>Ga0256828_1000212_pt1 | contig 39993 bp, 37 predicted proteins | sample CV88metaG_FD_185993 | JGI IMG/M metagenome (GOLD analysis project Ga0256828, IMG submission 185993) | Hydrothermal vent microbial communities from East Pacific Rise, Pacific Ocean - CV88 | ecosystem: Environmental > Aquatic > Marine > Hydrothermal vents | place: Pacific Ocean: East Pacific Rise...
GGCAAAACGATACTTAGGAAAAACAATATCAAAGGCATTGGGATCCTCTTTTTTAAGGGCAGTAAAAAACTTTTTGTGACTCGCACGAATGGCAAAGAGTAGGACGTTCATGGATTACCTTCTGTAAAAATGGTAAAATTATGACTTAAAAAGCCTTCAGATCAAGAGGGGTGTTTTAGCTTTTTTTGCTATACTCCTCCCATTGAAACCCAAAGTGAGCCAGAGCATGAGCATACAGTACGAATACCATCACGAACGACAAAAAGATCTACTACTCAATATCAAAACCTACTTTGATCTTGATCGCAATGAGACCATTTTTCAAAAACGCAATATCCTCAAACGCGTTCCGTTTGAGGGGCGAGAGTACATTGTCAAATCCTTTAAAACACCTCATCTGATCAACCAAATTGCCTACGGTCTCTTTCGCGATGGCAAAGCCAAAAAGTCCTACTACAACAGCATGAAGATTGTTGATTTTGTTCCCGCTCCCATTGGGTACATTGAGTTTAAAAAGGGCTTTTTGCTCAAAGAGAGCTATTTTATCAGTGAACCCTTTGATTATGATTTCACCATTCGAGAACCCCTCACCACGCCCGATTTTCCCAACAAAACAGCGATCTACCATGCCTTGGCACGCTTTACCCATCAACTCCACCAGCGAGGGGTTTTGCATCTTGACTACTCCCCTGGGAATATCCTGATTAAAGCACATCAAGGGTGGTATGAGTTTAAAGTTATTGATGTGAATCGTATGGCGTTTAAAACGCTTAGTACCCAAGAGCGTCTGGAAAACTTCTCTAAGCTTTGGGCAAGCGATGAGGATTTAGCAACGATTATCCATGAATACACAAAAATTAGCAAAATCAATACAGATAATGCCCTAAACATTGCACTCAAAGCATCACATCAACACAAAAAGAAAACCAATCTAAAAAGAAAAATACAAGGAAAAGAGATTCTTGACTAATCAACATATAAAATTTCTACTCTATATCTCCCAACCCTACAGCATCCCCATCGGTCGCCCCCTCCAAGCGGAAATTTTACGCCGTGGCTTTGAGGTGGCGTGGTTTTGTGATGAGGAGCCTACCAAAGCCCATCTTGATGAAGATGAACGACTCCTTAATAGCGTCCATGAGGTAATGAGCTATCAGCCTGAGGTGGTCTTGGTCGCGACCAATGTGGTGCCTGATTTTTTCTCAGGGATCAAGGTACAGATCTTTCATGGCTTTAGCGTGGGCAAACGCAGTGATGCCAAAGGGCATTTTAATATTCGGGGCTTTTTTGATCTCTACTGCACCCAAGGACCTAGCACCACCGAGCCATTTTTGAAGCTTCAAAAGAAACATCGCTACTTTGAGGTAGTCGAGACAGGATGGAGCAAGGTCGATCCCCTCTTTCCCCTCATCCCCAAAGAGCCAAGTGCGAAACCCACCATCATGATTAGCTCCACCTTTACCTCCCGTTTAAGTCTAGCAAAAAACGAAAGCGTGGTTCAGGAGATTGAACGACTCTCCAAATTGGGGAAATATCACTTTATGGCGATCTTACACCCCAAGATGGAACAACACGTGGTGGAGCAATTTAGAGGTTTGGAGGGGGAGCATTTTACCTTTTATGACACCACCGATATTATTCCCCTCTTTAGACAAGCCGACATTATGCTTAGCGACACCACCTCAGCCATTACGGAATTTGTGCTACAAAAAAAACCCGTGGTGACCATCAATAATAACCAGCCACAAGCGTATATGATCAATATCACCGATGCCAAAGAGATTGAAGGGGCATTGGATTTGGCTTTGAGTCACCCCAAAGAGATTATGCAAGCGTTAGAAGAGTTTATTCAATTTACCCACCCCTACCAAGATGGCAAATCAAGCAGTCGGGTGATTGATGCCTGCGTGGATTTTATTCAAAACAAAACGCCCAAACGCAAACCACTTAATCTCATTCGTCGGTGGAAAATTCGTAAAAAGTTAGGATATTTTAAGATATGAAACCTAATCTCTTCCCGTGGGATCACTACTCCGATCAACCCCATGTTCTAAAACGTTCGCTTAAAAAAGCGTTACGCCAAGGGCATGGGTGGGACTATCTTAAACTGCTGGCTACTAATGTGATCTATTTTCCCTATCTCTTCGTGAAGTTTCTCTTTAAATCTAAGAGCAATAATCAACCAAGCATTGATCCTCAAGCATTCTATGGACTCTGTGTCAATTTAGATAAAGGCGAAGCCCAATACGCGTTGGTCGAAGAGCTTGGAGTGAAGTCCTTGCAGATTCGTGTTTTTCTCAACGATATGGAGCGTATTGATAGGTACGTTGAGTTTGCTCAAGGGTTTGGAAGCGATAAAAATATTCTTATTACCATTATCCAAGATCGTGAACATATCGAAGATTCTGCACTACTTGCCAAAGACATTGCTACCATTTTTCAAAAGTTCCAACACCTTAGTAATGAGTTTATGATCGGCAATGCGATTAACCGTATCAAGTGGGGGTTTGTCTCGATGGAGGAGTACCTTAGCTTTTATCAAACCATCCAAGAGGTACGCGATAGAGAGTTTTCTCAACTCAAACTGATTGGCTCTTCGGTGATTGACTTTGAGTATCACTTTACGATTCGTACGCTCTTTAATGGCTACCCAATCCACTACGACAAGGTCGCCTCCCTGCTCTATGTCGATCGTCGAGGGAGTCCCTATAACACACAGATGGGAATATTTGATTTTCACAATAAAATTGAGTTTCTTGATACCATTGTGCAAAGCTCTCCTAAGTGTGATAACCATATCTATATCACCGAGACCAATTGGCCTCTTACGGGGACGGCTCCCTATGCTCCGACTTCAGAAAAAGAGTGTGTGGATGAAACGCTCTATGCTCAATATATGATTGAGTATTTTAAGATCGCACGTCAAAGTGGGAAGATTGAGAGAGTCTATTGGCATCAGCTCATTGCCACAGGGTATGGCTTGGTTGATCATAGAGATGGTACAATACGCAAAACAAAAGCCTTTGAGTGCTTAAAACAGTTGATTAAGGAAACCCATGCTACTTGCTAAAAAACTTTTTAAATACTATCTTTTAATGATCCTGATCTTTTTTATGGGGCGTTTAGCTCTGTTTATACTCTATTTTGAGCGTTTTTCTCAAAATGGAGAGAACTATTGGCTAAGCTTCCTCTATGGACTGAAAATGGACACCATCGTGGCTTCCATGCTTTTGATTGTTCCCCTTTTGCTACTCAGTTTTAGCCCCAGCTCATGGCAACGGGTGATTAATGGGATTTTACGTCTCTATTTTGTACTTGTATTTGGTTTTTTGATCTATATGGAGAATGCAACGTTTCCTTTTTTTAATCAGTATGATGTACGACCCAACTTTAAATTTGTCGAATATTTAGAATACCCTGTAGAGGTCTTTAATATGCTTATGGCGGATTTTAAACTTCCCCTTACCATCGCTTTTGTGATGATTGGATTGTTCGCGTGGATTTTTATGCGACAGACTAAGGAGAGTTTTATTGCCATCTTACAAACACCTCTAAAATCCCGTATGATTTGGTTTTTTCCCTTGGCTCTGCTACTTTTTATGGGGATTCGCTCCTCTTTTGGGCATCGCCCTGCCAATATCTCCGATGCCATGTACTCTAGTAACCGCATCCTCAATGAGGTCACCAAAAACTCCCTCTACTCCGTGGGCTATGCCATCTATGCCAACAAACAATACGCCACCAAGGCGATTAAACTCTATGGTAAGATGCCCATCGAAGAGGCACTGCAACGGATGCAGCAGCATTTGGGCATTGGGGGCAATGATCTTAACAGTAGCTCCCCCTTTGCCCGACTCGAAAAGAGCCATTTCCCCACCCAAAAGAGAAAAAACTTGGTCATTTTTCTTCAAGAGAGCTTGGGGTATCAGTTTATTACCCCCGAGATTACCCCCCAACTCCTTAAACTCAAAGAGGAGGGATTATGGTTTGATAACGCCTACTCCAATGGCACCCGAAGTGTGCGTGGGATTGCAGGGATTACCTCGGGCTTTTTAGCCGTTGCAGGTAAAGGGGTGGTAAAACGTACCAAATCACAACAGAACTTTTTTACCTTTGCTTCGCTTCTCAAACCCTTAGGCTATCATAATCTCTTTTTGTATGGGGGCGAAGCACGTTTTGATAATATGCGTTCATGGTTTTTGGGCAATGGGTTTGATGAGATTATTGAGCAGAAAGATTACCAAAACCCTGCGTATATCGCCACATGGGGGGTGAGTGATGAAGATCTTGCCCACAAAGCCAATGAGCGATTTACGCAACTCTATGCCGAGAAAAAACCCTTTGCAGCCTTGATGTTTAGCTCGTCTAATCACACTCCTTTCGATATCCCCAAAGGACGTATCAAGGAGGTCAAAGAGGGTGAGCGATGCGTTGAGAATGCGGTGAAATATGCCGATTATGCCATTGGGAAGTTTTTTGAAGAGGCAAAAAATCTCCCCTATTATAAAGATACCATCTTTGTGGTGGTAGCGGATCACAACATCCGTGTCTATGGGGATGATGTGGTACCTGTAAATATGTTTCATATCCCTGCACTAATCTTGGGTGAAGGGATTAAAGCCCAACACTATAGCCAACTCGCATCACAGCCTGATATCTTGGCTACGGCACTAGATTATCTAGGAAGAGATTTTACCTACCCGATCTTGGGACACTCTATCTTCTCTAAGGATAAAACCAATCTTAACTTAATGCAGTTTAATGAGACCTATGCCCTAAGAATAGATAATCAAATCGCTATAATACAACCCAATCAACCTGCTAAAACCTATGCCTATAAAGCTGAACATCTCCACCCCATGCCACATAATGTAACACTAGAGAGAGATGCTTTAGCATTTGTTTTGGGCTTGAACTATCTCTATGAGAAAGAGCGATACAAATAGCCAAAAATCGGCTATAATCCGACTCCAAAATTAATCTCAGGAGTAGCCATTATGCGACCTATACTGCTTTTGCTTCTTGTCTCTATCTCTTTATGGGGAGAGACACTTAAGGTGGGGATCAAACCCTCAGAACCATGGGTCATGTATGACCAGAATGCGAGCGTTGATCAACGTAAGCCCATTGGCTTTAGTATTGATCTCTGGACACAGATCGCTAAAGATCTAGGTGTCAAGACTCAATGGGTCTACTATGAGTCCACCTCTGATCTTATTCATGGTGCCCAAAACAACGAAATTGATGCAGGGATCTCTGCTATTACCATTACCTCAGAGCGAGAAAAACTGATCGATTTTTCCAGCTCCATGTATGAGTTGGGACTTCAGGTCATGGTCGATGCAGAGAAATCTTCTGCTTCGGTACTCGAACTTATGGGGCAGGAACTTCATAAGATGATGACACTCAAAAGCAGTCTGCTCTTTTTACTCTTTTTATTTATTACCATTCACCTACGTTGGTATGTGGATCAGAAAAATCCCAAATCCGATCTTTTTAGCAAGAACTATGCCTCAGGCATTGTGGATGCCTTCTGGTGGGGGGTTACAATGCTCGTTACTTGGGAGACCCCTCCAAGCAAAGGGGTAGCACGGGTGATTGATCTAATGTGGCATATTGTGGGAATTATTGCCATTAGTATTCTAACCGCCATTGTAACCGCTGCACTTACCGCACAAGCGATTGGAGGATCGATTCGATCAGAAAAAGATCTTGCAGGCAAATATGTTGCCGCCGTTGCTACCGATGCTCCCCGTAAATATCTAGAAAAGATTGGTGCCAACGTAATTCCTGTTAAGACCCTAGCTGATGGGATTAAGCTGGTAAGAAATGGCAAAGCCGAAGCACTGGTTCACGATGGACCACGACTGGTCTATCTTGCTAATCAGATCAATAAAAAAGAGCACAAAAAGGTACTTGCCGTTGCTCCCTTTAGCTTTAATCCGCAGAACTATGGTATAGTATTCCCCTCAGGTAGCCCACTTAAAGAGCAGGTTGATCGGGTACTACTTAAACTACGAGAAGCCGATGGATTGGATAAGAGTTTCCATGAAAAGCTCAAGGAGAAGTGGCTAAAAAACGACTAAAGGCGTAGAAAATGCTCAATAAGATGATCTTGATTCTCTCATCTCTCCTACTCACCTTTTCTCATGCCCTCGAGGCATCAGAAAGGCACACATGCTCAGATCCTGCCGTAGCCTCGGCAGATCTGAACAGACCATTTCGCTATGGCTGTTTTTGTGGAGAGGAGTACCCCAATATCGCTCCTAAAAACTACCATGATCTCAACAGAAGCCAACGTCAACTACTCATTGCCAAATACCGTATTATTAGCCCTTATGATGATATTGATAAACTCTGTCAAGCCCATGATATCTGCTATATCCAAGAGGGACGACACGCCAAGTCATGTGACCAAAAACTCTATAAAGATCTGAACGATCTTGAAGCCAAGTTCCAAGCACAAGCTACCCCCACCGCACAGCAGTGCCAAAACTTGGTTAACGATATCGGTTCAGTTTTTAATACCATCTTTGCCCCATCAGATGATGACGATACCCCTTTTGATCTGGGTGCTCTGATGCTTAATGGGGCTATTACGGCAAGCAATAAAATGCTTCAAGAGTCTGCCGATACTCTAAGCGATGCCAACCTCTCTGCTTATCCACCCAAAGGAGTAAAGTGTCTGCGACCTAAAACCACATCGAATCCTAAAACTCAAACCAGTACACCCATTCTAATACGCACCATTCAACGCTAAATATTGGCACTATCTACCGCTTGACACAAGATATGTCCAATCAAGATGTGCATCTCTTGGATACGCGGTGTATCCTCAGAGGGAACCACCAGATTAAGATGACAAATACGGTTCATCTCTCCTCCCCCCTTACCACTTAGTCCCAAGGTATAACACCCCATCAATTTTGCTACGGCAAATGCCGAAATAACATTAAGCGAGTTCCCCGAAGTAGAGAGCCCAATAAGCAGATCCCCCTCTTTAGCAATGGCTTCAACTTGGCGATCAAAGACCCGATCATAACCATAATCATTGGCAATGGCTGTTAGTGCTGAGGTATCTGTTGTTAAGGCAATGCCCCCGAGTGCTCGACGCTCGGTTTTGTATCGTCCTGAGAGCTCTGCGGCAATATGTTGAGCATCCGCAGCCGATCCACCATTACCACAAAGCAGTACCTTATTGCCCCGCTCAAGGGTCTGCACCACCAACTTAGCCGCCATCTCAATCTCTGGAGCCATCTCTTCGATTACACGATTGATGGTTAATTGATGTGCTCGTAACTCTTCTTGAATCATTGCAAACATTGCTTTCCCCTATACTCTATTATTTTAAAAATTTTTTATTCTCATTCATCACATCAAGTATCAATGCGGTATCAACAGATCCATACTCTACCTTCTGATAGTTCTCATCCCGTATCTCGTTACGAAATATCTTACTGGGTCTATTTGAAAAAAGGTAGGTATAGTATGGTGTAATAATGGCACTGCTGTTCCAGCTGGCACTAAAACAGTAACGACGCTTAAATCCTTGATCAAAGAAGTTTTGCCCATTACTGTAGGCACTAGCTGGTGTCTTCACACCCAAAAGTCCAAGTAGAGAGGGTACTAGATCCTGATGCTCACTCATGGAGCCTTGAGGATTAGGAATCACTCCTTTGTCTTGTAATACTTTGGGAAGTTTAATCAAAAATGGGACATGCACCTGCCCCTTCGAGAACGCACTGTTGTGCCCAAAATTACCATACTCATAGAACTCTTGACCATGATCTGAGGTAAAAATAATCAAGGCATTATCATAGCGTTTTGACTCTTTAAGTGCGGTAATTATCTTCCCAAAGAGATAATCATCATAAAAAATAGCACTCTTATACCGCTTTAAGGTTGTCTCTAGTGCTTGAGTATTGGGTGCCATCTTAAGATAATTTACCTCCCCTTTAGGGGCACCAAAATGGTTGAACTGCTCTGGATAAGAGTAACCATGTGGGGCATCTAAAAAGAGAAAGGAAAAGAGCCTCTCTGAAGGATCAGCGTTGGAAAACCGCTGAATAAAGGCTCGACTGCTCTGTTGATCTTTTCTCCATGGTACTCCTTGGAAACGATCATGTATCGAGGATTGAACCCCCACATAACATGTTTTTCTAAACTCAGGCCAGTTGGTATTGGTCGAAGAGAAGATATCGATCTGATAGCCTAAACGTTTGAGGATATCAAAAAAAACAGGCGGTTGATGGGCATTAAGAAAACTAAACCAATAGGTAGCATTCAGCCCATAAAAGAGTGAAAAGATACCAAACCGTGTGGCATTACCACCACTGTAGTGATGCTCTAGAGCATACGCATCTTGCTTAAATGCCATTAAATTGGGGGCATTCTCTTGGTTTAATGCTTGATACTTAAACGCATCCATGGCAATAATAAATATATCAAAAGCCTCCTGAGTCGCTCCCTCTTTTAAGACCAATGGTTCTAAAGGGTAACGTAGTGCCTGTCTGCTCTCTTGGGCTAACGTATAGGTGGCCTGTTCCTCTCCTTTGAATCCAAAATACTTTGCCGCTACCCGAGTAAAGGTAAGGGGTTGATAGAGAGGAAGCACCTTGAACTTTGAGACAATCTCACTCCGCGAAAAGAGATCTGCAAAGCCATACCCTACCTTTTCGGTAACGATTAAAAAGATCAATGGTACTGTAAATTGATGATTGAACCTATGGTTCCACTGCAGTTGAGTCTGCCAATTGATCGCTCTAAGGTAACGAACCAGAAGATACTCAAAAAGTATTAAGCCTACAAAGAGCCCCACCAAAAGTAACAGAGGAGCCAAACCCAGTTGAATAGAGTCCCAAGCATCAGGAGAGACGAGGATATTAAGCACCATGGCATTGATATGAAAATGAAAGAGTCGATAAATCATAAAATCCACCACCAAAGCACCATCTAAAAAGATAAAAAGTACCATTGCCAAAACAAAACGAAAAGATCCCATCCATCGAAAAGGCAAAAGGAATAAATAGAGAATGCCACAAAGCATCAATCCCGTAGATATGGTACCCAAAAAAGTTAGAATAAAGCTCCCAATACTATACCCCTCATTCAGGGATAAAAAGATCAGATAAAGCAAAAGTGTTAAAAGAGCATTCACCTTAAAGAAAAGAGAAAAATTAACCCCCCTCACAAAGACCTCCACCTTTAGTAATCTTCTGAATAATCGAAGTGGTACTTCGCCCCTGAACAAACTCAATCAGCACCACCTCTTTGGCGATATCACTACCAACCACCTCTTTATCCTTGTAATCGGCTCCCTTGACCAAGATATCAGGCTCTACCCGTTTGATAAGATCATAGGGGGTATCCTCACTAAAAGGTACTACAAAATCAACACTCTCTAGTGCCGCTAGTAAAAAAGCTCGATCCTCCAATGGGTTAATGGGACGATCCTCCCCTTTGAGCCGACGAATAGAATCATCATCATTGAGCCCAACAATCAAAACATCTCCTAAGGCTTTGGCTTTTTGCAGATAACTTGCGTGTCCCCGATGCAAAATATCAAAACAGCCATTGGTAAAGACAACCCTACGTCCCTCGGCTCTGAGACGTTGGGCAATACGCTCAACCTCATCAAAATCTTTAATCTTACTCTCGGAGTCTCCTCGACTAAGTAGATGGGTATACTCCTCAATCTCATTAAGTGTTACCGTTGCTAAGCCTACCTTTGCTACCACCACGGCAGCAGCCTTATTGGCAAACTCACACGCCTCACGAATTCCAAAGCCCGAAGCCAAAGCCACCCCCAAAGCAGATAAAACCGTGTCACCCGCTCCTGTTACATCAAAAACTTCACGGGCAACAGTGGGAATAAGCTCGACATCTTGATCTAGAAGTGCAATACCATCTTCGCTTAGTGTAATAATGGAGTAGGTAAGATCAAACTCCTCTTTAAGGTAGGTAATTGCCTTGGTGAGTTGTTCTGGTGTATCGATCTCCATACCTGTAGCAAGCATTGCCTCTTTTTTATTGGGGGTAAGTAGGGTAGCACCTCGGTACTTGTGATACTCTTTTCCTTTGGGATCGACCAGAATAGGTTTGTTAAACGCCTTAGCCAAAGCAATGATATCTTGGGTTAAATTAGGCGTTAGCACCCCTTTTCCATAGTCTGATAAGAGGATCATATCGTAATGAAAAACGCCACGTTTTAATGCTTCGATCAATTGATATTGCACCCCCAAAGAGATAAGGTCACGACTCTCATCATCATAACGAACCACCTGCTGATTAGAGGCGACAATACGACTCTTTTTGGTGGTTTTTCGCCCTTCTTCAGCGATAAGGTTCAACTCTCTTAACGGAAGTTTTTCCAACAAGCCCCGCATCTCGCGAGCGGTTGCATCATCACCAACAACAGAAAAAACCCCCACATCGGCTTCTAAAGAGAGTAGATTATTAACCACATTACCTGCTCCCCCTAAGAGTTGACTCTCTTTGGTTACTGAGACCACCTGAACAGGGGCTTCGGGAGAGATTCTCTCACAAGCACCCCAGATATAGTGATCGATCATCAAATCCCCTATCACCGCAATGCGGGGCTTTTTTGTGCGTATTCTATCCATCTGTTAGCATCCTTATAAAAGTTATGCTATTTTACCTTAAAAAACTCCAAATACCAATCGACAAAGTTATCAATCCCCTCTTGAATGGGTGTAGCAGGTTGGTAGTTGAGATCCTCAACAAGGTCATTCACATCGGCAAAGGTAGCAGGCACATCTCCTGGTTGGATCGGCATCATGTTCTTTTTGATGGTTTTTCCCAGTTTATTCTCTATTGCGGTAATAAAGTCCATCAGTTTTACAGGGTTGTTATTTCCAATGTTATAAATCTTATACGGAGCCGAAGAGCGAGATTTTTTTCCATCGATTCCATTCCATGTGGGATCGCTCTGTGCAGGGTTATCGATCACACGAATTACTCCTTCGACAATATCATCAATATAGGTAAAGTCACGCAACATCTCACCATTGTTAAAAACATCGATTGCCTCTCCCTCTAGGGCAGCTTTAACAAACAAAAAGAGTGCCATATCGGGTCGTCCCCATGGTCCATAAACCGTAAAGAAACGTAATCCTGTAGTCGAGATGCCATAAAGGTGCGAATAGGTATGTGCCATCAACTCATTAGATTTTTTACTTGCTGCATAGAGCGAAATAGGATGATCAACACTGTCCTCGGTCGAAAAAGGAAGCTTCTCATTGAGCCCATAGACCGATGAGCTCGAAGCATAAGAGAGATTTTTGACACCATGATGGCGACACGCCTCTAGAATGTTGATAAAGCCAACAATATTACTATCGATATAGGCATCAGGGTTAATCAGACTATAACGAACCCCCGCTTGTGCCGCAAGATTACACACTGCATCAAACTGCTCCGCTTCAAAAAGCTTCATCATCTGCTCTTTGTCCTCGAGGTTCAACTTAATAAACTTATATCGATCATTATCATGTGAAGTCAATACACGATTGTATGGGATATCCTTCCCCTCCTCTAGCGTCTCGATAATACCTGCTCTCTGGAGCCGTCCATACTTGACATTCACATCATAATAATCATTAATACAATCAAGCCCTATAACCTCATCACCCCGCTCTACCAATTTTTGTGCTAAATGTGATCCAATAAATCCTGCGGTTCCTGTGACTAAAATCTTCATTACTACTCCAAAAGTCTATTTTTTTCTGTTAAATTTTACATGAAATTATAACTAATATCCTATTAAGTTTTGACCCAAAGAATTAAGAATCTACAAAAGATCAAAATCTCACTGAAAAACCACAATTTCCCACTATAATTGCTCCCTTTAGTTGCTAGGACAAATCTATTTTTAGATAATATTAGATAATTTTTTTCAGGGATACATAAAGGCAAACAAGATGAATAAAGAGACCATTAAAATATTTGATACCACTTTACGCGATGGAGAACAGAGCCCAGGTGCTTCTATGAATACCGAAGAGAAGATCCAAATCGCCATACAACTTGAAAAACTTGGTGTGGACATTATCGAAGCGGGTTTTGCCGCAGCGAGTCCAGGAGATTTTGATGCCATCTCCAAAATCGCCTCACGCATTAGCCAATCGACCATCTGCTCCTTGGCTCGTGCCATTGAGAGTGACATTAAAGCAGCAGGTGAAGCGATTGCATCCGCACCACATCGACGGATTCATACCTTTATTGCTACCAGCGATATTCACATGCGATATAAACTCAAAATGACACCTCAAGAGGTGATCAAACGTGCGGTTGATGCCGTACATTATGCCCGAACCTTTGTAGAGGATGTCGAGTTTAGCTGTGAAGATGCAGGACGCAGTGACATTGGCTTTCTAAAAGAGATCTCCGATGCGGTTATAGAAGCAGGAGCTAGTACCATTAACCTGCCTGATACCGTAGGGTTTAGAGTTCCAAGCGAAATTGGCGATATGGTTCGTCAGATGCACCAACACATCCAAGATCGTGCCATTATCTCGGTACACAATCATAATGACCTTGGCTTAGGTGTTGCCAACTCCCTCGAAGCAATTCTTAATGGTGCTCGACAGGTTGAGTGTACCATCAATGGACTAGGGGAACGAGCAGGAAATGCCGCACTCGAAGAGATTGTTATGGCACTTAAAACCCGACAAGATATCTTTGGTCAATTCACCACCAATATCAACACCAAAGAGATCTATCCTGCTAGCCGACTTATTGCATCTATTACAGGGATTGAACCCCAACCCAACAAAGCCATTGTAGGGAAAAATGCCTTTGCTCATGAGAGTGGAATTCATCAAGATGGTATGCTTAAAAATCGTGAGACCTATGAGATTATCTCCCCTGAAGATATCGGTCTAAGCCTCGAAGATACACTGGTTCTAGGAAAACACTCAGGACGTGCTGCCTTTAAAGACAAGCTTGCTAAACTGGGCTTTAATCTTGAAGAGGAGGCACTCCAACGCTCCTTTGAACGATTTAAAATTCTTGCCGATAAAAAGAAACTGATCTACGATGATGATCTTCGAGCACTCGTTACCAATGAGATGACCAAAGCACCCAAGATCTATGAGCTTATCTCTTTACAACTGATGGATTGCAGTAGCGGGGTACCCTCTGCAGCGGTAAGCATTAAAAAAGGAGACGAAGAGATTATCGATGCAAGCATTGGAGAGGGAACCATTGATGCGATCTTTAAAACCATCGACCGCATCTCAGGATACGATGGGACATTGATGGATTATCGCGTAACCTCTGTTAGCCAAGGGAAAGATGCCCTTGCCAATGTAACGGTTAAAGTTGCCTTTAACGATAATGAACCCGCCATTATTGGTCATGGACTCAACATCGATACCATGTTGGCATCGGCACGTGCCTATATTGGTGCCCTCAACAGCTATCTGAGCATGGAGGGGATGCTCAAAATTCGTAATCTCGATACCCAAGAGACGGTGTAGCACAATGAGAGTACTTATTAGCCTACTGCTCATTAGCATTACTGCCTTTGCATTAGAGATCCAAGTGGGAGCGGCACAAACGTTTGCCTATCTTCCTCTGCTCAAAGATAAAAACGTGGCTCTTGTAGTAAACCAATCCTCCGAAGTTCATGGTGAACACCTCGTAGATCTCTTACAAAAAGAGGGAATCAAGATCCAAAAAATCTTTGCTCCAGAACATGGATTTAGGGGCAACAAGGATGCGGGTGAGCATATTAAAAATGGGAAAGATCCCTTAAGTGGTATTCCCATTATCTCACTTTATGGAAAACATAAAAAACCAACCCAAAAAGATCTTAAAGGGATAGATATTATTCTCTTTGATATTCAAGACGTGGGTGTGCGATTCTACACCTACCTCTCAACGCTACACTACGTTATGGAGGCAGCTGCACAAAACCATATTCCCATGATTGTACTTGATCGCCCCAACCCTAATGGTGCACGTATCGATGGAGAGATTCTTAACTATAAGTACCAATCTTTTGTCGGTATACATCCCGTGCCCATTCTCTATGGCATGACCATTGGCGAGTATGCACTTATGATAAATGGGGAGCATTGGCTCAAAGGAGACCTTAAAACCGATCTAACGGTTATTCCACTCCGAAACTATCGACACAACAAACCCTACTACCTGCCCATTAACCCTTCGCCCAATCTTCCTAATGAGCTCTCGATCTATCTCTACCCATCATTGGCACTCTTCGAAGGGACAAGCTTCTCGGTAGGGCGTGGTACCAACATGCAGTTTCAGGTCTATGGAGATCCACACTATCAAAAAAGAACCTTTAGCTTCAAACCCTACCCCAAAGAGGGTGCCAAGCACCCCAAACATCAAGGGAAGACCTGCTATGGGGTTGACTTACGCTCAAGCTATATTAACCTTAATGATGGACTCAACCTCTCGTATCTGATTGATGCTTATAAACATACCAGTGACAAAAAACACTTCTTTTTAAAAAACAACTTTTTTGACAAACTAGCAGGAAGCAACCATCTAAAGATGCAGATTCAAGCAGGCATGAGCGAAGAGCAGATCAAACAGAGCTGGGAGAATGGACTCACACAGTTTAAACTGATTCGTCAAAAATATCTACTCTATCCATAAGAAAGGGGGAACAGAACTTGAAAAAACTATTAAACTTTATCATTGCGAGTCTCTTTATACTCTTGATTGTTACCATCTTTAAGATGCGGGTTATTAATACGACCGTACTGCTCCAAGCAGGACATGAGGGACGCACCACAGGGAACACAGGCTCCATTCATGGTGACCTCAAAGAGGCAGACTGGAACAGTTTTGTTACCAAAGAGGTCGAAAAAGAGCTCAAACGTCAGGGGATTGATGTTACCCGTGTTGGGGCAGATATTCCTGCCGCGAATACACGCATTGCTATTGCCATCCATTTTGATGGATCCACTCGTCCCTGCTCCACGGGGGCTTCTATTGGCTACAATCAAGAGGATCCCAACTCCAAAAAGTTGGCACAACACTGGCGAGAGATCTACCAAGAGTACTTTCCTTTTAAGTGGCACCGAGATAACTTTACCAAAAACCTAGCCGACTACTATGGCTTTAGCCGAGTCAATAGCGAAAAAGGTTTTTTGGTGCTTGAACTCGGAGAGATTACCTGTGAAGAGCAGACCAAATGGCTCAAACCGCGACTAGAGGTCATTGCTACCAAGGTCGCCGACTTTATTATAGAGGAATTAGATCAATGAAAAAGATTATACTAACCACCCTTGCACTACTCAGTGCCCTCTTTGCCCAAGAGGCAAACAGCTCCATTACCATTATTGATAAGCCCATTATCTTTGAACAAGAGCGTATCGATATGACCAAACAGTATATTCAACAACACTACGGGCTTACGGTTGAAAATATTGAGATTACTCCGAAAATTATTCTTTTACACTGGACAGCACTGATGAGTTTTGATAAATCTTTCAAACGCTTTGAGCCTCAACGACTGCTAACCGATCGTAAAGATATTGCCAAAGCAAGTGCCCTTAATGTCTCAGCACACTTTTTAGTTGATCGTGATGGTACCATCTATCGCCTTATGCCAGAAAACTGGATGGCACGTCATGTCATTGGGCTAAACTATTATGCCATTGGAATAGAGAATGTTGGGGGGGAAGGGAATAAAAAAGATGATCTCACCCCTCAACAGCTCCAAGCCAATATTGAGCTGGTGCGTTACCTCAAAGCCAAATACCCTACCATTGAGTACCTTATTGGACACCATGAGTATCGTCAGATGGAGAACAATCCACTCTGGTTGGAGAAAGACAAAAACTACCGCACCCAAAAACGTGACCCAGGCGATGCCTTTATGGCTCGTGTACGTCATGCAACAAAAGATTTAAAACTTAAAAATGCTTCGGAATAAAAGAGAAGGAGTTAAGCCTACAACTACCCCATACAACAAAAAGTAGCAGTAGACTTGACTTAAGACTAAATGCCTCAAGCAGGCATTTACCCTATAAGTATATCTTAAATTTTTGTAAAAAAAATATAGAAACCCTATTTTTTACTAAAAAAATAAAGAATATAGGGCTATTTTACAATTCTCAATGTCGGTTTATCTTCCAATTTGACAATTTCAAACATATTTTTTGAATCCTGTGAAGGATCAAGATAGACAATCACCAAAGAGTTTAAGAGATACAAAAAGGCTTCACTGTGCAGTGCCCCTTGTCGATCATCCCCTACAACAGTAAAACCACCTAGACTCTCATCAAAAATTGTAGCCATATCCAACATCTCTGTAGTTGTATCGGGAGGTAAGAGCAGATAGTCCCCATCTTTTAGGTTTCCACCTACAATACGCAGTTCAAAAAGCACCACCTCATCCCCCTCCTCATCATCTAAGCGGGTTGCATTCTCTTCACAACTTTGATTATTCTCACATGAGAGCTCAGAACTTAGTGTAATCTCTTCACCCGAGTGCTCGTCTACCACACTCCCTGAAAAGAGCAACAGTGACCGATTATTGTCAATCTCAATATTCGAAGAGAAACTGCTTACATTAAGTTCATCCCCCACCGTCTGCTTAAGAATACTATTTGCTGTTAGTGTATAGGTTCCATTATCCTCTGAACTGTTTTGATCACTATCCTCTTTTGAGAGTACTAAACTGGTATTCTCTTGATACCCCACCTTTTGACTGTTGTCTTGATTATAGACATGCATGGTCTCTTTGCCTGACTCATCAATGAGATAATGCAGCGTTACACTCTGATTGGTCTCATTGTCCTCATAATCATAAATGGTCAAAACATCCTGATGATCCTCTCTCCACTTCATGGTCTGCACTTCACGTTTTAATGCAGGATTGGGACGATAAAGTGTGGTATGCAATAAATCCAAAGTTAATAGGTACTCATAACTCTGATTCTCGTCATAGGTATAAAATCCCAATTCACCAAAAGAGACAGCCGTTTTATTATCGTCAAAGAGTCCACTGCTATCGTTATCTTCCCCTAAAATAGCATCAATCCTCGCAAGGGTTCGATTGTCCATTACCATCGAGAGATGATTGGCTCTAAAGATACAGACACTCATCCCCTCACAACGTTGCTGTACTTCAGGCATAATCTGATCGAGTACGGCTAGATTAATCTCGGCAAGATCAATGATCTTATCAATCTTAGTAATGCTCTTTTTAAGCTGTTGATAGCCTAAGTCTTGCTTTGGTGTACTCAGGTTCTCCTCTTGGGTAGTGTTGGTCTCCTCAATAGTAGCATCCTCTTTGAGCATGGTAGGAAAATCTATATTGATCTTAGGAGGTAAAATCGATTCCTCCTCTTCGACTTCGGGTTCTTGAACAGGAGGGGGCGTATTGGTCAGGTTACCCTCTGTGGTACTGTTTTCCTCTAGGCTACTTGTCTCGATGGTACTGTTACCCTCTTGAGAAACCAAATTGGCAATGCTATCCGAAACACTACTATCACCCTCATCTGGACTGCTTTGTGCCCCACATCCCACAATTAGCAACAGTCCAAATGATAAAATCATACTTCGTATCATGGTCAAAAACCTTTTTTGTCTTTTAGTAATCATAGCATATAAAAGTAAGTCTAAGGTTAGATAAATATTTTATATACTACTATAGTTTAAGCAAGATATAATAAAAAAATGTAGAAAAAGTGTAGAAAATGTTGAAAAAATCTAAATATACCCTTTTATTTGTCGAAGATGAAGCCTTTATCCGCAAGATCGCCCTCTCTGTATTGCGTCCCTACTTTGTAGAGATCTTTGAAGCAAATGATGGGGTTGAGGCACTTGAAATCTACAAAAATAAGAGACCCGATATTATTATTACCGATATAGAGATGCCCAATATGGATGGCTTAACCCTATGTAAAAACATTCGTAAAGAGGATAAGAAAACCCCCATTATCATTACCACTGCCTATACGAGTACAGAGTACCTACTCGAAGCGGTCTCTTTGCAACTGATTAAGTATCTGGTCAAACCCATCGAGGAGGAGCCTCTTTTTGAAGCACTGCGTGCCTGTTATGAGCAGATCGAGACCCAAAACCCTTCGGTGGTCAACATTAACAAAGAGTATAAGTTTGATATCTTCAACCATACCCTTTTTCACAACAACAAGATCGTTCCACTCACCGACTCCCAACATAAACTGCTCACCATTTTGATAAAAAACCATGGGCGTATTGTCTCCTATGAAGAGATCGAACATTTTGTCTGGTATGATAAGGTCATGAGCTCCAATGCCCTGCGTAGTCTTATTCGTGATGTGCGTAAACTTGTGGGCAAAGAGACCATCGAGAACATCTCTAAATTTGGCTATAGGATCCACCTCTATGGATAAGCGACTAAGCCTCAAATTTATCGCCATTATCCTCTATGGTATTGTTGCCATGAGCCTCTTTTATGATGATCACTTTATCCAAAAGAGTACCGTACTGCACCACTACAACAACTGGGAGTTCTTTTTTGCAGTTTTGGGCTTGGGGATTATTCTATCGGCTGCGGTCTATAATCTGGCATTTTACTTCTATATTCGTAATAAACAGTATCTCTACTATGGCTTGGCACAGATCTTTATTATTTTAACCCTTATTGGGGTTGAGAGCATGCTTATTGCTCCCTTTAATGAGATGTATCTCTTTAAGAGTCCCTATCTTTTGGATATTGCCCAGACTCTAATGTTGATCTTCTCACTGCTCTTTATTCAAAAGTTTTTTAAAACCTACCAGAGTGATCGACTCGATTGGACAATCAATCTGATTATCAAAATTGCCCTCTTTGATCTGCTGCTCTCTATTCCCCTAGGGCATACCTTGATTACCAAGTTTATCCCCACATTTCTATGGGTCTGGTTGGTACTCAGTGAAGCCCACCGTCACATTCAACACAAAGATGCCCCATTTTGGTTTGTCTCAATTGGCTGGCATATTGTAATTGTAACCATTTTATTGGAGTATACCTATATTATTGACCCAAGAAAAATTGATTTTCCCTTCTTGCACCTTGCCTTTGCGTTGGAATCGATGCTGCTCTCCTTTGCCCTCTCGTATAAGTTTAAACTCATCGATGAGGCACAAAAGGTTCAACAGTCCCTACTGCTTCAGCAATCTAGACTTGCCAGTATGGGGGAGATGATCTCAATTATTGCCCACCAGTGGCGACAACCGCTTAATTTTCTCTCCTACTCACTGATGTTTATTAAGAGCAACTGCAAAAACAACAACGATGCCCTAGAGACCATCAAAGATGCCAATGAGCAGATCCAATACATGTCGCAGACCATTGAGAATTTTAGAAACTTTTATAACCCCTCTAAAAATCGAGAGACTTTTGAGATCAAAGATGCCATTGAAAAGACCCTAGAGATCGTTCAACCCACCCTAACCCCTGCCCAGATTAAACTGACGCTAGAGGTCAAAGAGGATTTTAGTTTCCATGCCAACCGCAATGAGTTTCAGCAGGTTATTTTAAACATTATTAACAATGCACGAGATGTGCTGATCGAACGTGAAATCCCCGATCCCCATATCTCGATTGTAATTGACAAACCCACCATCACCATCACAGACAATGCTCAAGGAATCGCCAAAGAGCACCTGCCTAAAATCTTTGAGCCCTACTTTAGCACCAAACAAAACAGTGATGGCATTGGACTCTATATCGCCAAGACCATTATCGAAAACGAGATGGGCAGTACCCTTGGTGTAGAGAGTAATAAGCAGGGTAGTAGCTTTAGGATTGAGCTTAAAGCATAAAAGCCCTGCTCCCATACCCTAACTCAAGGCACTCTTCCCAAACCATAGAGAATAAAGGCACCATAAACACGTGGTGCGTAACCTTGTGCTTTTAATTGTGATGTAGCCATTTGATACCCTTTGGCATAATCCCCCTGTTGGGCATAGCGATAAAAAATACGCATAAACGCTTTGGTTCCCTCATCTTCAATCTCCCACAAAGAGGCAAGCACCGCTTTGGTACCTCCCAAAAAAAAGCTTCGCGTCAACCCTACATAGTCATTAGCTCCTGCATAGCTCCCTAGACCACTCTCACAGGCCGAAAGTACCACCAAATTTGCAGGAAGGGGCGACTCAAAGATCTCTCCCACGGTTAAGCGATCCACTCCTGATCCTCTACTCAATAAAATAGCTGATTGTAGAGGGTGATCCTTCTCAAACACCCCATGCGTTGCCAGATGCAAAAGTGCACCCCCTTTTCCTAATGCCTCTCGAACATTGGCTTTGGTGGCATCACGACCCAAAAGTGGTTGGGTATGGTAATACTCTGCCACCTCTTTTGCCTCTTCTCGTGCTCCTTTTAACTGCATCACCTCTCCACCAAAATCGGGATCTCCAACCACCACCGCATGAGTTAAAGGAAGAGAGAGATGCTCTAAATTAAGCCACGAAGCCGTTGGAAGTACCAACGGCGTAAAGCCTATATCCAATGCACCCCACGGAATAAAATTGCTCTCATCACTTGGCACAATATAGGTTATCCCCGATTGATTTAAGGGTTTAAAGAGCTGATTCAAGGTTTCTAGTGCCTCCTTTTTTGGAACTAATGACTCACCTCTTTGTATTTGAAGCTTCACACCACGACTTGGAATCTGTTTGACTCCCAAAAGTTCCGCTACCCCTTGAAGAAGCTCTTTGAGATCTTGATACCCCATATCCAATCTCTTTAGATCAATCGAATTAGAGGAGATCTCAAGATATTCAATGCGATCCTCAGCAACCTTGGGTAAAAAGTAGATCAATCGTTTATCCGCTAATGCCTGTTGTACGACAGAGAGTGAACTCGACCAGACTGAAACCACGCTGGCACTACGAGGATCGATTCGCTGTAGCTTGATAACCCTCTGCTTTCGCTCATCCAAGAGTCTCTCAAGCTCCTTTACCCCTTCTTGGGTGGATGCACCCTCTTTTTGGTTCAGTAAATGTTGACGATCAATCGCTTGATCCAGATCATAGATCTGCTTAAGTTCTGGATTCTCCTGCTCAATGGTACGAAGTGCAAGCATCTCCACAAACGCTCGTGCACGGCTCTCTTCAAGATCAGTAAAGAGTTGCTTAAGATCATTTTTTTTCAGATCAAACCGTATCAATGCCAATGCAATATCATCCTTATTCAGGCTAAAGTGTCGCTTGGTACTCTCATGGATCAAACGACGACTTAAGAGATTAATCCCCTCAAGGGCTTGACGATACGCCACTTCTGCTGCTTGATCTTGCCCCATCTTCTCCAAGGTCTCTCCTCGAACCGCTTCTACTCTCCAGATAAAATCAATAAATCCCCCCTTTTTAGCCGCTTGAAGGGCTCTTTTGGCAACCTTATTGGCGGCAGGAAACTGCCCAATTTTATTGAGGATATATGCTTTTAGGCTTAGAGCTGTCACCTGTCCCTTTTGGTAGCCAATTCGATCAAAAAACTCCAACGCTTGCCCAAATGCCTGATTGGCATGTTGCGAATCGCCCAATGCCAACAGTGTTGCCCCTAAAAATGTCTGATTGGTGGCATAACCATAATAGGTATCCAAATGTAGTTTGAAAAACTTTCCATAAAGCCAATGCTTGGCAACAAAAAAGAGTGCGTTATAACGTTTATCTGCCTCATTGGCAAAGTAGTGTGCCCGCTTGTAATCATCCTGCAACAGATACATCGCTGCCAATGCCGTATAGGCACGCAACTGTGCCGTTGTTTTGGCAATGAGTTTGGGCATATCCGAAGGAGGCATCAGATAGCTTGTGGGCAACTCCCAATCCCCAAGCCTTAAGAGCACTTCTGATAGATCCCGCTTTGCCTTCTGATATTCACCTGCCCAGACATAACTCTCACCACGATGAGCCAAGCTGTTTAAGTGCGAACCAAAGCTCTTTTGTTCATACTCCATAGCAAAGGGGGCTTCGTAGATCGCCTCTTGATAGAGTCCCATCATCAGATAGATTTTCATCTTCAGAAGTGAAGCGTACCACCGCACCCGATTATCTGTTGAGTTTTGCACAACAGTTTCAAGTGCTTTAAGTGCCCGCTCACCATCTCCACCTAAATAGTTTTCATAGGCTATCGCCAATGCAGGGGTTACCTTGAGACCATAAGGATTAATCGTCCCCTCAGCAGGAAACGCCAGATGTTCATCCTTGATTTTTTGAGGAGGAATGGCATCTTTGGGATATGCTTTTAGTTGTCTTATTAAATCCACATTATTTTGATTGACCTTAATCGCTTTAGACCCACCACTGTTTGCACATCCAACCAACAACCACCAGAGCAACAGACCCAAAAAATACCGCACCATAATCCACTCCTTTCTTTGACAATTACACCAATCCCTTTTATTCATTATATCGCTTTTCGAATCAAAAGTAAAAAGTATTGTAAAAAAGTTATAATATCCAGTAAAAAAGAAGGAGCGTTAATGTATTTAAAATACATAATTCTAATTTTACTTTTAGGGAGTGGATGTCAATCATCAAGCGAGTGCCATAATCAACCAAGTGCATCAAACTCCTCCCAGAATACTCAAGTCTCTCCCTACTCCAAGGCTTATACAGAGTGTATTACCTCATCCCCACCTAATGGATGTATTGAAGCGGAGCTAAAGATACAAGATCAAAAACTTAACCTTGCCTACCAAGCACTCAAACAACGTATCCAACCCCAGAGAATCTCCCAACTCAAAGCAATGCAACGGGCATGGATTATCTATCGCGATAAAAAGTGTAATTTTTATAATTATCCCCAGAGTGGATCAGGTGGGGTAACCGATAGCCTACAGTGCCTCCTTGATGAGACCATTGCCCGCACCAAAGAGCTCGAAGCACTCTATTAAACCTAAGCAGAGAGTGCCACCACCTGCTCTTCGCCCAAAAGAGAAAGGGTGGTTTGATTTCCTACAGATCTAGCCAACTCTAACGCACTCATCTCTGGAGCAACCTCTAACGAGATACCCGCCTCCAAAAAGAGCTTCACCGCATCAATACGTTCATATACAATCGCCCAATATAGAGCATTACGCGAAGATTTATCTCGGGTATCAAGATTAATACTCTCCCGCATCGCTCCTGCCTCTTCGATACGATGCTTAATCAACTCAATTAAAAACTCTCCATCAAGCGTAGATTTCATGATCTCTCCATAATATTAAATTTAAATTAATATTATTATATAATTTAAATATTCATGATTTACTTAATAATATTAAGATAAAGAAAAAAGTTATGAAACGCTTACAACAAATAATAAATATAAAAAAGTTGATTGGATTAATATGTGAAGTGGTAGTAAGAGGGGGACTCGAACCCCCGACCTCCGGCTTATGAGACCAGCGCTCTAACCAGCTGAGCTACCTTACCACACGTTTGTTTTGAAGTGGCGAAATTTTATCTAAAAGGATCTTAGAAGTCAAGCTTTTTTTTGATTTTATCTATTTATTTTTATTTTTTAATAAAGTTTAGTTAGAAAGACTAAAGTTTATTAATTTTTTTTACGAAGACTATTGACATTTGTGCAAAAATATATTACTATTCCGAAAAAATTAACAAGTTAAGGAGAAGCCAAATGTCATTTCAGCCATTAGGTAATCGTGTTCTTATCTTAAGAGAAGAGCAGACCAATACAACTGCATCTGGTATTATCATCCCAGATTCAGCAAAAGAGAAACCATTAGAGGGAAAAGTTATTGCGGTGGGTAAAGATGCCATCGAAGCAGGTATTGCCGAAGGTGATATTGTTGTTTTTCCTAAATATGGTGGAACTGAGATCACCATGGATGGCGTAGAGTACCTTATCATGAGTAGTAAAGATATTTTAGGAGTGATGAAATAATGGCAAAAGAGATATTTTTTTCAGATGCCGCACGAAGCGGACTTTTTGCAGGAGTAACCAAACTAGCAGATGCGGTTAAAGTGACCATGGGGCCAAGAGGTCGTAATGTATTAATCCAAAAATCTTATGGTGCACCACACATCACTAAAGATGGGGTTTCTGTTGCACGAGAGATTGAGCTTAGCGACACCCTAGAAAACATGGGAGCACAACTGGTCAAAGAGGTAGCTGCCAATACCGCTGATGAGGCAGGAGATGGAACCACTACAGCAACTGTTTTAGCACACTCTATCTTTAAAGAGGGGCTACGAAACATCACTGCAGGTGCTAACCCAATTGAAGTAAAACGTGGTATGGACAAAGCCTGCAATGCTATTATAGAAGAGCTCAAGGCCGCAAGTAAAGAGGTCAAAGACAAAAAAGAGATTGCTCAAGTTGCTACCATCTCAGCGAATTCTGATGAGACCATTGGAAACTTGATTGCTGATGCGATGGAGAGAGTAGGTAAAGATGGTGTTATTACCGTAGAAGAGGCAAAAGGAATTGAAAATGAGCTTGATGTGGTTGAGGGAATGCAGTTTGACCGCGGATATCTCTCTCCTTATTTTGTCACCAACTCAGAGAAGATGACCTGTGAGCTTGACAACCCATTCTTACTCTTGACTGATGCTAAAATTACTAGCCTTAAAGATTTGGTTCCTGTATTAGAGCAGATCCAACAGACAGGTCGACCACTGCTTATTATTGCAGATGATGTCGAGGGTGAAGCATTGGCAACTTTGGTGCTAAATAAACTCAAAGGGGTACTTAACATCACTGCCGTTAAAGCTCCTGGATTTGGTGATCGAAAAAAAGCGATGCTTAACGATATTGCCATCCTTACAGGTGCAACCCTTATTACTGATGAGTTAGGACTCAGTATTGATAAAGCAACCCTTAATGAGCTTGGACAGTGTGCCAAAGTGGTTATCGATAAAGACAACACCGTAATCGTAGATGGAAAAGGTGATCCAGCTGCGGTAGAAGCACGTATCAAAGAGATCAAAACTCAAATTGAAAATACCACCAGTGAGTATGACAAAGAGAAGCTTCAGGAGCGATTGGCAAAACTTAGCGGTGGTGTTGCAGTTATCAAAGTAGGTGCTGCGACAGAGACCGAAATGAAAGAGAAAAAAGACCGTGTGGATGATGCCCTTAGTGCCACTAAAGCAGCGGTAGATGAAGGTATCGTCATTGGTGGAGGAGCTGCCCTTGTCAAGGCAGGAGCCAAAGTTAATCTTGACCTTGTAGATGATGAACTTGTTGGTGCAGAGATTATCCTTCGTGCCATTCAAGCACCAATGAAGCAGATCGCAACCAATGCAGGGTACGATGCGGGCGTTGTTGCCGATAAAGTTATGAGTAGCGAAGATAGTACCCTAGGCTTTAACGCTGCCACAGGTGAGTATGTCAACATGCTTGAAGCGGGAATCATCGATCCACTCAAAGTAGCACGTGTGGCACTGCTCAATGCCACTTCTGTAGCAAGTCTTCTATTAACCACAGAAGCAACCGTTTCAGATATTAAAGAGGATCCAACACCAGCACCAGCAATGCCTGATATGTCAGGTATGGGTGGTATGCCAGGGATGATGTAGCGATCCCCTCTTTAGAGCTTTCCCCTTCCTTGGGGAAGGTATTAATTTTCCAATACCCTTCTTCCCCATTTAAAATGTTTTTCATAATAGCCTTGTAGTGGACTAATGACTACCCTTTTTTTGGATGAACTTGCATGAATAAATCGATTCTCCCCTAAATAGATCCCCGTATGGGTTACTTTCGTGCTTTTAGGAGAATCAAAAAAGATCAAATCTCCTTTTTTAAGATGGTTACGATCTATTTTGATACCAACCTTGGCTTGGTCACGAGAAACACGAGGAAGATCAATTCCATTATGGGAAAAAACATAACGGGTAAAACCCGAACAATCAAAATCATAAGGACCATTAGCACCCCAACGATAAGGTTTTCCTAGCTGAGATTTTGCTAAATTCTCTACTTTATTCAGTGCATAAACCGAAGAAGAAGGCAAAGGAGGAATCAAAAAATTATCCCGTTTTATAGGTAAACGGTTCTGAGTCTCATAATGATTATAAGGATGATAACTGTAGACACTATGATAGCGTCCATCAGCTCCCCTTGGCATACAGCCTGTATAGAGTAATATAAGCAGGAAATACCCCCCAAAAGCTCTTGCTAATCCCACTTTTTTATTACCTGATAATAAGATCTTATCTGTACACTAAGGTAACCTAGAGAGTTAAACAAGGGGGATAGATAATAAGGAAATGATTTCAATGGTTAACTCCTATATCGATATAAATATTTTTTTTAATTTAAAATATTATATCAAATATAAGAGTTTTCTTAACTTATTTAATTAGTATTATTTCTAAAAAGATTATAATTTATTAAGAGGGATTAGACCCCATCAATAATCTTATCTGCCTTTTTAAAGACATCATCAATTTTGTCTTTAATCCATTTTTTATCCATCCACTCTTCGGGACGAACCTCTACACCATCGACCAGTACCCCAAAGTGAAGGTGATCTCCCAGTGCCAATCCTGACATACCAGTCTGTGCAATTGGGGTTCCTGCGGCTATCTCATCACCCTCTTGTACCAAAATATTAGAGCAGTGTCCATAAAGAGTAAAGAGTCCCATACCATGATCGATCATGGGCATGTTTCCGTAGATACCATTGTAATCCGCAAAGACCACTTTTCCTGCATTAGAACTAACAATCTGTGCCATTTTGGTACTTGCCATATCCAAACCTACATGATAGGATTCAGAGATCTCATTACTCTTATCTCCATAGTAGTAGTGTCGATGATCCCCGTAGTCGGCTACCTTTTTAGCATTTTTTAAAGGATAAAATGGTTTTACTTTCCATGAGTTTATCATCTCATCTGAGATATTACTGCTAAGCTTATGGATTAGATCTTCATTGGCTTTTCTCATATCTTCGTTGATCGCTTTAAGTTTCTCTACTCGATCTTTAATCAACGCATACTGAGGATCGCTATCGGCAAGATCTGAGATTTTTCCATCGATAAACTTATCACGTGCACGAATCCACGAGGTTTTGTAGTTTCTACTAATAATATAGAAAGGAATATTTAAAACCCGCTTATTATGAGCTTTATCTTCGGCGACAATACGTGCCGAAAAATTCTCATGATTAAATGGCCATGCTACCAATACCGCATAATACCCCTCTTTTCGATAGGGAACAGGTTTGAACTTTTTTCCACCCGCTTCAAGATAGAAATCTTGCAGTGCTTCATCTTTGACCTGAAAAATAACCAACCCCGATCCCCCTTGGGTAACCGAGTAAGAGTTTGCCAAAACATTCACCTGTGGACGCTTATAGTCAATATCCACATCGATCTTTTTTACCGCACTATTCCCTTGGAAAAAGTCCCAATTACTGCGGTCTCGTGCCATAACCGTTACGGTAAACTTATTGGCTCGAGGATTAAGCATTACCCCATTAACTGCCTTTTTAGGATAAGCAATCTCAATGGTTCGCTCTTTTTGGTTGGCTTCAAGAATATCCTCATTGGCAACAATAATGCTGTTCTCTCCATCGCTCACTTTAACCAGATACGACTTAAGTGCTGCGTTATCTCGAATCTTAATCTTAAGTGGATCTTTACGATTCCAATAGAGGTGATTGCTCGCCTCGATAACGGGTGCTTCACGCTCGAACTCTTTGGCAGTAAACATATACGCACCCGCTCCAACTAAGAGCCCCAATATCACGATCAAAACACTCTTTGAACTGCTTCGTTTTTTGGCATAAATATTTCGTCTTCTTCTCATTTACAATAATCCCATCTCTTTTATCTTAATCATTAATCTCTCAACAAGCTCCTCTGAATCCAGATGCTTATCTTGTATAAATCCTGATGCTTGCTGATGTCCTCCACCACCAAAAGCCACCGCTAAAGAGGCAACATCTAGCCCTTTACTACGAATAGAAATCTTTTTATAATCATCCAGCTCCATAATCACAATGGAGATTTTAACTGTTGCAAGTGCAATAAGATGATCAACAATATCCATCATATCACGGTAGTGTGCTCCTGAGGCTTGGATTAGCTCTTTGGTGACCACCACTGTAGCCAAACGCCCCTCAAAATGCAAGTTCAATGTCGACAAAGCTCGACTTAAAATACGCAAAGAGCTCAAGCTTCGACGCTGATTCATATGATATGCAACCTCTGAAAGATTAATATCATATGCAATCATATCGGATGCTACATCAAAAACCTCTTTAGTGACACTATTTGTTGAAAAATACTGCGTATCTGAGACCAGTCCCGTATAAAAACAGGTCGCAGCCTCACGACTCATGCTAAATTGTGATTTAAAAGTCTCAAATGCCACCTGAGCAGCGGCAGCATAATGGGGCATAACGATATTATAGTCACCATAATAGGTATTGCTATGGTGGTGATCAATATTTAAGATGACATCCCCTTCCATCAGACTCTCTCCGAGCCGATCTCTATCTCCACAATCACAGGTAATAACCAACCCTCCCTCAAAAGAGCGTCTTTTTTTTATTTTGGAAAAGTTGGGTAGAAAATCCAAATATAAAGGAATCTCCTCTTTGTCTTGACTTACCACCTCGACCTGAAATCCTTCTGATTTCAAAATCGTATAGATCCCCAATGCTGTACCAATAGTATCTGCATCAGGATTAATATGTGAAAGAATTGTAATCTTAGAGTATTGCTCAAGAAGTGATCGTATATCTACTATCATTCCTTAAGACTCTACCTTCATTGAGAGATCAATCCAGTTGGCCTGATGAATTAAAGCTCCCGAAGAGATGGCATCCACACCCGTTTTAGCAATCTCTTCAATACTCTCTAGTGTCACATTCCCACTTGCCTCAAGTAGCACATGAGGATGATGCTGATCCCTAAAAGAGACAACTTCAACAATCTCTTCATTACGCATATTGTCACACATCACAATATCTGCCCCCGCACTCATCGCCTCTTTAACCATTGCCAAACTCTCACACTCGATCTCAACTTTGGAGGTAAAAGGAATCTTTTGACGCACCTCCTGCATAAATGCAGGCAGATCCTCAATGGTTTTTAGATGCGTATCTTTAAGCATCAAACAATCATCAAGCCCCATGCGATGATTGATCCCTCCACCACAACGTACCGCATACTTCTCGAACTCCCTTAAGAGCGGACGAGTCTTTCGGGTATCCAAAAGCTTTACCCCATACGGAGCCACTTTGGCAACAAACTTTGCGGTCAAAGTAGCAATGGAGCTAGCATGTAGGGCAATATCCAAAATAGAACGCTCCAAAGAGAGCAGTCTCTTTGAATCGCCCGAGATATAGAGCAGTTTATCCCCTAGGGTAAATGCCTCGCCATCATCCACTTGCCAAATCAACTCAAGATCATAAAGATTTGCCAGTGTTTCTATATACTCACGTCCAGCAAAAACCCCATCGCTCTTGGCAACAATATAGGCACGTACCTCTTTAGATGTAGAAATACGGGCAAAAAGATCCCCCCGTCCCACATCCTCGGCAACCATTGCTTTGATAAATTTCTCTTTAAGCATCTACTTAATCGCCAACATTCGTTCTAGTGCCAAGTTGGCATATTTTACCGTATGAGGATCAACTTCGATCTCATTAATTGGTGCTCCATCTTCAATTGATTTGAGCGTTAAATAGAGATCTTCTAATGTGGTCTCATTCATGGTTGGACACTCAGGCTTGGTCGAGGAGAGCACGTAGGTATTTTTCTGTCGCATTCGATTAACCAAATTGTACTCGGTTCCAATGGCTACTTTCTGCTCAGGGTCAAGATCATTAACATACTGAATAAGCTGAGAGGTAGAACCAGAAAAATCCGCGGCATCAACAATCTTAGGATCACACTCAGGGTGTACGGCAATCTTAATATCAGGATAACGGTTACGATAAAACTCGATATCATCAAGCGTAAAAAGCTGGTGCACCGAGCAAAAACCATTAAAACAGATCACATCCGCCTCTTTGGGATCACACTCTCCTTCGCCTATAACACATGATTTAAGCCCCATTGAGTTGGCAAAGTTTTGTCCCAAACAGCGATCGGGAACAAACAAGATCTTCTTGCCACTCTCTAACCCCTTTTCAATAATTTTATAAGCATTAGAAGAGGTACAAACCATCCCCCCCATCTCGCCGACTTTGGCTTTAACTGTGGCATCACTATTAATGTAAGTAATAGGAAGAATATTATCCTTAGGAACACCCCGCTCTACCATATAGTTCACACTATCATCAAAATAGCTTCCGTCAATCATTCGTGCCATGGCACAGCAGGCAACTTTAGGCATAAGTACCCGCTTCTCTGGGGCAATCACCTTAACGCTTTGCCCCATAAATCCAACCCCACAAAAGACCACCCATGGATTATTATCCGCCTTACAACGCCTCGCTAACTCTAAACTGTCCCCTGTTATATCTGCCATCTCAAACACTTCATCCCGCTGATAGTAGTGTCCGACTACCGTTACAGGTAACTTCTCTTTTAACCGTATAATCTCTGCTCTATAATCAATATCCACGTGCAACCTTTAGGGAAATATTCTAATATATTCCAAATATAAAAGCAAAAAATACCATACTTTTCGTTAAAATTGCGTGAACTATTCAGATATTATGGAGATTTTATGGATTTAACTATACCCTTTTACTTGTTTGCTTATCTACTTGCTGCTGTCCCTTTTGGCTTTATTCTCGCCAAAGTTTTTGCAGGCATTGATGTACGAAAAGAGGGAAGTGGCAATATTGGAGCAACCAATGTGCTTAGAGTACTCAAACAAAAAGCTCCCCACTTGGCAAAAAAGCTTACCATTGTCACCTTTTTGCTTGATGCAACCAAAGGGATGGTTGTCATACTCCTTGCCAAAGCACTCGGAGCAGACGATGGTATACTCTGGACGCTAGCGGTATTGAGTGTTTTGGGTCACTGCTTTAGTCCTTTTCTCCTGTTTGATGGAGGAAAAGGGGTAGCTACAGGATTTGGAGTCCTGCTTGTTATGCTTCCTCTTGAGTCACTTATTGCCATTGCGGTCTGGTTTATTGCAGGGAAACTACTTAAGATCTCCTCTCTCTCCTCGTTAATTGGACTCAGTGCACTGCTGATCTCTTCGTATATTATCCATCCTGACATGCCCGAGATCCATTCTCATGCACCCGTATGGATTATTGCGTTTATTATCTTTTATAAACATATCCCCAATATTGTTCGTCTTATCAACAAAGAAGAGCAACAGGTCATCTAAGCATGATGACCATTCATATTGAAGATCTTACCTTTAAAGCCATTATTGGTATCTTAGATTTTGAACGTACTTCACCACAACAAGTCGAAGTTGAGACAAAAATCAACTATATTTATACAGAAAATAACTTTATTAATTACGCACTATTAATTAAACTGATAGAGAATCAACTTAAAAATAGAAAATTTTACCTACTCGAAGAGGCAATCGATGAGATTGGAGCACTTATTTTAAAGGAGTATCCCCAAATTGAGAGCCTCTATCTTAAAATCTCTAAACCAGAGATCATCCCAAACGCTAAAGTATCGCTCTGTAAGTCATGGTTCAACAGCTCATAACACGAAAAAATAGATTTTCATGGAAAAAATATCTAGAATTTAACGATTTATATTTAAAAAAACTTTAAACTATAATATTTTTGTGTTATAATATTAAAAAAATATTAAACTAGGAGCTTTTAATAAAATGAGAATATTAATTATAGAAGATGAAGTAACTTTAAGTAAAACACTTTCAGATGGACTTAAAGAGTTTGGATTCCAAAATGATGTCGCAGAAAATATCAAAGACGGGGAGTACTACTTAGGTATTCGAAACTATGACTTGGTACTGCTAGATTGGATGCTTCCTGATGGAAACGGTATTGATATTATTGTCAAACTCAAAGAGAAATCACCTAAGACCTCTGTTATTGTTCTCTCTGCACGTGATGATCGCGAAAGTGAAATCGAAGCACTAAGAGCTGGAGCTGATGATTTTATTCGTAAACCTTTTGATTTTGAGATTCTTACTACACGAATCGAAGCAAAACTTCGCTTTGGTGGATCCAATATTATTGAAGTTGAAAACTTGGTTATTAACCCTGAAGAGGAGAAAATCATCTACGAAGGTGAAGAGATCGAACTTAAAGGTAAACCTTTTGAAGTCCTTACCCACCTTGCAATGCACAAAGATCAGATCGTCTCAAAAGAGCAACTTCTTGATGCTATCTGGGAAGAGCCCGAGCTTGTGACTCCTAATGTTATTGAGGTTGCCATTAATCAGATTCGACAAAAAATGGATAAACCACTCAACATCACCACCATTGAAACGGTTAGAAGAAGAGGTTATAGATTTTGCTTTCCAAAAGGAGCTTAAGAAAAAGGTTTCTTCTTGAGATTGCGGTCTCAATGACCGCAATGCTCATCATCATCAATGTTACCCTTGGCTACTATCTCTTTTCCAAGATCTATGACAATATTGAAAAAGAGCTTCACTATCAAGCCAACTATATCATCTCGACCTATCCTAGCCCTGAAGAGTTGATTGAAAATTTCAACCATGCAGAACTCTCGGCACTCTACCACAACAAGATTGATGTTGTCGATACCAAAAAAAGATTGGGAACCCACCTCAGGCAAGAGGGAGAGAAGTATTTTTTGGAGTTAGTCACCCCTTATCCTGTTTCCAAAAAGTATCTTAAGATTACCCAAGATGTTACTAAAGAGAAGAATCTTCTGGTCAAAGTCTATGGTGTAATGCTTGCCATGATGCTACTGGGTATTCTTTTTATTATCTATTATGCTTCCATTCTCTCTGCTAATCTGATGAATCCACTCAAAGATCTTACCCATAAGTTTAGCAACATGAACGAGAGCATCTTACGACCACTCAACCTTGATGAGCTTCCCCTAGAATTTACCCAACTAGCCGAATCGGTCAACCGACTCATCACCAAGATTAAAACATCGATTAACTATCGTAAAGAGCTCTATGTTGGTACTGCCCATGAGCTCAAAACCCCTCTTGCAGTGATGCGTCTAAAAAATCAGATCAATCTGATGAAATATAAAAAAGATGACAACATCAAAGAGACCCTACAACAGAATATTGAATCCATTGATAACCTTAACAACATGATTCATAATATTCTAGAGTTTGGACGCTCAGAGGGGTTACAGTTTGAAGAGCCAAAGCGTATTAATATTATCCGATTTATGGCAGAAAAAGCTGAAGAGTACGAACTCCTTGCCCACTCTCAGAACCGAGACTTTATCTACCATTTTGATGTAGAGCGTTTTATGATTACCATTCAACCCCTACTCTTTATGCAGATTTTTCAAAACTTTATACAAAATGCCCTACGCTTTACACCCGAAGGTGGATTGGTCACCCTAACCGTTCGAACCGATCCTGATAATTTTATTGTAGAGATCACCGATGAAGGAGTGGGTGTGGATGAGTCTCAAGACTTCTTTGCCCCCTTTAAACGCTCAGCAGACTCCAAAGGGGCTGGTCTAGGACTCTTTTTGGCACAAAATGCAGCAGAGTCCATGGGAGTAACCATCTCTTTAAAAAACCGTACCGATCGTCAAGGAGCCATTGCAAGTATCCACTTCCCATACAGTCGATTTTTGCATCATGAAATCTAAATGAATCTTAAATAAATATAGGCTTTTAAATTAATCATAAGCTTGAATAAGCTATAAAGCATTTAGGTAGTCTATTTTTACAAAGGGGTTACCAAATAATAAACTATATAAGTGAGTATAAAACATGGCATTAAAGATTTCAGATGATTGTATTGCATGTGATGCATGTAGAGAAGAGTGTCCGAACGAAGCGATTGAAGAGAATGATCCGATCTATATAATCGACTCTGATCGCTGTACGGAGTGCGTTGGACACTACGATGAACCACAATGTATTGCGGTCTGTCCTGTTGACTGTATTAGCTCTGATCCTGACAGTGTCGAGAGTGTTGAGGAGTTAAAGTTTAAATTCAATCAAATGCAAGCAGAAGAGTAAATACGCTTCATGCGTAAGCAACACCCTGCCATTGCCGTTATTGATATCGGCTCTAACTCTGCGAGACTTGTCATCTATGAGATGAGTAGCCCTTATGGATTTCATCTCATCTGCGAGAAAAAGAGTAAAGTTCGTATTGGTGAACATGCTTACGAAAAAGGTGGATACCTACAACCCATAGGTATTCATCGTGCCTATCTTGCTCTTAAAGAGTTTATCTACACCATTCAACGCTACCCTATCCAAAAAACCCTCTGTGTCGCGACTTCTGCACTTCGAGATGCCCCCAATGGTCATGATTTTACTCAATGGATCAAAGAAGAACTCAATCTCGAGATTGAGATTATTGATGGAAAAAAAGAGGCAGAGTATGGTGCACTAGCAGCACTTAATCTCTTGCCCATTGATGAGGGCATTACCATTGATATTGGTGGAGGCTCATCTGATTTAGCACTCATTAAAGATCAAAAAATTATCCAGAGCTTCTCGCTTAATCTAGGTACTGTCCGACTTAAAGAGCTCTTTTTTGACAAAGCTCGTCCACTCCACGAAGCAGAAAAATACATCCAAAAAGAGCTTGATAAACTCCCAAAAGCATTTCATCATGCCCTTGCCATTGGTATAGGAGGAACCGCCCGAAGTATAAGCAAAGGGATCATGCGATCCCAATCCTATCCACTCAATAAGATCCATGCCTTTACCTACAAAATCAAAGAGCATCAAGAGTATCTCAACAGCATTGCAACAGCAAATCGCTCTACTCTTCCCTATTTATCGATCTCCAAAGGGCGTTTTGACACCATCCGAGAGGGGGCTCTCATTTTTCAAATGATCCTCTCGACAATCCATGCTAAAAAAGTCATCACCAGTGGTGTCGGGGTACGTGAAGGGGTCTTTTTAGAGTACTTTCTAAAAGAGAACCAACTGATCTTTCCAGAGAACATCAATCCGAGTATTGTAAGTATTCGTGATCGATTCAATACCCCTCATATCGATACCAAAAAGCGTAAAATAAGTGCCAAAAAACTCTTTCGATGCTTTGAAAAGGCCAATCTTGTTCGATCAAAAGATCAAAAATCACTTCTCTATGCCATTGAGCTTACCTCTTTGGGGTACACCTTTAACATTTATGATTCCCACCAACATGCTTTTTATGCCACCATGCAAGAGTTTAACTACGGGGTAACCCACCAAGAGATTATTTTGACCGCCATGCTTTTACGTTTTGGAGGGAAAGAGCTCTACAACAAAGAGATCTACCAGCACTACAAGATGCTTCTTCCTAAAAAAAAGCGACTCAAAATCCTCAGCTTTATCTACTCTGTTTTAATTACCCTACATGAGAACTCCGCTATTGATGGATTTAGCTTCTCTTTAAAAAAAGGAATCCTTACCATTCATGCTAATGACTCTCTCTATCTTGCCAAAGAGCGACTTAAAGAGATCGAAACTCCCAAAGGTATTGAACTCCACATTATTGATAACGAACAGATTCCCTCTTATAATTTTTAAACAAAACTTTAAAACCGACACTAAAAGGACACCAAACTATCCTATACTTCAATTAGATCAAATCAAAGGATTAAAGATGAAAAAATTAACACTTACACTCGCAGGAATGATGCTCTTAGGTTCAACACTCGCTATGGCAGATGGTTCCAAAGTACAAGCCAATAAAAACGTTAACTTAAATATTGTCAACAAAAGTCAAGTTGAAGGTTCTACAATCGGTATGTCCATCAAAGCCAAAGACTCAAAAGTACAAGCCAACAAAAATGTTAATCTCAATATTGTTAATAAGAGTGAGGTTAAAGACTCAACTGTTGGTATGAAAATCGAAGCTGAGTAATCAACAATTACTCCGCACTTCTCTCTACAAGGGTACTCTAGAGATGAGTACCCCTTTTTTATCCTAACCATTTCATAACGATTAGTGAGTAACTAGGGTTAGAACTTTCTTCCCATAGTAAACTCAAAGCTTGATGTTCGATCCATATCATCTGGATTTCTTGCTCGAGAGAAGATCAAGTTAATAGGTCCCATGGGAGAGAACCACTCCAAAGAGAGTCCATATCCACTCTTTTTAATCTCATCAAAACGATCCTCTCCAATCATACCATAATCAAAAAAGAGTGCCAATCGCATCTTGGCAGCTTCAGAGAGTGGAATACTCGCTTCAACCGTATTGACTAGACTCTTCATCCCTCCAATATAGGTTCGAATCATTGTACCATTTTCATCAACCGAATCAATAGCAGGTGCGATACTGTAAGGCTCATACCCACGTACACTCGAAACCCCTCCTAAGAAGAGCTTCTCTGGTCCAGAGATATGCCCCTCATCGGTTAGCATATTCGCACGTACCTTATAGCGTAAAATCAAGTCATAATCGATATAGTCTTCAAGCCCTTTATAGAGTCCAAACTTCGCTGAGGTAGCAATAAATTGCTCAGTTCCACCAACACCAGAATAGGCAACTGAACCACCTAAAATCATCCCTCTACGAGGAACAAAATAGTCATCAGTCGAGTCATAGGTTAACCCCACAGAGAAAGTACTCTTAGAATAACTTAAATCCTCGCTATCAAAAACGGTATGAAACTGTCCTGTATTATCATAGGTCTCATTGACATCAATCTGATTATCACTGTAGTTATAGCCAAGATAACCATACAAATTATGGGTAAACTGCTTTCCTACATTTGCCCCTGCTCCAAAGGTATCGTGTGTATAGGTAGTATACTCATACTCACTCTTATAAACACTCATCCCAAAGCTGTACTCACTGTCCCAAATTCGTGGGTTATTGATCGAAAGAGAGTAGTTTAACGAGATTTTAGAGTAGTCAACTGAAATCCCTGCATTGATTCCTGAACCAAAAATATTTCGATCTGAAAGCGAGGCATTAAGCATGGCTCCTTGATACGATCCATATCCACCACCTGCTTGAATACTTCCTGTTGCGGTCTCTTTGACTTTGACCAACAGATTCATGTGGCTTGCATCAACACGTTGCTGTTCGATATCAACCTTCTCAAAGAAACCTCGACGACCCAAGGCACTCTTACTCTCTTTGAGCTCACTTAAGCTAAACATATCTCCAGGTGCTAAAAAGACATCTCGACGAATTACTCTATCTTTGGTGGTATAGTTTCCTGAGATAATAACATCGTTAATCCAGACTTTATTTCCAGGCTGTACCAAATATTGGATATCCACGGTACCATCTTGATTTTTCTTAAAGTTCGGACGAACACGTGCATAGGCATAACCCAAGTTTGCTACCTGCTCTTGAATATAACTAATATCTTTTCTAAGCTTTTCAATATTGAATACTTTTCCTTTTAAAAGCCGTAACTCATCATGGATCTCCTCTTCATTTACCCCATCAACAAGCCCTAGTATCTCAACACTTTTGACACGGTACTGATCCCCTTCATGAATCTGATAGGTTAGATCTGCTAGATATGATCCTCCATCTACCCTCATAAGTGGTTCACTCACGGTAGCATCAAGATAACCATTTTTCATGTACACATCTTTAGCACGATAAGCATCATACTCCAACTGATCCATGTGAGCAACCCCACTATGTAATCCAGGCAACCAACCTAAAATATCCTCTTCTTGATTGGATAAGGCATTTTCTAACTCATCCTTATCGATCTTTTTTGCTCCCACAAAATCGAGATGCTTAATATAGATCTTCTCTCCCTTATTGACATCAAAGATCAAGGCAATACTGTCCTCTTTGGGCTCGGCAGTCACCTCAACTACCGTATCGTAATAGCCTTCTGACTCTATTTTTTTAATTAGTTTTTTCTTGGCTTTTTCAACCTTTTCAAGATCATAAAGATCTCCCTTTTTTAAGCCTATTTCAATAAAGAGCCCCTCCTCCTCATCATCAGAGCTATATCCATTCATCTCCAACTTTGAGATTACAGACTTCTCCTTGAACTCATAAACCAAACCACCTGCATCACTCATAGAGACAACAATATCTGAAAAATAGCCCTGCTTATAAAACTTTTTAATGGACTGATCGATGGCATTGATATCAAATTCATCTCCGACTCGAATCCCTGATATCTCAGTTGCCACATCTTCTGATAAGTGGAGTAGACCTTTATACTCTATAGAGGTGATACTTTGCGACAAGAGAAGGGAGCTTAGCGTTACGGAGAGAGGTAGAATTCTTTTCATATATTTAATAATTCCTTAAGTCTTTATCTTTGTTCATTTTAAATCGCATTAGTGTATCTACTTTTCACTAAAAAAGTGGTATAATCCGCTTCTTAAATAAGGAAGAATTGATGAATATTGGAATTGTTGGTTTAGGATTAATGGGTGGATCTTTAGGCTTGGCACTAAAGAAGTTTGGCAACAAATATCATATTATCGGCTACGATCACAACCCCTCACATCAAAAAGAGGCACTACTTTTAAACTTGGTCGATGAGATCTCGGAAGATTTTGAACAGATAAAATCTTGCGATGTTATTATTCTCGCTATCCCTGTGGATGCTATTATTAAGACTGCCCAACAACTTCAGAATCTTCCAAACTCAACCACCATTATTGATCTTGGAAGCAGTAAAGCCAAAATTGATGAGAATATCCCTCCTTTAATTCGACATAACTTTGTCACCGCACACCCCATGACAGGAACCGAAAAATTTGGTCCAACTGCTGCGGTGGAAGGACTCTACGAAAATAAAACCATGGTGATCTGTAACCCAGAAAAGAGTGGTGAACTTCAACGGGACATAGCACTCAAACTTTTTGAAGATCTCCATGCCAAAGTAGTTTTTATGGATGCCAAAGAGCATGACCGTCATGCTGCCTTTATCTCACACATGCCCCACGCGGTCAGCTACGCCATTGCCAACTCGGTATTAGAACAAGAGGATGCTCAAAATATTGTTGCTCTTGCAGGTGGTGGATTTAAAAGCATGAGCCGTATTGCCAAAAGCTCTCCTAATATGTGGGAGGATATCTTTCGACAAAACAAAGAGAATCTTCTAGAGTCTATAGAGAGTTTCAACAAAGAGATGCACTACTGCCAAACACTTCTCCAAGAAGAGCGATGGGAAGAGCTTCATGCGTGGATGCTCAAAGCCAATACTCTTCACGATATACTATAATAAGGGATCTTCTATTTTGTTGTTTCGTATTTTAATGATTCTTCCCCTTTTACTTTTGCATTCCCCTGCCCAAGAGTCAAATACTATTGAAGAGTTCTGGAGTGATCTGCCTAAAGAGGATAAACTACTCCTAACCAACGCAGGGGTTGCCACAGGAGTCATTGCGTGGGGCTTCTCTCAATGGGGTTATGGAACAGAATCGTTCCATACCGATGATGAGGGGTGGTTCCAAAAAGATACCTCCAATGGAGGATCCGACAAACTAGGACACTTCTATACCAACTATCTCATGACCCGCCTAATGTCACCCATCTACGCTTCATGGGGTTACGATCGAGAAGATGCCGCACTCTATGGCTCCATGACCTCACTTATGATCTCGGGACTGCTTATTGAAGTAGGAGATGGCTATAGCGAACATGGCTTTGCTGTTAATGACCTAATTGCCGACTCTTTTGGGGTTGCCTCAGGTTACCTTCTTTACCTCTATCCATCACTTGCATCCAAAATCGATTTCCGCTTTGAGTATGACCCTTTTAAGGATACAGGATTTGAGAACCAGACCGACTTTACCACCGATTATGAGCGGATGAAACACCTTATGGCAATTAAGGCTTCAGGATTTGAATCTCTTCAAGATACCCCACTTAAGTATCTAGAGCTTCACCTCGGATACTATAGCCGACACTTTAATCATGACTCACTACCACTAGAGGGTCGAGAACGCACCGTCTATGTGGGTATTGGTCTCAATCTCTCTGAACTTTTACATCCTCATATTGGGAAATATGCCACATTTTTCAACTATTTTCAACCACCTCACACCTACTTAGAGTA
>Ga0256828_1000213_pt1 | contig 39749 bp, 41 predicted proteins | sample CV88metaG_FD_185993 | JGI IMG/M metagenome (GOLD analysis project Ga0256828, IMG submission 185993) | Hydrothermal vent microbial communities from East Pacific Rise, Pacific Ocean - CV88 | ecosystem: Environmental > Aquatic > Marine > Hydrothermal vents | place: Pacific Ocean: East Pacific Rise...
ATTTTGAGGATTACCTTTTTTTGCCTTTCATTGAGTTTTGTCTCTCTATGTCTGTTCCAAAAGGTGGCTTTTATCTTTACAGCTTCTATTTCTTTTAGTGTAGCATCAATGGATTCTTCTAAAAGTTCTATAAACCATTTCATCCAGAGTGTTATATCTTGGTTCGTTGCTATACACACTTTATCGAGTACTTTATAATACTCTTTTCTTTTTTGATAAATAGTAGTTGAAATGGAGTAAAAAGTAGCATTAGTCAGTGAAGCTTTTGCCAATACATAATCAGTTATAGAGCGAGCAATCCTTCCATTGCCATCTTCAAATGGATGAATGAGCACAAAATACAGATGTGCTATGGCAGCTTTATAGATTGGATTTAATTCATCATTATTATTTAACCAATCTAAAAATATTTTCATCATCTTCGCAACATCTTTTGATGGTGGTGCTACGAAATGGATTTGTTCCTTGTTCCAAGCACCTGAGACTATCTGCATAGGCTCATTGTCATCTCTATAAGCACCTGTAGTGATATTTCTCAAACCTGAACTTCCATTTGGAAAGAGTGCTGTATGCCATGCAAAAAGTCTTTTCTCATTGAGTGAAGCTTTATTTATCTTTGCGTCAAGCAGTACCTCTATAAGTGCATCAGACTCCCTTGTATAACTATAATCATCTTCAAGACCAAGTTTAAGTATTTTATTGATAGAAGAGCGAACAGATGAGCGCTGTAGTATCTCTCCTTCTATTGCAGAAGTAGAGAGTGCTTCGTTTAGAAGTCTATCTAACTGTAAAGAGGTTGCATCATCATTAGAGATAAACTGCTCTACCATTGCAAGCTGACCAAATTTGTAGTAAAGTCTATCTAATGCTACTTTATCATAGGTAAAATTTGGAAAGTTCTCATCTTGCCAAATCCACTTTTTTTCTTCTTGATATGTTTTCATAAGATAATTATATCATTTTTTGATATGTTTAAATGTGGGAAATAGTACTTAAGTACTTGGATATACAAAAGAGAGAGCTTTTGAAAGGAAAGCTTTCTCCTTTTTGGCTTTAAGTGGATTATCACGAAACTCTATAGCATTTATTGGTTGAATGGGCGATTTTTAAAGACATAATAGACTATCAGTAGAATGGCTATATTCTAAAAAACCAGATTTCTTACAGTTATAATAGTATTCATTTATATCTTGATTTATATTTTTAAAGTTATGTATACTGTTTCTTGTATCTATCTTTGTTAAGCATTCTTCTGTAGCTAAATAATCACTTTTTTTTAGATTGCAAGAGGAACAGCTTAAAACTAAATTCCAAATTTCATCTTCAAATACATAACTCCAAGGGATAAAGTGATCAATATGAGTTTTTTCGTTATTTAAATTTTTATTACAGTAAAAACATGAATTGTCAATTTGTGCCAATATTTTCTTAAATTTATTCAATGAGCCTCGTTTATTGTTTCCGAGGTTTTCAATTTTTGATATAAGTTTAGGTGTAAAATTTGTTTTTTCTAAAAATTTAGCCCATTCTAAAATTAGTGATTTATGCAATAGCTCATAATTGTTCTTAAAAAACTTTATCGTATCTGCATTTAAAATAATATTTCTATTAACTTTAGCCGGCATATTGAATTTTTTACCATTTTTATTAACTGTATGATTATGAGAGTAAAATGTATTACATTCTTTTGGCTGAAATCTTGGGATAACATCTCGTAAGCAATATGCTTCAATATCTTGAATCATATTTTTTTTCACTAGCTCTTTATTTTTAAAATATTTATCATAGCTAGTTGGAATATAGTCTTTCCCACAATATTTTTGAATTATTGTAATTACAACAGGTTGTGAGTTTTGTTTAAAATCTTGTTTTATTTTATATTTACATTCTTGAACCCAATAGTATTTTAAAAAAGCTTCTGAAATATCTGCATAAGATAGTAGAGTATCTTTTTCATTCTTTAGATTTTTTGACTTATCTAATAAATACTTTGCCAATGCAAATTTATATGTATTATCCTTTTTACCTTTTGATATAATATTAATAAATAATTGTTCTAAATCATAATTCATAAATCTGTGTTACCCATTCTATATCTCTACCTATGCTATCATTATTTGAAATGCTCTCAACTTCTTTAAAATTTTCATTTATAAATAAGGTAGTCATTTCATTTTTTGTAATTTTAAAAAAATTTCTTTGATCATTATCTCTACTTTGAGTTGAATAACTTATTATAACTTTGCCATTTTTGGTTAATATATTCTTTAAATTTTTTATTGTTTGTACAATTTCATCTTTTGTGAGATGCATTAATACTGCTATTAATATAACTATATCAAATTTATTTATATCAAAAGGTTGAATATTAATATTTGGTAAGTTAGATAATGCAATTCTATTTTTATAAAATGCATATTGTTTTAAGTTATTTACAAATTCAATACTTCCATCTAAGCCATAAATATTTTTTGTGATGTTTTTTATATAATTTAAATCTCTTCCTGAACCAAAACCTATATCTAAAACAAAACTATTGTGAGATATTAATTTATCCAAAATTTTATTGAGTTGTTTCATATTAGCATTATCATATTGTATTAAGAGTTCTTTATAATTTTTATTATAGTAGGAGATAGTTTCATTCATGACTATTACATTCTTAGATAAGTTTTGATATAAATAATATTATTTTGTAGATATAAAATAATACCTAAATAAAGCATATTTGTATAGTCCAATGGTTGAATGGGTGATAAAATAGGGGATTTTAAGTGATAAATGGTGGACCCTCAGGGATTCGAACCCTGGGAGGTATGACCCTCGCCGGTTTTCAAGACCGGTGCATTCGACCAACTCTGCCAAAGATCCACATTTGTAAAAGGTTTGATATAAAAATGGAGGTGCCACCCAGATTTGAACTGGGGATAGCAGCTTTGCAGGCTGCGGCCTTACCACTTGGCGATGGCACCAGTTTCATTTTTATCATCATGGTGCCCGGGGCCGGACTCGAACCGGCACAGTATTGCTACCGGGGGATTTTAAGTCCCCTGCGTCTACCAATTTCGCCACCCGGGCATCGGGTGTCTCTGCATTTTATAACAAAATAATAATGGAGCGGGAAACGAGGTTCGAACTCGCGACCCCAACCTTGGCAAGGTTGTGCTCTACCACTGAGCTATTCCCGCAATTTTTTCGCTTACTCTGTGTAAGTGAGGTGGAATTATAGCGACTAATTTTCTATTTGTAAAGGGTTTTTATAAAAAATTGTAAAAAAAATGATATAATCGCACAAATATTTTAATATGTAAACTACTATATAGGGATTTTTATGAGAAGTGATATTATAAAAAAGGGGTTTGATAAAGCTCCACACCGTTCATTGTTACGTGCGACGGGTTTAAAAGATGAAGATTTTGACAAACCTTTTATTGGTATAGCAAACTCTTACATTGACATTATTCCTGGACACTTCTTTTTACATGAGTATGGTGAAATAGTAAAAGAGGCTATCCGTGAAGCTGGTGGTGTGCCATTTGTTTTTAACACGATAGGTGTTGATGATGGTATAGCTATGGGTCATGATGGTATGCTTTACTCTTTACCATCCCGTGAAATTATTGCAGATTCTATCGAAACTGTGATGAATGCTCATAAGCTTGATGCTATGATTTGTATCCCTAACTGTGACAAGATTGTTCCAGGTATGATTATGGGAGCACTTCGCGTAAATGTTCCAACTATCTTTGTTTCAGGTGGTCCTATGCCAGCTGGTCATAAAAAAGATGGTACTCCTATCGATCTTGCAACTGCATTTGAAGCTGTTGGACAGTTTAATGATGGAAAAATGAGTGAAGAAGAGCTTAAAGATATTGAATGTAACGCTTGTCCATCAGGGGGAAGTTGTTCTGGTATGTTTACAGCAAACTCAATGAACACACTTTGTGAAGCGATGGGTATTGCACTTCCAGGTAATGGTACAGTGTTAGCAATGACACCTGAGCGTATAGAGATGGTTAAAAAAGCAGCTAAAAGAATTGTTGAACTTGCTAAAATGGAAAACAACGAGAAGTATAACTTCAAAAATATTTTAAATGAAAAAGCTGTTCACAATGCATTTGTTGTAGATATGGCAATGGGTGGAAGCTCAAACACTGTTTTACATATGTTAGCAATCGCAAGAGAAGCTGATGTTGAGTATAAAATAGAAAATATCAACAAAATCGCTGAAAAAGTAGCACATATTGCAAAAATCTCTCCATCATTAACAACAGTACATATGAAAGATATTGATGATGCTGGTGGTGTAAATGCTGTTATGAAAGAGGTAAGTAATCGTGGAAACGATATTCTTAACCTTGATGCGCTAACAATTACTGGTGAAACATTGGGTGAGAGAATCAAAGATGCTTACATCAAAGATACTTCTATCATCCATACAAATGACAACGCATACTCTCAAGTGGGTGGTCTTTCTATTTTATTTGGTAACTTGGCAACAGAGGGTGCTGTTATTAAAGCCGCTGGTATAGTAGATAGTATGAGACACTTCAAAGGGAGTGCTATCTGTTTTAACTCTCAACAAGAGGCTATCGCTGGTATTATGAGTCGTAAAGTAAAAGCTGGTGATGTTGTAGTTATTCGTTATGAGGGTCCAAAAGGTGGTCCAGGTATGCAAGAGATGCTTGCACCTACAGCACTTATTCAAGGTATGGGACTTGGTGAGAGTGTAGCACTTATCACTGATGGTCGCTTCTCTGGTGCAACAAAAGGGGCTTCTATAGGGCATGTTTCTCCAGAAGCTGCTGAGGGTGGTCTTATCGCTCTTATTGAAGATGGTGATGAGATAGAACTTGATGTTGATAAACATATTTTACAGTTAAATGTAAGTGATGAAGAGATAGCAAAAAGAAAAGCAGCATACAAACCATATAAAAATGAAGTAAAATCAAAATGGCTAAAACGCTACCAACTTTTAGTATCAAATGCATCAAACGGTGCTGTACTTAAAACTGAATTATAGGAAGAAAATTTGAACGAAATAGCAATCAAAAAAAATGATGGTGAAATTATAGATACACAAACAGCACAAGAGTTAGGGTTTGAAGGGGAAGCTATTTTTCTTGATGATTCTGCTGATGCTCTTGAGGTGCTTCGTCACTCAACAGCACACCTTATGGCTCAAGCGATTAAGTCGCTCTATCCTGATGCTGAGTTTTATGTAGGGCCAACTGTAAAAGAGGGTTTTTACTACGATTTTAAAACAGAGGCTGAGATTGGTGAGAGTGATTTAAAAAAGATAGAAAAACAGATGCTCTCTTTTGCAAAAAAGAAGTTTCCTATTGAAAAATATACAATCACAAAAGAGGAAGCAAGAGAAAAGTTTAAAAACGACCATCTTAAACAAGCTGTACTCGATATGATCCCTAGTGATGAAGTAAGTATCTACAAACAAGGTGATTTTGAAGATCTTTGTCGTGGACCACACTTACCAAACATAGGACTTATTCGTTACTTCAAACTTACAAAAATTTCAGGGGCATACCTTGGAGGTGATTCTAAAAATGAGATGCTTACGCGTATTTACGGTATAGCATTCGCAACTAAAGAGGCACTCAAAGCACATATGGATATGTTAAGAGAGGCTGAAAAACGAGACCACCGTAAACTTGGTAATGAGATGAAACTTTTTACTTTCCGTGAAGAGGTTGGCGCTGGTTTTCCTATATGGTTACCTGCTGGTGGACGTCTTCGTGCAAGACTTGAGAGTCTTTTGTTTAAAGCACACCGTAAAAGAGGATATGAGCCTGTTCGTGGTCCAGAGATGTTACGAAGTGATTTATGGATGACTTCAGGGCACTACCAAAACTATGGTGAAAATATGTATTTCACGAAGATTGATGATATAGAGTTTGGTGTCAAACCTATGAACTGTGTTGGGCATATCAAAGTATATGAAGATGAACTTCATTCATACCGTGACCTTCCAATCAAGTACTTTGAATATGGTGTAGTGCATCGTCATGAGATGACAGGCGCACTTCATGGGCTTTTTAGAGTTCGTGAATTTACACAAGATGATGCACACATTTTTTGTCGTGCAGATCAAATTGAAGAGCAGATTATAGAAGTGGTTGATTTTGTAGATAAAATTATGTCTACATTTGAGTTTGATTATAAAATGATGATCTCTACGCGTCCAGAAAAAGCAGTTGGAAGTGATGAAGTGTGGGAAATCTCTACACAAGCACTGAAAAATGCTATGGATAAAAATCAACTTGCATATGAGATAGATGAGGGTGGTGGAGCATTTTATGGTCCTAAAATCGACATTAAAATAACAGATGCAATTGGTCGTGAATGGCAATGTGGAACAATTCAGTTAGATTTTAACCTTCCTGAGCGATTTAAACTAGAATATAATGCTGATGATAATGAAAAAGTACAGCCTGTGATGATTCACCGTGCAATTTTAGGTTCTTTTGAAAGATTTATTGGAATCTTGACAGAACACTATGCTGGTGAGTTCCCGATGTTTATTGCTCCTACACAAGTAGCAATTGTTCCTGTTGCAGAAACACATAAAGAATATGCTAAGCTTTTATCAGATAAACTTATTGACATAAATGCTGATAGTGAAATCTATGCGAAAAATGATTCTTTAAACAAAAGAATCCGTACAGCTGAAAAAACTCGTGTTCCTATGATAGTAGTTATCGGGGATGAAGAGATTAAAAATAACACTGTAGCTATTCGTGATAGACGCACTAGAGAGCAATACAATATGAGTCAAGAGGAATTCTTGAATTTCATACAAACTAAAATAAATGAGGTAAATTTTTGAGTAAAAAAGACCGTGTCATAATGAATGACGATATCCGTGTACCAGAGGTACGATGTAATGTAGATGGTGGTGAATCTTTAGGGATCATCTCAACAGATGAAGCGATGACAAAAGCAAACGAATTAGGGCTTGATTTAGTGCTAATTGCTCCAAATGCGAAGCCACCTGTTGCAAAGATTATGGATTATGGTAAGTTTAAGTATCAAGAAGAGAAAAAACTCAAAGAACAAAGAAAAAATCAAGTAAAAATCGTTGTTAAAGAGATTAAGCTTTCAGTAAAAATCGCTGACAATGATATTGCTTACAAAGTAAAACATGCAAGAGAGTTCCTTGAAAAAGGGTACCATGTAAAATTCCGTGTTTTCCTACATGGTCGTGAGATGGCAAACCCTCAAGTGGCAAAAGAAGTTTTACTTCGTGTTTGGCCAATGGTTGAAGATATAGCAACTATGGATAAACCACCAAAATTTGAAGGACGCTACTACAACATGTATGTAGTTCCTAAAAAAGACAAAAAATAGTCATTAAAAGGGATGCTTTTTGCGTCCCTTCTCCTTTCTCTACCCTCCCTTTTTTTCGTATAATTTTCAATATTTATATATTTTAACTATAATTGCATTTTCAAAATTAATTTATAATAAATTGTTATTTTATAAATTAAAATTCATTATGAAAAGGATTTGCAATATGCTTAGACGAATTCCTTGGTGGGTTGGTGGTATTTTAATGGCCTTCTTACTACTTTTTACATTTTCAGTGTTTGGTGCTGATAGACCTTTAGGTGCATCAACATATGTTCCATATTTTTCTGGAATACTTTTTAACTTAGATCCTGAACAATACCCGTACTTAAAAAAAGTACACAATGCTGGTGCATGGGAAGGTGTTATGCTTTTAGGTGCACTTTTTGGTGGTCTAGTAACTTCTATATTTGTCACAAAAAGTTTTAGAATCTCTATTATGCCAATAGGTTGGAAAAAATATAAAAATAATTCTGTTACATCTCGACTTGTTTGGAGTTTTGTGAGTGGTTTTTTACTTATCATCGGTGCGAGAATGGCTGGTGGATGTACAAGTGGACACTTTTTAAGTGGTATGAGTCAAACAGCTATCAGTAGTATTATTTTTGGTGGTGTTGTACTTGTAAGTTTAGTAGTGACTGGAAAATTCTTTTATAAAAGTGAGGCAATAGATGATTGATAGAATTTTAGGAATGTTCTCAACTGTATCAGCTGAGCCACATGGTTCTCTTTTTACAGTTTTTTTTATAGGATTTGTTTTTGGTGCTATCATTCAGTATAGTCGTGTAGATAAATTTGAGAAGATTGCAGGTTTTGCAATGCTTAAAGATACTGTTGTACCAAAAATGTTATTTTTAGCGATAGGTTTAGCAACTATTGGGCTTTATTTTATGATTGAAGCTGGATATGCACATTATCATGTAAAACCTATTATGCTTGGTGGTTTGATTATTGGTGGTACTATTTTTGGTATTGCAATGGCTATTATGGGTAAATGTCCAGGGACTGGTCCTATCTCTATAGCAGAGGGGCGTGTTGATGTTTTAGTTGGTGCTATCGGTGGTATTTTTGGTGGTTTGGTCTTTACTGTATACTATGATGAATTTAAAGTCATCATGGGAGAAAGTTTAGGAAATACAACTTTAACAAGTATCTTTGAGGGGCATGAATCATTAACAGTATTTATTTTTGGTGCTGCTCTTATACTCATTAGTATTGTTATTCCACTTCGTCAAGAGTTAGACGAAGCAGATTTAGAACAACTTAATGACTAAATAAAAAGGGAAAAATTATTTTATAATTTTTCCTTTTATCTCATCCTCTTCAAGCTTTTCACTCGCATATTTTACAACAACAACTTTTTCAGTTTCATTGATAAACCATTCAGCAATATGCTCATGCTCAAGGTTTTCTAGTTTTGCAAAATCAACTTCACTTTCTGGAAGTACAAGGTGTGCATAACGAAGTGGGTTTTTCATTTTTAATGCTGTCCAGATAAGCCATACAACACCAATAGCACCGATTGTTAAACCAAGTGTTGCACGAGAACTTGCATCAAGATACAGTCCAGCAAATGTACCACCTAAAAATGTTGCAAAATAGGCTGCAGAGTTTGCAATACCAAGTGCAGCACCTTTTTGGTGAACTTTTGCAAATTTAGATATCATTGACTGAACTAGAGGTTCCATCATATTAAATGCAATAAAGAAAAAGATAACAGCTACAATAAAAAGTGTACTAGATGTTGTTAGTCCCATTAAAACAAATGATGCTATAAATAAAACAATAGAGAGCATAAAAATTTGTTTAGGAATATTTTTCTTTTCACCAAAAACAGCAGCTGGTCCCATTGCTATAAGGCCGGCAATCATTGCAGGAACATACACCATCCATAGATCACTTTTTTCCCAGTTAAAACCATATTCAGGTTTTGTTAAAAAGATAGGGATAATAACAAAAGCAGCAGTCATAAGACCTTTTTGCATAGCATTGATAATAATCATACCCAATAGGTTAGGGTCTTTTAAAATATCACTTGTTTTTGTTTTATTGTGATAGATGTGTTTGATTTTTGGAGGTGTCGGTACCTTTGTAAAAAGAACTACAATCGCAATAACTGCTAGTAGTGCAGTAATGATAAAGATAGTACTAATACCATAATGAGAAGCAATAACAGGTCCTAAAGCCATAGCAAAAGCAAAACTCATAGCGATAAAACCACCCATAATAGCCATAGCATGACCACGAGTTTTCTCTTCAACCAAGTCAGCTATCATTGCAGTAACAACACTACCAATAGCACCAGCACCTTGTAAAAAACGCCCAATCATTAACATATAGATGTTATCTGAAAATGCACAAAGGAGTGAACCAGCTAAGAAAATGAGTAAACCGATTAAAATAGTAGGTTTACGACCGATTTTATCACTCATTGTTCCAAAAGGAATTTGAAAAATCGCTTGTGTTAGTGCATAACCACCAACGATAACACCAACTAAAAAGGGTGTTGCACCTTCTAAATCAAGGGCATAAACGGAAAGTACAGGAAGTACTAAAAAGAGTCCTAAAAATCTTAAAAATAAGATTGATGAAAGGGGAAAAACTTTTTTGAACATAGAAAGCCTTTAGTTATAGTATAATTTTGAAATTATAGAGCAATAATTATTTACATAGTATTTGCAAAAAATGAAAAGAGTCTTATAGAAGCAAGAAATAAGGAAGTGACGATGAAACTGGTTTTAGCAACATCAAATAAAGGGAAAGTTAAAGAGATAAAAGAACTTTGTAGTGAATATGAAGTAGTACCATATAGTGAGCTTATAGAGCCGTTTGAAATAGTAGAGGATGCACATACCTTTAAAGATAATGCACTTATTAAAGCACGTGCTGTTTATGAGGCACTTAAAAATGAATCTCGTTATGAAGATGAGGCATTTATTGTTATTGCTGATGATAGTGGTATAAGTGTAGACATTTTAGATGGAGCGCCTGGTATTTACAGTGCACGTTATGCTGGTGAAGATGCTAATGATAAAGATAACCTTTATAAGCTCATAGATGCTATTAAAGAACAAGGAGTAGCATCTTCTGCTGCTCATTATACAGCTGCTATTGCAATAGTGACAAAAGGTATTGAAAGAACAGTACATGGATGGATGTATGGAGATGCGATTACAGAAGCTAGAGGTGAAGGTGGGTTTGGTTATGACCCTATGTTTATACCTTTAGGATATAACAAGACATTAGGTGAACTTGATAATGAGATAAAAAGAGAACTTTCTCATCGTTCAAAAGCATTAAATCTTACAAAAAAAATATTAAAGACTTTATAGGACTTTTTTACTGAGTTTAAAAAGTTTTGTTTCTAGTTTGTCGAGTAAATGAGAAATTCTATTTTGATATTTATGTATAGTTTGCATCTTTATTCCTCCGTTAAGGTTTGGAAATAAAAAGCAATAACTATACCAAAAGTGATTTTTTAGTGATTTTAGTGCATAAATGTCAGAAGAAAGATACCAAATAAGATACGGTAAACTCCAAAAAAGACAAAAGTGAATTTTTCTAAAAATTTCAAAAAGAGTTTGATTGTAATAAATGCAACAAAAAAGCTTACGATAAAACCGACACCAAGTACCATAAGGTTGGCATCACTAAACTCTTTGTAGTGTTTGAGTAAATCAAATGCAGTTACAGCACTCATAACAGGGAAGGCTAGTAAAAAAGAGAACTCGGCACTCGCTTTTCTTGAAAGCCCTACAAGAAGGGCACCGATGATGGTAGAACCAGCTCGTGAAGTTCCAGGAATGAGAGCGAAAATTTGAGCAAACCCTATCACCATTGCCTGTTTGAGAGAAACCTCTTCTACATCATCAATGAGATGTTGTTCTTTTGGGATGAAAAACTTTTCAACAAGAAGAAAAATAACCCCTCCTACGATAAACATAATGGCAACTACATGTAAGCTAAAAAGCTCTTTGATTTGGTGGGAAAAAATAAATCCTACAGCACCAATAGGGATGAATGCCAAAAAGACTTTTGTCCATAAAGAGATTTTCTCTAGTGTGAATTTTTCACGGTAGTTAAAAAATACAGCTAAAATAGCAGCAAATTGAATAATAACTTCATACGCTTTGGTAACGCTCGTTTGGTCGATACCCAAAAACTCACTTGCAACGATAAGGTGCCCAGTAGAGGAGATAGGTAAAAACTCTGTAAAACCTTCGATGATACCTAAAATAATGGAATCAAATAGTGTCATTTTTGTCCTTAAAACTTAAATTTAATCATATTTTGATATAATACGAGGTTTTTTTAAAATTAAACATTAAATTTGGCAAGAAATAGGAAAAACTCTATGTTACTTTTTACACCTGGTCCAACTCCCGTTCCACAAAATGTTCGTAATGCGATGGCAGCAGAAACTATGCACCACCGTACACCAGAATTTGAAGCAATTTTTGCACAAACACGTACACATCTTTTTAAGCTTTTTAAAACTGATGAGGTTGTGATGATAGCATCAAGTGGTACAGGAGCTATGGAAGCTGCTGTTATCAATATGTGTCACAATACACTTCTTAGTATAAACTCTGGAAAGTTTGGTGAGCGTTTTGGTAAGATTGCCAAAGCTCATGGTCTTGGTAGTGTTGAGATTAAAAATGAGTGGGATACTCCTGCTTCTGTAGGTGATGTTATCGATGCTATAAAACAAAACAGTGATATAGATGCTATTGCTATTCAAGTAAGTGAAAGTGCTGGTGGTTTGCGTCACAATGTTGAGGCAATTGCAAAAGCTGTAAAAGAGATCAATCCTGAGATAATGGTTATCGCTGATGGTATCACTGCTGTTGGTGTAGAGCCTATTGATGTGACAAATATTGATGCACTCATCGCAGGGAGTCAAAAAGCGTTAATGCTTCCTCCTGGTCTTGCTATTTTAGGTCTTTCTAATGCTGCTATTGAGAAGATAGGAGCGGGAAAAGGGTACTACTTAAACCTTGCTTCTGAGATTAAAAAACAAAGACAAAATACAACGGCTTATACAGCTGCAACAACACTTGTGATAGGACTTTTAGAAGTACTAGAGACAATTGAAGCTGATGGTGGTATAGAAAATCTTTATGCAAAAACAGCAACTCGTGCACAAGCTGTTAAAAATGCACTTGAAGCGATAGGTTTACATGTATATCCAAAATCACCGGCAAAATCTATGACAACTATAGATGATGAAGATGCAAGTGAGATTAGAAAACTTCTTAAAGAGGTATATAATGTAAATGTCGCAGGTGGTCAAGATCACTTAAAAGGGAAGATTTTTAGAATCAACCAAATGGGACTTATAGAAGACTATGAGATGGCATGGGTTGTCAATGCTGTTGAATTGGCACTTGATAAACTAGGAAGAAGAACTTATGATGCAACAGCAACAAAAGTTTTTAATGAAATCACTTTTGGATTAGGGAAGTAATGATACTCGAACACGAAATTCCAAACGGTTCAAAACTCTACTTTGGTCAGAGTGCAAAAGTAAAACGCCATATAGAGCAAGTGGCAAGTGATGTACTTTATGCATACGGATATGAAGAGATAGTAACACCTGTTTTTTCATATCATCAACATAAATCAATCGCTGATGAACGAGAACTTATTCGTATAAATGATGAAAAAAATAATGCTCTCTCTTTACGTGCTGACTCTACTATAGATGTTGTTCGTATCATAGAGAAGAGACTTGGTGCAAATACACAGCAAAAAAAATGGTTTTATATTCAACCTGTATTTACTTACCCTACAAATGAACAGTACCAAGTGGGTGTTGAGTTTATGGGTGAGAAGAAGCTTTCAAGTGTTATGAATATAGCAACAGAGATTTTTGAAAAATTGGAAGTTGCTCCTTTGATGCAAATTTCAAATATGAAAATTCCACAACTTTTGGTGGAGATGTTTGAATCACTTACAATTGATGATTTTAGACATATGAATATAGACAAGTTTATCTCTTTAAAAGTTGACTGGCTTACAAAACTTGTATATTTACAACATTTAGAGCAAGTAGATGAGCTTTTAGAGATTGTTCCAGAGGCTATAAAAGTGGAACTTCTCAAGATGAAAGAGTTATGTGAAAGTCTTACATGTAAGAAAAGTGTACTTGCTCCAATGTACTATGCGAAAATGCTTTATTATGATGAACTGTTTTTCCGTTGTATTGTAAATAATGAAGTATATGCACGTGGTGGAAGATATAAAAATGAAGAGCTCACTTCTGTTGGTTTTGCAATCTATACAGATGTTGTGTGTGAAGAATTAACAAAGTAAAGAGGGAATTATGGCTAGAAATCAAGCAGATGTAATCGTAGGAATCCAATGGGGTGACGAAGGTAAAGGGAAAATAGTAGATAGACTTGCATGTGAGTATGACATGGTATGTAGAAGCCAAGGTGGACACAATGCAGGACACACTATTTGGGTAGATGGTGTAAAATATGCACTGCATCTTATTCCATCGGGTGTACTAAACCCTCAGGCTATTAATGTAGTAGGGAATGGTGTTGTTCTTTCCCCTTCCTCTATTATCAATGAAATGGAGCAGTTTGAAGGTTTAGAGGGACGCCTTTTTATCTCAGACAAAGCACACCTTAACCTTTCATACCATGCTATGATAGATCAAGCAAAAGAGCGCCTCAAAGGTGATAAAGCAATCGGTACAACAGGTAAGGGAATCGGACCTGCATACAGCGATAAAATCAATCGTATAGGGCACCGTGTTGGTGAGCTTTTAAATCCTGAAAAATTATGTCAGACTATTTTAGATTATTTTGAGCAAAATAAGCCTATATTTGATGTTATGGAACTCTATGCACCAAAAAAAGAGGAGCTTTTAGCAGAACTTCAAGGGTATAAAGAAAAACTTGCTCCTTTCATTACAGATACGACACAACTTGTATGGCGTGCACTTGATGAAGAGAATAAACGCGTTTTACTAGAGGGTGCGCAAGGGACAATGTTAGATATTGACCATGGAACATACCCTTATGTGACTTCATCTTCAACAGTAAGTGCAGGGGCTTGTACAGGTCTTGGACTCAACCCTAAAGATATAGGTAAAGTAACAGGAATTGTAAAAGCTTACTGTACTCGTGTTGGTAATGGACCATTCCCATCTGAAGATATGGGTGAAGATGGTAAACGTCTTGGTGAGCAAGGGCATGAATTTGGAACAACAACAGGTCGTGCAAGACGATGTGGTTGGTTTGATGCTGTAGCAACGCGTCATGCAAGTCGTTTAAATGGTTGTGATGAACTTGCTCTTATGAAACTTGATGTTTTAGATGGTTTTGAAGAGGTAAAAGTGTGTGTTGCTTATGAGTATAATGGTCAAGAGATAGACTATGTTCCAGTTGACTTGGAAAATGTAACACCAATTTACAAAACTTTCAAAGGGTGGGATAACTCTGTAGGTGTGAGAAAATTTGAAGATTTACCTCAATCTGCACAAGAGTATGTAAAACTCATTGAAGAGATTAGTAAAACAAAAGTTGGTATCATATCAACTTCACCAGAAAGAGATGATACAATCATCCTTTAAAAAAGGTTACATGTAAGATGAAAACCCGTTACAGCTCTTTAGTTGGTATTAAAAAAGATGCTATGCAAAAGAGTGAACGGTTGCTACAAGAGCAAAATCATCTTTTACAAAAAGCACAAAAAGCACATGCTGATGCATTAGAGGCTCTAGAGGAGATTCAAACTCCTCAAGGTGGAAAGATTTCTGACCTTTTAGCATCACGTGGTCTTTTTGATGCACAGCGTGTAATTGTGCAGAAAAATCAGGAGTGGGTTTCTTATGCTCATTCACAAGTGCAACAGGCAAAAGAAGCACTTAAAAAGGCGATGATAGAGTATGAAAAGTTTAACTATTTGGAACTTGAAGAGATGAAAAAAATCTTACAAGAACAAAAAATTCAAGAAGCTAAAAATCTTGATGAAATTGCACTTTTGACACATACTCGTAAAATGGCAAAGAACTCTTTACTATGAAAATTCTTCCAATTTTCTTTTTCTTAACCCTCTCTTTATCAGCATTACAAACAAGTGATAAGCTTTTTGAGTGTACAGAAATTTTTAAAGAGAGAAAAAGTGAACTTCTTGTTGAACTTGAACGTATAGATGAACAAAAACAAGCATTAAGTGCCTTAAAAACAGCTACTGAAAACCTTTTAAAGAAAAAAGAAGCTAAACTCAAAGAACAAGAAAAAAGGGTTGAGGAGAAACTTCAAAAACTTGATGCTCAAAAAAAAGCTATAGAAGAGTTAACTGCTAAAAATGAACAAGCACTCAAAGAACTTAAAGAGTTGAAAATGGATAGAGTTGCACAAACATTTGCAAAAATGAAACCTGCTTCAGCTGCAAATATTCTTTCAGATATGAAAATAGAAGATGCTGTAAAAATTTTACAATCACTCAAACCAAAGATCGTTGGTAAAATAATGATGAAAATGGACCCACAAAAAGCCTCAAAGATGACGGAGATATTAAGTCGTTAATAAGATTTTTACTTAACTTATAGTAAAATATTCAAATTTAATTAAGAAGTAGGTCATCGTTTATGAAAATATCACTAAAAACTATTCCTCATATATCCAATAAAATCGCTATAGAATTAAACAAAAGTGGTGTCGTTACTATGACTAAAGGTTTAGAACCTGTTGCAAATGAAGCACAAAAAATTCTTGAAGCTAATGTTAAAAAAGAGATGGCATTAGAAGAAAAAGTGAATGAAATTTGTGAAGCAAATGAGGAAGAGATTGAGTTTATGCTTGCTGATGAACGTCAACTTTTCTTTATGATTAAGAAGAAACTTGCACCTGAGTTTGGGATTATTTTAGATTATGATGAAAGATTCTCAGATATAGCACATAAGATTTTAGATGAGCTTTATGAAGAAGATTTAATTCATTTTGATGTGAACGAAAATCGAATTAAAAATATTATTTTCTCTGCAATGACATCATTTTTGGCTGACAGTTCAGAGATTGAAGATGCAGTAATGGATAAAATCCGTTCATATAAAAGAAATTTTATCCCTGGAACAGATGAGTTTGAGATTTTACATGACAAACTTTATAAAGAAGAACTAATGAAAAGAGGAATGGAGTAAAAGATGGCTGATACATTAAAAAAAGTATATATTTACCTTGAAAACGGTACTTACCTTGAAGCACATAGTTTTGGTGCATCAAAAACAGCTGTTGGTGAGATAGTATTTAACACTTCTATGAGTGGATATCAAGAGATTATGTCTGATCCTTCATATGCAGGACAGTTTGTAACATTTACAATGCCAGAGATTGGAAATGTAGGGGTAAATGACCAAGATATGGAGTCGTTATCAGCTCATGCAAAAGGGATGATAGTACGTAAGTATCAAGCACGTTATTCAAACTTTAGAGCTGAAGACTCTCTTCATAATTTCCTTGAAAAACATGATGTTATGGGTATTTGTGATATAGATACTCGCTACTTAACAAAAATGGTACGTGATGAAGGTGCTATGATGATGGTTGCTTCTACTGAAGTAAGCGATAAAGAGGAACTTAAAAAGATTTTAGAAAGTTCTCCTCGCATAGAAGATGTTAATTACATCGAACAAGTGAGTACAAAAGAGCCGTATCAGCATACTTCAAGTACTTATTCTTACCGTAAATTTGAATATGATGCTGCACCAAAAGCACAAGCTAAAATTGCTGTTATAGATTTCGGTGTAAAAAGAAATATTTTAAATGAACTCGTAAGTGCAGGTATTGAAGTAGAAGTGATTCCAAACGATTTTATTGCGCAAGATTTAATTGAAAAATATAATAATAAGCTTATTGATGGCGTATTTCTTTCAAATGGACCAGGTGATCCACTTGTACTTAAAAAGGAACAAGAGCAGATTAAAGAGCTTATAGCAGCTAAAATTCCTATGTTTGGTATCTGTTTAGGACATCAACTTCTTTCTATTTCTCATGGGTATGATACTTTTAAACTTAAATTTGGACATCATGGTGGAAATCATCCTGTAAAAAATGAAAAAACAGGTTTAGTAGAAATTACAGCACAAAATCATAACTATAATGTTCCTGATAATATTACAGAGATTGCAGAAGTAACTCATATTAATCTTTTTGATAATACTATTGAGGGTTTACGTTATAAAGATGCTCCTGTTTTTTCTGTACAACATCACCCAGAAAGTTCTCCAGGTCCAAAAGAGAGCCGTTACATTTTTTCAGAATTTCTTTCTCTTATTAAAAGATAAAAACTTCTATTTTTGGAAGTTTTATCTTCCAAAAACACACTACTTTCTCACTTAAATAAAACTAAAACTCCTAAAGTAAACAAAAAGATAATAAATATACAAATTCATTTTAAAATTAAGATTCTTTAAACGAATCAAGTGCTAATATACAAGAGTTGATTAGTTTAGTAAATGTTCTATGTCCATTTACTAAGCTTAATTGCTTTGAATCTTAAGGAGGCTATATATGGAGAATCGTCCATTAGAGTACGACTATACGGTTGCAAAGATGTTCATGCTTACAACAATTGTTTTAGGAATTGTTGGTATGAGTATCGGTGTATTTATTGCATTTGAATTAGCGTTTCCAAGCTTGAACACAGCTTTTGGAAGTGGTATTGCTGAATATACAAACTTTAGTCGTCTTCGTCCACTGCATACTGATGCAGTTGCGTTTGGTTTTACAGTAAGTGGTATTTTTGCTACTTGGTTTTATGTTGGTCAAAGGGTACTAAAAGTATCTATGGCTGAATCTAAATTTTTGATGTTTATCGGAAAATTACAATTTTGGTTGTATGTAATTGGTGTAGCAGCAGTTGTTGTTTCACTTTTTATGGGTTATACAACTTCAAAAGAGTATGCTGAATTCGAATGGCCTATCGATATCGCTATCGTTGTTGTATGGGTACTTTGGGGTGTTAGTATTTTCGGTCTTATCGGTATTCGTCGTGAGAAGTCATTATACATCTCAGTATGGTACTATATCGCTACTTTCTTAGGTGTGGCTATGCTTTACCTATTTAACAATATGGAAGTTCCTACAATGCTTGCTACTTCAGCAGCTGGTGAGAGCGGTATTGGTAGTTGGTTCCATTCTGTTTCTATGTATGCTGGTACAAATGATGCACTAGTACAATGGTGGTACGGACACAATGCAGTTGCATTCGTATTTACTGTTCCTATTATTGCTATGATTTACTACTTTTTACCAAAAGAATCTGGTCAAGCTATTTATTCTTATAAATTGTCTTTACTTTCATTCTGGGGTTTAATGTTTGTATATCTTTGGGCTGGTGGTCACCACCTTCTTTTCTCAACTGTTCCTGACTGGATGCAAACTATGGGTTCTATTTTCTCAGTAATCCTTATTTTACCATCTTGGGGTTCAGCGATCAATATGCTTCTTACAATGAAGGGTGAGTGGCAACAAGTTGCAGCTTCTCCATTAATTAAGTTCATGGTACTTGCTTCTACTTTCTATATGTTCTCAACACTAGAAGGTCCAATTCAAGCTATCAAATCTGTTAATGCTATTGCTCACTTTACTGACTGGATCGTTGGTCACGTACATGATGGTACTCTTGGTTGGGTTGGATTCATGATTATCGCAGCTCTTTACCACATGGCACCACGTGTATTTAAACGTGAGTTATACTCTAAGTCATTAATGGCAGCACAATTCTGGATTCAAACTTTAGGTATCGTTTTATACTTTACTTCAATGTGGATTGCAGGTATCACTCAAGGTATGATGTGGCGTGCTCACGATGAATTTGGTAACTTAGCTTACTCATTCATTGATACTGTTGATGTACTTCACCCATACTATGCACTTCGTGGTACTGGTGGATTGTTATACTTAACTGGTTTCTTCATGTTCGCTTACAATATTTATAAAACTTGGAAATCGAACAAAGAAGTTGATGCTGAGCGTCTAAATGCTTCGCCTATGGGCGCATAAGAAAGGGAGGAAAATAGTATGTTTCATTGGTTAGAAAAAAATCCGTTTCTTTTTGCGGTAGGTGTATTTATAGTAATCGCGTTTGCAGGTTTAATCGAAATCGTTCCAAACTTTGCACAAGCTTCTCGTCCTGTAATTGGTACGAAGCCTTACTCTACATTAGAGTTAGCTGGTCGTCAAGTTTACATTAAGAATAGTTGTAATGCTTGTCACTCACAACTTATTCGTCCGTTTAAAGCTGAGACTGACCGTTATGGTCACTACTCTTTAAGTGGTGAATATGCATATGACCGTCCATTCTTATGGGGTTCTAAAAGAACTGGTCCAGATTTACACCGTGTTGGTAACTACAGAACAACTGAGTGGCATGAAAACCACATGAAAGACCCAGCGTCAATTGTTCCAACAACAATTATGCCAGGTTACCCATGGATGTTTACAACAAATGCTGACATTGATACTGCATACGCAGAGCAATTAACAGTAGCTCAGTTCTTTGGTGTTCCATATAACAAACCAGTTCCTATGAAAGATGGTTCAACAACAGTTGTTAAAATGGGTAAATCAGTTGCAGAAGCTCATGCTTTAGCTTTAGAAGAAGCTAAAAAAGTTGCTGCAAATATGAAAGACCAAGATGTTAAAGATGCAGTAGCTCGTGGAGAGATTCCTGAGATTGTTGCTCTTATTGCATACTTAAATAGTCTTAAATAGTAAAGGTGTTAAGTAGTGACTTTTAATGAATTTGCAGCGTATGGATATTTTTTCTTAATAGTTTTTTTAGTGGTTGGTAGTTATTCATATATTTACCATCTCTATAAAAACAGAAAAGATGCGACAGGCGTTGATTATGAACACTACAGTAATATGGCGCTAGAAGATGATATAGACTCTACTCCGGTAAAGCCTATATCTGATGAAAAAGAAAAATAGGAGAGATATATGAACAAGCTTTATGTTTGGGGAATTATCATTACAGCTGCTATGCTTGGTGCAACTTATGTAACAGTTGGTTACCAAAAGGGCGGTCTAAATGGTGATATCGTTAATATGCTTGCGATTGCGGGTGCTGTTGCACTTGTAATTATTACAGTATTTGTTGTTATCAAGTATGTTCGTCAAATGCAAACTGATACAGCAACAGGTGAGTTAGCAGACGAGTCATGGGATAATATTGGTGAATATAAAAACCCTGTACCAATGGGTTGGGCAATTATGTTCTTAGGTACTATGATTTGGGGTATGTGGTATTTTGTAGCTGGTTACCCAGTAAATGCTTATTCTCAAATTGGTGAGTACAATGAAGATGTTGCTGCACACGATGCTAAGTTTGAAAAAGAATACGCAAATATCAAAGGTGAAAGACTTGTTGATATGGGTGAATCTGTATACTTAGTTGAATGTGTTGCTTGTCATGGTTTAAATGCAGATGGTAACAACGAAGTTGATGCTGCTGACCTTAACAAAAGAATTTCTGCTAAAAGTGTAAAATATGTTGTGAACCACGGTTCTAACAATCACCTTTTAGGTACAGAGATGCCAATGCCAGATCGTAATGGTCTTTTCAATGCTAACACTGGTAACTTAATTACTGATGCTGAAATTGATGCAGTTGCTAAATATGTAGCTGATGGTTTCAATCCTGCTGACAAAGCTGGTGCAGAAGTATTTGCTGGTGTATGTTCATCTTGTCATGGTGCAGATGGTAAAGGTATGGAATATGTTGCTCCAAATATTCGTGAGTACACTCCTACTTTAGTTGTTAATGTATTAAATCATGGTAAAGTTGGTGCTATTGGTAAAATGCCAGCAATGGACAGACTTAATGCAAAACAAAAAGAAGCTATTGCAGCATATGTAATCAGCTTAAGCAAAGGAGAGTAACATGAATGAAAACAGAAGTGTTTGGGCTCTTAATGGTTTAACTGGTGGTTTAATTGCAACAGGTTTGTTACTTTCGATTTTAGCTTTTTTAAGCTACAAAGCGATGAGTGTACAACATGAAAATGCAGAAAACTACTACAAGGTTGTAAATGAAAAATCTATCAAAATGTTTAGTACTGAAAATGCTAAGCATATTGTAGATGCGAAGTAAGGAGTACTAGAATGGAAAAAATTATTGCATGGGGCCTTTTCTTTATGGCTATGTATACACTTTATGCCGTGGTTACTCCAAACCACTTGTACGTAGGTTAGGAATTTCTTTGAAGTTTTTAACAAGAGGGCTTTTTGCCCTCATCCTCATTATTACCCTCCAATCACAATTAGTCGCAGAGTATTTATATAAAGATGAAATTATTCATAATCCTAAGTTTACAAAAGAGATAGAAACAATAGGAAAAACTTTATTTGACAAGACGGGAGTTTCACTGAAACTTTTAATGCTAAAAGAGCTTCCATCTGGTGTTTCTATGTATGAGTATGAAAATGAAATTCTTAAAAAAGCAACTACGCCAACTATCCTTTTAACATTTTCAGAAATGGATAAAGCTGTTGATATAGAAGTAAATGATAAGACTTTATATAAGTATTTTGACAAGGAACAGGTGCTTAGCCCTGTAACATCGTATGTACAAGCTTTTATAATGGCTGCAAGTTATGCAAGAACTTGGGATGACTTTAAAAAAGTTATGAGTCATACTGGTGGATCAATTTTACCACTTTTAGGTGTTAAATCTAAAGAGATGACGGCTGCTACAAAATATTCAGCTGCTATGTTTAATGGTTATCTTGATATTGCACAACAGATTGCAAGTGCAAAAGGTGTTGAACTTGGTAATGGATACGACAGTGAAACAAATCAAGATATGCTCTTTTTAGTAAAAATATTGTTCTATGGTTTTGTTTTATATGCTATCATTATGTACATTAGAAGACAAATTTATAAAAGAAGGCACAAAGATGAGCAATTCAAAGAGTGGTAAGGCTTGGCCGTATGCTATAGCTCTGGCTATAACATTGGTTTTTGGCTTTTGTGTAGCAACTGTTATGGTAACATCAAAGGCAGATTTACAAGTTAGTGATGTTTATATGAGAAGTTATCAAGATGCAGATAAAGATGCAAATGAACTCATTAAAGCAAAACTTGCATTTGATAAAAAGTATGATGTTGCGTATATTACAGAGTCTATCGGTGGTGAAAATCCTGTTGTTAAGTACAAAGTAACAGATAAAGCAGGTAAACCTGTAAATGATGCAAAAATTATTGTTGCTATTTCTAGACCAGAGACAGCAAAATATAATCAGAAATTAGAAAATCCAAAAGTTAAAGATGGTATCTATATTTTTGAAGATGTGAAATTTCCAAAAGTTGGTCTTTGGAATATTATGGCGAAAATCCAAGTTGGTGATGACTATAGATTTTTAAACATCAAAGCAGATACTCGTAATACTAAAGTTACTCAATATTAAACTATGGAAAATAAAACCATAGTTCTCTCTTCGTCGCGTGCGATTAGGCACGCGCAACTCTCTACACCTCAAGAAACACTTTTTTTACCTCACTACATCACAATGAGTGATTTTATATCAAAACTATGTGTTGTTGAAGGGTATAAATTTATAGATAGTGATACCCGAATTCTACTTTTACTTCAAGCTTCAGATTTTAAAAATTTTACTAAGTTACAGATAGAGAGAAACTTTTTTACTTTTACAAAAAACAGTAGTTATATTTTAAGTTTTTTTCAGGAGCTAAGCAGTGAACTTTCAGAAATTGAGATACTTCACAGTGCTGATACTTATGCTGAATATGAAGAGCATATTACAATTTTGCAAGAGCTTTACAATCGTTATGAAACTTTATGTAATGAGCATAAGCTTCTTGATACTATTTTCCTTCCTAAACTTTATAAGCTTAATAGTGCCTATTTACAACTTCACCCTGAAATTGATTTATATGTAGATGGTTATTTAACGGCATTTGAATTGAAAATTATAGAAGAGGCAACAGCTTTTAGTCGTATAAATCTTCATTTTACAGCAGGAAAGTTTAATACTAAAATGCAAAGGAAGTTTGAGGAGTTAGGTTTTTGTATAAAAAAAGGGTACAAGTATATTCTTGATTTTCAGGCAAAGAAAATTCTTTTAGAGGAACCATACCATTCTCAAACAAAAATAGCATGTGAGAGTGTAAGTGAAAATCTGCTTCAAGTTGCTTTTGTTAAAAAGAAAATATATGAGTATATCTCCAAAGGGTATGACCCACAAAAGATAGCTGTAGTTGTTCCCAATGAAAATGCAGTGAAGATGTTAAAACATTTTGATACTAAGGCAAATCTTAACTTTGCAATGGGGGAGAGTTTTACACAAACTCATTTTTATAAAGAGCTTCAAGCAACAATCACTTTTTTAGCACAACAAACACAGGAAAATAAGCATCGTCTTGAGCGTGTAGGAGAGAGGCTTTATGCTTTAATACAACCACACTATTTTAGTAGTGTAGAGTCTTTTGATGTTGTTGCTCTTTTAGAAAAAATAGGGGAGTGTTGTGAAGAAAAGGTAGTGTGTAGAATTTATGAAAAAGAGTTATATCACTTTAAAAAACTGCTCCCTTTTTTACAAGATATGCCTTTAAAATCGCTTTTAAATCTTTTTATGCAAAGACTTGCAAAACAGAGTATAGATGATATTCGTGGTGGAAAAGTAACGGTAATGGGTGTACTTGAAACAAGAGGTATCGCTTTTGATGGTGTGATTATTATTGATTTTGATGATGATAATGTTCCTCGTCGCTCTCAAAAAGATATGTTTTTAAATACACAGGTGAGAAAACATGCAAATCTTCCAACACCAAACGATAGAGAAAATTTACAAAGACACTACTATGAGATGCTCATTAATGCATCGCGTGAAGTTGCTATAGCCTATGTAGAATCTCCAACAAAAAAAGCGTCAACATTTTTAAAACAGTTGGGGATAGTAAAAGAAAATATTTATGATGAATCTGACTATGCCCAACTCCTTTTTACAAAGCATCTCTTTAGAGGGAAAAAGGATGAGGAGATAGTGCAACCGTATAGCTTTAAGCACACTATACTCTCAGCAACACAACTCAAAACTTACCTTACATGTAAGCGTAAATATTACTATGAATATGTTGCAAAAATACAAGAGTTTAACATACCAAAAGATATCCCTAAAGAGCATGAAATAGGTTCAAAAGTACACGCAGCTTTAAAAGAGCTCTATACACAAAGAAATTTTTATAATGATGCAAAAGAGCTCCAAAGAGATTTATGGAAATATCTAGATATGTATGAAGGTAAAAGTGAGTTAGATAAGTATCTCATGGGATTACAAAAAAAATATTTAGAACCTTTTTGTGAGTATGAAGTGAAGCGTTTTGCAAAAGGATGGCGTGTAGAGGAGTGTGAAATTTCTGCAAAAACTTTTCATAATGGGCTGATGCTTCAAGGAAAGATAGATAGAATTGATTCATTTGAAGATACTTTGGCTGTTATTGATTATAAAACAGGGAAATACACAACATATACTCCAAAAACAGTGGGTGAAGCGACAGATTTTCAGCTTGAATTTTATTACCTCTTAGCAAAAAAGGAGGGAAAAGAGCTTACATGTAGTTTTTATGACTTACAAAATATAGCTCTTATCTCAGAACCTTTACTAGAGGAAAAACTTGCTCTTTTAGATGCTCATATTGCAGATTTATTACAGGTTGAAGAGATAGAGTTTTCGATGTGTGAAGAGACGAAAAATTGTCGTTACTGTCCCTATGCAACGATGTGTGGAAGGTAAAAGATGTTTATTAGAAATTTAGCTTATGAGGCAAGTGCTGGAAGTGGTAAAACTTTTATGCTTGTAGTGCGTTACCTCTCTTTACTTTTTCAAGGGGCAGATGCTTCAAAAATTTTAGCACTTACTTTTACAAATAAAGCTGCCTCTGAGATGTCTGAGCGAATTATTGAAACATTAGAAGAGCTTGAGCATCGTGGAGAGCTTGATGAGATTATAGCTGTTACTGAACTTTCAAAAGAGGAGCTTTTAGCAAAAAGAGCTGCTGTTTTACACCATTTTTTAGATGCGCATACAAAGATTATGACAATAGACAGCTTTTTTACCCAAATACTAAGGAAGTTTTCTCTTTATAGCTCTTTAATGCCAGATTTTACAACACACGCTGCACAACATGAACTCAAACTCTTAGAGCGATTTTTACAAGAAGTAAGTGTCAGTGGCAATAAAGAGCTTTTAATTATGTTGGCATTAGAATCGGATAAACGCTTTTCTGGAATATTTACACTTTTAGAGGAGTTTTATGCCAAACAAGAGGAGTTAAGCCATCTTCATTTTTCAAGAGTTTCCACTTTTGAATATATACAAGAGGCTATGGCAGCAGTAGGGGAGATTGAGAAGATTGTGAGCTCATGTAAAGGGGCATCAGCTACTTTAAAAAAGCAGGTTACATGTAAGAGTTTTGAAGAGCTTCTCTCAAGAACATGGATAGAGAAAGAAACACTTGAATACTGGGTCTTTAAGAAGTGCTTTACACGTGAAATGGATCAGCAACTTACTCGTATTCAAGATGCTGTTAAAGGGTATCATAAAGCAAAAGAGCAAAACTTTTTTTATGCGATGCAAACACTTGTTTCGTTATATAAAAAAGCAAAAAAAGCACTCTATCAAGAGGAGAGTGAGCTTAGTTTTACAGATGTGACACAGCTTGTTTATACTATTTTACATCAACTCAATGAAAGTGAGTTTTTATACTTCCGTTTAGATGCACATATAGAGCATATCTTACTTGATGAATTTCAAGATACAAGTATTTTACAGTACAAAATACTTCAGCCTCTCATTGGTGAAATAACTTCAGGAGAAGGGGTTTCTCAAGATGGAAGCTTTTTCTTTGTTGGAGATGTAAAACAGTCTATTTACAGATTTCGAGGGGGTGTTTCTGCTTTGTTTGATGTTGTTGCAAAGCAAAACAATACTGAGGTGAAAAAGCTTCGTATCAATTACCGTTCAAAAGAGGAAGTTGTAGAGTTTGTCAACAGAACTTTTTTACCCCTTATGAAAAACTATACACCACAAAAAGTAAAAAAAGGTGGTGAAGGTGGTTATGTTGAAGTTGCCCAAGAGGAAAATCTTTTAGAAGAGATGCTCAAAAGGGTACAAAGACTCTTAAAATCTGGTGCACATCCTGATAGTATCGCTATTTTATGTGCTACAAATGGTGATGGTGAAGAGGTAAAAAAGATACTTCAAGAGCACAACATTGATGTTGTTACAGAAACGACCACACTTCTCATTAACCAAAAAGGTGTTGAAGCCCTTATAGAGTATCTAAAGTATGTTTATTTTAAAGCACCACTTTTTCAGGAGAATTTCTTTGCACTTTTAGGGAGACGAGTAGATATAGAACCCGTTGATATAAAGAAAAGATCGTTGTATGAAATTGTAAAAAAAGCGATTGAAAAGTATCAGCTTTTTGATGGTGATTTTAATACATTGCGTTTTTTAAATCTTATAGAGAGTTTTGGAGATATAGAAGCTCTGTTATTTGAGTATGAGAGAATTCAAGAGAGTGCAGCATCGAGTGAAATCCATGGGGTAAGAGTTCTGACTATTCATAAGTCAAAAGGGTTAGAGTATGAGCATGTTATTGTGCTTGATAGACTTAAAAAAGCACCTAATTCAAGTCGCACTATCATTTATGAGTATGATGGTATTACACTCCAAAATGTTTATTTACGAACAGCGAATCGAGACGCTTTAGACAACAATTATAAAACAGCACTTTTAAAAGAAAAATCTCTTGTTAAAGAGGATACTCTTAATGCTTTTTATGTCGCTTTTACCCGTGCAAAACGAAATCTTTTTATTATTCAAAAAAAAGAAAAATCCTCTTTTGAACTGCTCAACCTTCCCCTTGGAAGTTGGGGTGCACTAGATTTAGAGACCTTACATGTAAGCGAGAAAAAAGCGTATAAACCTTTTGTATATGAGGAGCTTTACTACGGTACTCAAAGTGATATTCTTTCTCTTGAGAAGCAACAAGAGGAAGATTTAGAAGCGATATCGTTTGGTTTGGCTGTGCACTATATGTTGGAGATGATGGCAGGTTTTGATGAGAGCTCTGTTGCTCTTGCAAAAGATATGATGCTAAACAAATATGGTTTTGAACTTTCAGATGAGATGGTAGAAGAGATTGAAAAAAGGATCAAATCACTTGTAGGTTACAAACCTTTTCAAACACTTCTTCAAGGTGCAAAAATCTCTAAAGAGCAACCCTTAAAGTATAAAAATAATCTTCGTTATATAGATTTACTTTTAGAGCTAGAAGATGGAAGTTTTGTAGTTATTGACTATAAAACTTCACAGAATTTTGCCTCCAAACATAAAGCGCAGGTGCGTAGCTATATTAAAGCTGTTCAAGAGATAACCTCAAAAGAGGTCAAGGGGTATTTATGTTACCTTTTAGAAGATGGTATCACTCTCATTCAAGTTTAGATGCAGTGTTCCTGCTTGGAGGATAATCTCTTGAGAGGGTGTAAGATTTTGTGCTTCTTGGTGTGTTAGCGTAATCTCAACAAGCTGTTGCCCTAGAGCTATGATAGCACTATAATGTTCTTGTTTATTGACAATTTCAACCACTTTTCCATGAAGTTTGAGTTTGTCTTTTTCTTGTGCAAAGAGAAGTTCTTGAGGGGTGGCATCTTGCACCACTTTTCCATTCTCTAAAACAATAAGGCGAGAGGCTAACTGGTACATTTCACTTTTGTTGTGTGTGACCATAATGGTTGTTGTGTGAAACTCTTTATGGAGAGTTAAAAGCTCTTTTTGTAGTTTTTCTCTCATTGCTCCATCAAGTGCTGAAAAAGGTTCATCGAGTAAGAGTAGTTTTGGTTTTTTCATTAAGGCTCTACAGAGTGCTACGCGTTGTTTTTGTCCACCACTGAGTGCTTTTGGATAACGATTTTTCATACTTGAGAGCTCTGTTACCTCTAAGAGATGTTGTGCGAGTGTTTTGTCTTTGGCAACGAAAAGTAGGTTTTGTTCTATAGTCATATTTTCAAAAAGGGCATAGTCTTGAAAAACAAACCCTATCTCTCTTTGTTGTGGTGGGCAGATATATTGTGCATCAAGCCAAAGGGTCTCTTCTACCAAAAGCTTTCCCTCTGCTTTCTCAAGCCCTGCTAAGATGCGTAAAAGGGTGGTTTTACCACTACCACTTTTTCCAGTGAGTGCGACAAACTCCCCTTGTTGTATCGTTGTGTTGAGATGAAGTTCCATTGCACCGTGTGCACCATGGAGTGCTTTGGTAATATTGATATCAATCATAAACCAAATCTCCTTGTATGGTGTGCATTAAAAAGATACACACTGAGTAAAACAACAAATGAGATGATGAGCATAATAGCACTGTAGATATGCGCTGTAGTGTAGTCCATAATCTCTACCATCTCATAGATAGCAACTGATGCAACTTTTGTTTCACCCGGAATACTGCCCCCTACCATTAAAACGACACCAAACTCTCCAACAGTATGTGCAAATGTGATAATAAAAGCACTCAGAAGTGCTGGTTTCATATTTGGCAGGGCAACTTGAAAAAGGGTTTGAAGGGTGCTTTTTCCAGCGATGTAGCTCGCTTCTATCATATGCTTGTTTAAACTCTCAAAACCATTTTGAAGAGGTTGTACCATAAATGGAAGGGAGTAAAAACAGCTTGCAACCACTAATCCTGTAAAAGAAAAGACAAGTTTTATGCCAAAATACTCTTCAAAAAAAGCACCGATAGGGGAGTTGTAAGAGAGTGCATATAAAATATAAAACCCAAGAACAGAAGGGGGCAGAACAATAGGAAGTGCTGTAAGTGCTTCTATAAAAGGTTTGTATTTTGAGCGAGTATGTGCAAGGTACCACGCAAGGGGCAAAGAGATGGCAAAAAGAATGATTGCTGTTATAGAAGCAAGTTTAAATGAGAGTAAAAAAGGTGTAAAGTTAAGGCTCTCTTGCATTAGATGTTATACCCGTAGTGTTGTAAAATAGTTTTTGCTTCGTCTGAAAGCATAAAGTTATAAAATTTTTGTGCATCTGTAATATTGTGTGAACGAGAGAGTATGACAATCCCCTGTTTAATGGGATTATAGAGATTTTTTGGCACTTCAGTAAAGTTTTTTCCCTCTTGAAATCTTTTCATATGGGGTGAAAAGAGTGCAGATTTGGCGATAAAACCCAAGTCGGCTGCTGTCATAGTGTAGGTGACTGTTTGTGCAATAGACTCTCCAAAAATGAGTTTATGTTTGAGTTTTGTGTAAAGGTGTAAATGTGTGAGTGCTTCAAGCGCTGCTTTACCGTAAGGTGCTGTTTTTGGATTTGCCATAGCAATTTTACGAATTTTTGAGCTCTCTAAAAGGGTGCTGATATTTGAAAAATTTCTAGGTTTTTGGCTTAAAAGTGCTAACGCTCCTTGTGCATATACTTTTGGTTTTTGTAGTGCTAAATGCTCCTTGTAGAGTGCTTCAGGGTAACGCATATTTGCTGAGAGAAAAAGGTCATAAGGTGCTCCCCTTTTGATTTGAGCTGTAAGTTTTCCACTACCACTGATGATGGTCTTGATGTGAATATCTGGGTAGTGTTTGTTAAAAGCATCTTCAAGAGATGGCATAGCATAACTTACATTGGCTGCAAGAGCGATGGTGAGTGTTGATGCTTGAAGTAAACCACTCAAAAGTAATAGGGTTAGTATTTTTTTATACATTATATCTCCTAGAAAAGGTAGTTAAACTCTAAACGGGTATCGGTATAGCTTGAGATACTTGACGCATCCCCTATAAAGTCTCGATGCCCTAAACGGATGCGATATTGGAATTCAGGCATAGATGGAAGGTTTTGAACAAGCCCCAAGTAGTAGACTATACTATCTTCTAAAATAGCTTTGTTCTCATCAGTGTCAACATATAAAACAGATGCTTGGATGAAAGGTTTTGTATAAACCCCTTTTGCATTGGCACCTTTGACAACCTCTATACGGTATGACTTTGTGTTGGCTCTCCAGTTATACACTCCCATAGAACGAGTATATCCTGCTGTTGGGAATCCTCTCCATGGTGTAACAAGATCAGCTTTGTCTAAAATGTTTGTATAGGCAAGGTTGATTTTATAATCTTTTACTTTGGTAACTATTCGTGCTGCTATCATTTGTGCAGAGAGTGAGTCAGGGTTTGTATATCCTGATGGATTTGCATTGTTGACATCCCCTTTTAAAGAAGCCCCTCCAACATCTCCAGCACCATTGTCAAACTGTTGTATAAAGCGTATAGCTGGAGTGATGCTCACCCCATTATTGAGCATTACTTTATAGTTAAGCTCCCCCATTACTTGAGAAATCAGTGTCGGGACACTGTATGCTGCAAAGTTACATGTAAGGTTTTTTATGGAGTTGTTTTTCCCATCAAGTACGATTAAAGGCTCATCTGTACTTTTACCTGCTGCTTTGAGGTTTGTGTAGCTTATACCTTTGTGCATTGCTGAGTCATCATTTCCTGTCCAAAAAGAGTAGTTCTCAGGATCAGAGTCATCGTACATAAAAACAGAATGACTTGTTTCATGGTCACGAAGCTTTTGTTTTGCAAGGTAGGCAAGTGTAAGTTTTGTTTTTGGAATCTCTTTTGTGTGGACAACTAACCCATCAAAGGTATTTGGTATCATCTTTGTATCATTGCTTTTTGTATAGAAAGTATCTACAAGTTGGCGACCTAATGTAAATTTTGTACGATTGTAAGTGTAGTCTATGTTTGCCTGTCCAAAAGCATAAATAGATTTTGAACCTGTACGTACATAGTTGTATCGGCTAAAAGTATCTTTTGCTGATTTGACAAGTTTGATATTATTATCAAAATCATCTGCATCAAAGAAAGCTTGTGAACCATATAAAGCAAGATTGAAATCAAAACCATTTAGTGAAGCAGATTTATATACAAAACTTGCACCAAGGCTGGCAGTTGGTGCGCTTACATGTCCTTCATCATCATGATCATAGATGAAGTAAAAGTTATTACTTCGTATGCGTCCAAAGAAGTTTCCCTCTTGAAACATAGCTTGAAGTGTATCTACTTTTTGTTGTGTAACATTATAAATGACTTGACCATTTGTTTTAATGGCTTGTTTTGGAAGCTCTGTTGCATATGCTAATGAGCTTGCCATCAAAAAAGGTATAAAGAGTTTTGTGCTATCTTTCATAAGAGCTTCCTTGTGAGCAATATAATTATAAAAGAATACTATAGTACGATATATCTGAAATTAAGATTTTAAAAAACTTATAAAAAGTTGAAATTAAGTAATTTTTAATAAAAAATAGCTTAAATTCAGTTGTTTGTAAGATTACAAAGATATACTTCCACCAACAAATAAAATACTGAAGGGTTCTTGAATGAAATTTACTAAAATTGCAACTCCTGAACAAATCGATCAAAAATGGGTTTTGATTGATGCTGAAGGTAAAACTTTCGGTCGTTTAATCACAGAAGTAGCAACTATACTTCGTGGTAAAAACAAACCATGTTTTACACCTAACATTGACTGTGGTGACTATGTAGTTATCATTAATGCTTCTAAGGCTACTTTTAACGGTCTTGGTAAAATAGCTAACAAAGAATATTTTTCACACTCTGGTTACTTCGGTAGCACAAAAAGTGTTAAAATGACTGAGCTTTTAGAAAAAAATCCAGAGAAACTTTATAAATTAGCTACTCGTGGTATGCTTCCTAAAACAAAATTAGGTGCTAAAATGCTTAAAAAATTAAAAGTATATGCAGGTGAAGAGCATCCTCACACTGCACAAATTGCTAAGTAAGGATTTTCATGGCAAATAAAATATATGCAACAGGTCGTCGTAAAGCGTCTATAGCAAAAGTATGGTTAACTCCAGGTACTGGTAAAATCACTGTAAATGGTCTTTCTTTAGACGCATTTTTAGGTGGTCTTGAAGCGAAAAAACTTCGTGTTAAACAACCATTAGTTGTTTCTAAACAAGATACTTCAGTTGATATCGTAGCTACTACTTTAGGTGGTGGTTTTGGTGGTCAAGCAGATGCACTTCGTCACGGTATTGCTCGTGCTTTAGTAGCATTTAACCCAGAACTTAAATCAGCGCTTAAAGCTGAAGGTATGATGACTCGTGATGCTAGAGTTGTTGAACGTAAGAAACCAGGTAAGAGAAAAGCTCGTCGTTCTCGCCAGTTCTCTAAACGTTAATCGTTTCTTTTTTTATCAAGAGTTTTTACTCTTGGTAAAATCTTTTCTTCCCTTTCTTTTTTAATCTAACTATTTTTTATACTATAATTTCATCATTATGAAAATACTCTTTTTTTTACTGTTTTGTATACAGCTTTTTGGATCAACATTACACCTAGCAACATCTTCAAACCCATCTCGTTTGAATCCACTTTTAGCAACGGATTCTAGTTCCTCTGAGATAGCAGGATACCTTTTTAATGGTCTTGTAAAATATGATAAAGATAATAAAAAAATTATTGGTGATTTGGCTCAAAATTTTTACTTTGAGAACAATACTACTTTAGTTTTTGAACTGAAAAAAAATGTTCTTTGGCATGATGGAAAAAAATTTACAGCCGATGATGTCCTCTTTACTTATAAGGTTCTTACTTCAAAGAAGATAGTTTCCCCTTATAGTTCAGGTTTTCGTTTTGTAAAAAATGTGGAAGTGGTAGATAACTATACACTTAAAGTACATTATAAACATCCCTACTTTAAAGCACTTGAAACATGGATGATGGGAATCATTCCAAAACATATTTTAGAAAATGAAAAAAACATTATGAATAGCTCTTTTAATACTCACCCCATAGGAACAGGTCCGTATAAACTTAAGAGTTTGGAGTTTTCTAAAAATATAGAGCTTGAAGCATTTGAAAATTATTTTGAGGGAAAACCAAAAATAGATACTATCTCTTTACATGTTATTCCTGATGCAACAACACGTTTTTTAATGCTCAAGGCACATAAATTAGATATAGGCTCCTTAGAGCCTATGGCTTATGAGAGACAGGTTGGAGCAGATTTTTTTAAATATTTTAAGACATATGAGAAGATGAGTATGTCTTATACTTACCTTGGGTTTAATCTACGTCGTAAAAAGTTTCAAAATCCAGATGTACGAGAAGCACTCTCTTTGGCAATAGATAGAGATGAACTTGTAAAAATTTTATTTTTAGGACATGCACAAATATGTAGAGGACCTTTTTTACCAGGAAGTGGTGCTTTTAATGAAAAAGTTCAAGTACCACAGCATAATCTTCAAAAAGCAAAAGCACTTTTGAAAAAAGCAGGTTATGATGCTACACATCCATTTGAGTTTGAGATAGTGACATCAAATGCAAGTTCTATTCGTCCCTATGCAGCTGAGATTTTACAGTACCAGCTTCAAAAAGTGGGTGTGAAAGTTAAACTTCGTATTATGGAGTGGCAGGCTTTTTTAAATATGGTAGTGTTTCCTCATAAGTTTGATGCTGTTTTACTTGGTTGGGGACTCTCTCCTACCCCTGATCCTTACCTTTTTTGGCATAGTGATAGTGATAAAGCAGGTGGATTTAACTTAGTTGGTTATTATAATCAAAAAGTCAATAAACTTATTGAAGAATCACAAGTTTTAGTAGATGCACAACAATTATCTAAACTATATAAAGAGATGTTTGCTCTTATTGTGCATGATAACCCTTATCTTTTTTTATATATACCAAATACAATTACAGTGGTAAATAAAAATATTCATAATGTAGAGCCTGCTTTGGGTGGTATTTGGCACAACTATATACAATGGGAGAAATAATGATAATACTATTTGATTTAGATGGGACACTCATCGATTCAACAGAGGCAATTTTAGAGAGTTTTCATAACTCATTTGATGTACATAACATACAGCATGTTAATGATGAAAAGATAAAAGCTCTTATTGGGCATCCTCTTGATGTAATGTATAGAGAACTTGGTATAGATGAGGAAAAAGTTTGGGATTTTGTGCAAACATACAAAGAACACTATCGTGAGATTTCAACACAAAAAACTGTTTTACTCCCTCGTGCAAAAGAGGCTGTTGAACTGGCAAAGAGTTTTGCATCACTTGGTATTGTGACGACAAAAACAGGAAAATATTCACAAATTCTTATGGAGCATTTTGGTTTAATGGATAAGTTTGATGTTCTTATAGGAAGAGAACATGTAACACATCCAAAACCTGATGCAGAGCCTATTTTAAAGGCTTTAGAAGCTTTTAATAGTGATGATAAGGATGTTTGGATGATAGGTGATACCCGTATGGATTTACTCAGTGCAAAAAATGCAGGGGTGCAAAGTATAGGTGTTACTTCTGGATATGACACAGAAGATGAACTTAAAAAGTTAACAAATGTTATTTTTAATGATGCTTATGAGGCAATACAGTATTTAAAAAGTAGAAAATAATCACATTCTTTACTTAGCATCATATCTATGTAGTAACATCAAGCTATATTTAAGTGGTGGTTGCCTAAAATACAGCTAAATAGACTTTGAAGAAAATCAAATTTCTTGAAAAATTGAAGGAGAACTTATGCTTGAAATCAGATGGCATAGTCGTGCAGGTCAAGGTGCTGTAACAGGTGCTAAAGGTTTGGCTGATGTAATTTCTACAACTGGGAAACATGTGCAAGCTTTTGCATTTTATGGCTCAGCGAAGCGTGGAGCAGCGATGACTGCTTACAATCGTGTTGACGATAAAGTGATTATGAATCATGAAAAATATATGGAGCCAGACTATGTATTTGTGATTGACCCGGCTTTAGTTTACACATCTGATGTAACTGTAAATGGCAAAGATACTACAAAGTATATTATTACTACGCATATGACTACGGATGAGCTTATAGCATCTCAACCAAAACTTGCTGGTAAAGAAGTTTATACAGTTGACTGTATTAAAATTGCTCAAGAGACTATTGGTCGTCCTATTCCAAATACACCAATGCTTGGTGCTTTTATGAAGATTTCTGGAATGTATGATATTGAGTTTTTTAAAGAGAGTATGCAAAGAATTCTAGGTAAACTACCTCAAAAAATTATTGATGCAAATATGATCGCTATTCAGCGAGCATATGATGAAGTGAAATAAGGAGCTAATGATGGCAAATACTGGTTGGGATGAATTTGAAATCGGAGCAATGCTTCGTACTTTTGATGGTGCTATAGAAGATATAGCAGGAACACGTCAAGAAGACCGTAACTACTCACCAAACAGCTCTTTCACTGCGAGTGTAGCTGACTGGAGAATTGAAAAACCAATTTTCAATAAAGATTACTGTATAGATTGTCAATTTTGTTGGATTTATTGTCCAGATATCTCTATTATTTCAAGAGATAAGAAGATGATAGGTGTTGATATGGACCACTGTAAAGGGTGTGGTATTTGTGTTGAGGTATGTCCTACAAATCCAAAATCACTTTTAATGTTCCCAGAACTAGCAGATGAAGAAACAGAAATAGCTTCTTGGCCTACTAAAGAAGAAGAGGAGAAATAGATGGCATTTGATAAAATGGAATTAAGAGATATTGAAGTTTGGGATGGTAACTTCGCAGCTGCTCAAGCATTAAGACAATGTCAAGTTGATGTTGTTTCTGCATACCCAATTACACCATCAACTCCTATTGTTGAAGGATACGCAAAATTTAAGTCTGATAATTATGTTGAGGGTGAGTTTGTAATGGTTGAATCTGAGCATGCTGCAATGTCAGGATGTATTGGTGCTGCTGCTGCTGGTGGTCGTGTTGCAACTGCTACATCTTCACAAGGTCTTGCACTTATGGCTGAGACACTTTATCAAGCATCTGGTATGCGTTTACCAATTGTACTTAACATTGTAAACCGTGCTTTGGCTGCTCCATTAAATGTTAATGGTGACCACTCAGACATGTATATGGTAAGAGATAGTGGTTGGATTCAGTTTGATGCATACTGCCCACAAGAAGCGTATGATTTAAATTTTATAGCATTTAAAGTTTCTGAAGATCATGAAGTAAGAACTCCAGCTATTGTAAATCAAGATGGTTTTATGACTTCGCACACTGCACAAGGTGTACATACTATGGATGATGATACAGCATTTAGTTTTGTAGGTGAGTATCAACCTATGAATGATATGCTTGATTTTGAGCATCCTGTTACACATGGTGTACAAACAGAAGAAGATTGGCACTTCGAGCATAAAGCACGTCAACATAACGATATGATGACTATTGTTCCAGAAAAAATTGATGCTGCATTTGCTGAGTTTGAAAAACTCACAGGACGTAAGTATAACCAAATCGAAGAGTACGATATGGAAGATGCAGAAGTTGCTGTTGTTTGTATGGGTACTTCAGTGGAAACAGCAAGAGAAGTTGCAAAAGAGATGAGAGAAAAAGGTATCAAAGCAGGTGTTGTTGGTATTCGTGTTTTCCGTCCATTCCCATTTGCAAATATTGCTAATGTTTTAAAAGATATTAAAGCAGTTGGTGTTCTTGATCGTTCTGCTCCAGGTGGTGCAGCAGGTGCACTTTTCAATGAAATAGCAGGATCTTTATACAATACAGATTCTAAAATGCTTTTAAGTGGTTATATTTATGGTCTAGGTGGTCGTGACTTAACAAAAAAACACTTAGTAGATTTATATACTGAGCTTCAAGCAAATGCTGATGCTGGTAAAGTGCTTACAAAACAACAACAGTTTATCGGTGTTCGTGGACCGAAACTAGCTTATTTATAGGAAATTAGTATGAGTGAAATGAAAAAAATTAAAAATTTAAAAGAGTTTTCAACATCGGCTGATAGATTTGAGGGTGCGAACCTTCTTTGTCCTGGTTGTGCTCACTCTATCATTGTTCGTGAAGTTTTAAATGCAACAAATGATGATTTAGTTTTAGCAGCTTCAACAGGTTGTTTAGAGGTTTGTACAGCAGTTTACCCTTATACTTCTTGGGATGCTTCTTGGATCCACATTGGATTTGAAAATGGTTCGACAGCTGTTGCTGGTGCTGAAGCAATGTATAAAGCATTAAAAACAAAAGGTCGTTTAAAACAACCAGATCGCAATCCTAAGTTTGTAGCTTTTGGTGGTGATGGTGCTTCTTATGATATTGGTTTTCAGTGGATTAGTGGATGTATGGAAAGAAACCATGATATGATGTATGTTGTACTTGATAATGAAGTATATGCTAACACTGGTGGTCAACGTTCATCTTCAACACCAATTGGTGCAAGTGCGACAACTACTCCTGCTGGTTCTGTTTCTTATGGTGAAACAAGAAATAAAAAAGATATGATGGGTATTATGGCTGCTCACAATATTCCATATGCAGCACAAGTTGCTCCAAATAAGTGGAAAGATATGGTGAAAAAGATTCAAAAAGGTTTTGCAACTGAGGGAGCTGTATTTATTAATGCTGTTTCTCCTTGTACAACTGAATGGAAATTTGACCCTAAAGATACAATGCACCTTTCTGATCTTGCAACAGATTCTTTAGTATTTCCATTATATGAAATCATTGATGGTCATGAGTTAAACATTACTTACAGACCAAAAAATGTTGTACCAGTTGAAGAGTATTTAGCTGCACAAGGTCGTTTTAAACATCTTTTCAAAGATGAATACAAATATCTTATTAAAGAGTGGCAAGAAAGAGTAGATGCTAACTGGGCATACTTAAATCGCCGTGAAGAAGCACGCGTATAGTCTGCTTCATAGATTCAGCAAATCTTGCACAAAAATCTCCAATATGGCAGGCTTTTAGCCTAGCCTTTATTGGATATTTTACATAATTTTCACCAAATTTCTAAAGCTTTAGATTTTTAAACTTCTTCGTCCCTTATTTTTTAAGAGTAAATTTTCTTATTTCAATTAATCATTAAACTTTTTTGCTAAAATACTTCTAATTAAATTGAAGGAATTTTCACAATGCCATTACTAGACTCTTTTACCGTTGATCATACTAAGATGCCTGCACCTGCTGTGCGTAAAGCAAAAACAATGCAAACACCAAGCAAAGACACTATTACTGTTTTTGATTTACGTTTTTGTAAACCAAATAAAGAGAAAATGGATGGTCGTGGAATCCATACGCTTGAACACCTTTTTGCAGGATTTATGAGAGATCATTTAAATTCTAAGGATGTTGAGATTATAGATATTTCTCCAATGGGATGTAGAACAGGTTTTTATATGTCACTATTAGGAACTCCTAGTGAAAAAAAGGTAGCAAAAGCATGGAAAAAATCTATGGAAGATGTCTTACATGTAAAGAGTAAAAAAGATATTCCAGAGCTTAATGTATATCAATGTGGAAGTTATAAAATGCATTCTTTAAAAAATGCGAAAAAAATAGCATCTGATATACTTGCACACAAGATTGGTGTTATGGATAATGATGCATTAAAACTTTCAAAGAAAAAATTAAAAGAGATAAACAAATGTTAGTAGTTATACCAATGGATAGCACTGATGTGCAAGAAGCAAAAATTACACCTGTTTTAGAGGCAAAAACTTGGGCAGAATTACGTATAGAAGAGGGTGAACTTGTTGAAGTACTTCATGCTGATAGTTATGATGGGTTTGAGCAATGGCCAGAAGCTGTGATTGTGTGTAGTGATGCTGAACCTGTTATGGACTTTATCAATATGTCTATGATGGTTCTTGTGGCACATACACAAAAGAGTATAGATGAGATAGTGGAAGCATTTTTATTTAGAGAACTTCACGATTTAGCGTATTAAGATGCAACTCAATCAATTTTTAGAACTTTTTAATCCCCTTCCGGGGAACCATTACCTTCAAGTAACTACACAGCCTGATGAAACGACATTGGCTTTACAAAAGTTAATCGATGAAGTCGATGGAGAGTTTAGACTTGCCATTTATGCTCAAGATGAATTTACATTAGATAGTGGTTTATCAAAGACAAAAACACAATTTGTAAAGAAGTTCAATACCCCTTTTAGAGCTCTTCCTCGTGATAATGATATAGTAATTTTTAAAGATATATTATCAAAGCATACAAATCCAAAACTGCTTTTAAAAATTGCCTATACAACACTTGCAAATACTGCTGACATTATCATAATGGAAAAGAAAGGGACTATGGATATTGAAGCGACTAAAGAGCTTTTGGAAGCTTTTGAGTTTCGTGCAGCAAATGCTATAGATGTTGTAGATGAATATGACCTTGTTATGGCTAAAAAAATGCATATGTGGGGTAATGGTCTTTGAGTAACTTTAATGATGAGTTACATACTTTAGCCCCGAGTGAAGATGGTTCCTATACGGCATATTCAAAAGAGTATCAAGAACATTATCATTCTACAAAAGATGGGGC
>Ga0256828_1000214_pt1 | contig 39741 bp, 44 predicted proteins | sample CV88metaG_FD_185993 | JGI IMG/M metagenome (GOLD analysis project Ga0256828, IMG submission 185993) | Hydrothermal vent microbial communities from East Pacific Rise, Pacific Ocean - CV88 | ecosystem: Environmental > Aquatic > Marine > Hydrothermal vents | place: Pacific Ocean: East Pacific Rise...
AAGAAGTGGGTGCTGGTTTTCCGATCTGGCTGCCTGCGGGTGGAAGATTGCGTGCTCGTTTAGAGTCACTTCTTTTTAAAGCACACCGTAAACGTGGTTATGAGCCTGTTCGTGGTCCTGAGATGTTGCGAAGTGATCTTTGGATGACATCTGGACACTACCAAAACTACGGTGAAAATATGTATTTTACACAGATCGATGATATAGAATTTGGTGTAAAACCGATGAACTGTGTAGGACACATCAAGGTTTATGAAGATGAACTCCACTCATATAGAGATCTTCCGATCAAGTACTTTGAATATGGTGTTGTACACCGTCACGAGATGACAGGTGCACTTCACGGACTCTTCCGTGTGCGTGAATTTACACAAGATGATGCGCACATCTTCTGTCGTGCAGATCAGATCGAAGAGCAGATCATTGAAGTAGTTGATTTTGTCGATAAGATTATGTCAACATTTGAGTTTGATTATAAAATGATGATCTCAACACGTCCTGATAAAGCAGTTGGAAGTGATGAAGTGTGGGAGATCTCTACACAGGCACTCAAAAATGCAATGGACAAACATGATCTTCCTTATGAGATAGATGAGGGTGGTGGAGCTTTTTATGGTCCAAAAATCGATATTAAGATCACAGATGCGATCGGTCGTGAGTGGCAGTGTGGAACAATCCAGCTTGATTTTAATCTTCCTGCAAGATTTGAACTTGAATATAATGGTGAAAGTAATGATAAAATTCAGCCGGTAATGATACACCGCGCAATTTTAGGTTCATTCGAGCGTTTCATCGGAATTTTAACTGAGCATTATGCCGGAGAGTTCCCTATGTTTATTGCGCCTACACAGGTAGCAATTGTTCCTGTTGCAGAGACACATAAAGAATATGCTAAGCTTTTATCAGATAAACTTATCGATATTAATGCCGATAGTGAAATCTATGCGAAGAATGACTCTTTAAATAAAAGAATCAGAACTGCTGAGAAAACTCGTGTCCCTATGATAGTAGTCATTGGGGATGAAGAGATAGAAAACAAGACAGTTGCTATTCGTGACAGACGAACTAGAGAGCAGTACACTATGAGTGAAGAGGAATTCCTTAAACTCATACAAACTAAAATAAATGAGGTAAATTTTTGAGTAAAAACAAAGACCGCGTCATCATGAATGATGACATCCGTGTTCCTGAGGTAAGATGTAATGTAGATGGTGGAGAATCTTTAGGGATTGTCTCTACTGATGAGGCTATGACAAAAGCAAATGAGTTAGGACTTGATCTAGTTCTTATTGCCCCTAATGCAAAACCACCAGTTGCTAAGATCATGGATTATGGTAAGTTTAAATACCAAGAAGAGAAAAAACTCAAAGAGCAGAGAAAAAATCAAGTAAAAATTGATGTAAAAGAGATTAAACTCTCTGTGAAAATTGCAGAAAATGATATTACTTACAAAGTAAAGCATGCTAGAGAGTTTCTTGAAAAAGGAAAACATGTAAAATTCAGAGTATTTTTACGTGGACGTGAGATGGCACATCCAGAAGCTGCGCGTGAGGTACTTGAACGTGTTTGGCCAATGGTTGAGGATATTGCTACGATGGAGAAACCTCCAAAGTTTGAAGGACGTTACTATAATATGTATGTGGTACCTAAAAAGTAAAAAGTTTCATTGATAAATATCATTTTTTAGGTAAGAACAGTAGTGTATAATACCTTTAAAAAATAGGATATATAATGAAAAAATACTTTTTTCTATCTGCATTGTTATTTGTTTTATCTGCTCAAAATATTTTTGCAGATAAAACACCTGTGAGATTCCAAGATGTTTCTCAAGAAAAAATGCGAGAGCAAAATATTGAGATTGCAACATTGGCAGCAAAAGAGATTTCTAAAAATCTTCCTCAAAAAATTGATAAATATACAACACTCAAAAGTATAAAAAACAACAAAACAACCCTTCTTTATACCTTCACTATTAATGATGCAACAAAGAGTGATAGTGCAATACAAAAGCAAGATCATACAAGGATGCAAAGAGTTGTAACAAAAGGTATATGTGCAACATCAAAAAGATTTTTACAAGCAGGTATAAATATTTCTTATATATATTTGAGTGCAAAAAGTAACAAACAATTATTTAGATTCGATATTACGAAAGAACAGTGTCACTATCCTGCTTCAAGGTAGTTCTACGTGCTACTTAAGGAGATTATTCAAAAACAAGATTTTTTTTCATCTTTGAACGAGGATGAAATTAAACAATTAGCTTCTATATCTACATATCACGAATATAAAAAAGGATATATTTACTGTTACGAAAATTCAATGAGTGATGAATTGCTTTTTCTGGTTTCAGGTTTGGCAAGAAGTTATAAAATAGATAAATATGATAATGAAGTGTTTTTATATTATATCTATCAAAATTCCATGATTTCGGAAATTTCAGATCTTGATGAAACAGTAATATATAGTTTTTCAAATATTGAACTCGTTGAAGATTCCATGGTTTTAAGTATAAAATTTAAAAAATTTAAAAAATATTTTTTAGATAATAATATTTTGTGTAAGGCTTTAAGCAAAGAGATTGTAAATAGATCTTTACAATTACAGTCGTTAATTAACAGAGAGTTTATTTTTGATGCTGTTTCTAAAGTCAGTTTGATGTTGCATGATGATTTACAAATGTTTAACAAACTCAAACGTCATGATATTTCCACAATGCTTCATATTCAACCTGCAACGCTCTCCCGAGTGCTTAATCGACTTAAACGTGATAAAATCATTGATATAATACATGGTAAAGTTGAAGTTCTGGAGTCAAAAGCATTAGTAGAGATATATAAGGATAAAATCGATGAATAAAATAAAATTTATTGGTGCTTTAATAGTCATTCTTTTAATAATTTTAGCACTATTTTCTAAGCATATTGCGATGCAAAACAGTGTTAACTTAAATCTATTAAAAACTATAAATGAACAAAAAGCTTTTACTCAGGAGATATCAAAAAATATTTTTTATATTTATAAAAATAAGAATGCTTCGACAAAACAACTTGATAAATCTATACAATTATTTATTAAAAATATGAATAACAGAGAGGATTCATTTAATAGTATAGATGTGGATGAATTAAAAAAAGAAACAAAGCATATAGTTTTATTATGGAATGATTTTTATCTTTTAGTTCAAAATTTTAGAGACAAAAATAAAATTGCAAACCCTTACAGTACTATAATATTAGAACAAATTGTAAATGACATATATAATAAGAATTTAAAATTAGTTACAGAGTTTAATAAAATAATTGCAATTCATAAAAATTATTTTGATGCCACAAAGGAGAGAGATAGAGAGATTCAAATTGTACTCTTTGTTGTAATATTACTATTATTGCTTTATCTCTTTACTCAGTTAAAAGATCTTATGCTTTTTGTGCAGAAATTTTTACAAACGTCGAGAAATATTATTCAAAGATCAACAGTTAAAGGTGTTCAACCTATTGAACTTGAACCTACCTTAACTGATCTATCAGAGGCTTCTAGGGATTTTAATTATTTAATTCAAAAAATAAATAACTCTATACAACATTCTATTCAGTCAATACAGCAAACAAATAACTCTTTAGAAGATGTAGAAGAAAATATAGAAAATTTATTGGAATTAATAGGTGCTATGAATAATTACAGAGATTTGGATAAAGAGTTAATAAAAAAAGAAGATGTTATTATCGAAGCACTTGAAGAGGTAAGCCATACACTTCAAAAGTTACAAATTGTACAAAAAAACTTAAAAAACTTTAAAAAATAAAATTAATTCAATAATTTGACCTGAGTCAAATTATTGATACAAAATATATATTATTATTCTTCTATCATTTGGGATAATCTCTCGAAATGAAATAAGGAGAATAAAATGGCTACAAAAATAAGTAAGCTAACATCACTTCTTTTAGGAACTTCAATAGCTGCGACAATGGCGACAGCGAGTGGTGGAGAACTTGAAAAAGTGATGAAAGCAAGGGGACTTACAGAGAATGATATAATTCATGCGGCTAAGACTTATACACCAAGTGGTGGTCGAGATGAATTCATGGTATTTAGTTCTGGTGGACAATCTGGGCAGATTATGGTCTACGGTGTTCCTAGTATGAAGATATTAAAATATATTGGTGTTTTTACTCCAGAACCATGGCAAGGTTATGGTTATGATGAAGAGAGTAAAAAAGTTTTAAGAGAAGGAAATATTCGTGGTCGTGAGATCAATTGGGGGGATACTCACCACCCTGGACTTTCTGAAACAAATGGTGTTTATGATGGTAAATGGTTAGCAATCAATGATAAGGCTAATCCACGTATTGCTATACTTGATCTTAATGACTTTGAAACAAAACAGATCGTTGTAAACCCTGTTTTTAAATCTGATCATGGTGGGGCTTTCTTTACACCAAATTCTGAGTATATCTTGGAAGCTTCTCAATATGCCGCACCGTTTGATAATAACTATCACCCAATTGAAGAGTACAAAGAGACATACCGTGGTGGTATAACTTTCTGGAAATTTAATGATAAAATTGGTCGTATTAATGAGAAGAAATCTTTTGTACTTGAATTACCTCCATATATGCAGGATTTAAGTGATGCTGGTAAAGGTGCTTCTTATGGTTGGGGCTTTACAAACTCATTTAACTCTGAAATGTATACAGGTGGTATTGAAGTAGGTATGCCACCATTTGAAGCAGGTTGTTCAAGAAATGATACTGACTTTTTACATGTATATAACTGGAAAAAATTAGCAGAACTTGTTAAAAATAAGAAAAACTATAAAGTAGTTAATGGTATTAGAGTTATTCCTATGAGTGTTGCTGTTGCAAACAATGCACTTTTCTTGATTCCTGAGCCAAAATCACCGCATGGTGTTGATGTTTCTCCTGATGGTGAGTACATTGTTGTTTGTGGTAAACTTGATACACATGCAACGGTTTACAAATGGAGTAAAATCAAAAAACTTATTAAAGATCATAAATATGCAGGCAAAGATCCATATGGTATTCCAATCTTAAGTATGAAAGATGCTATGCATGGTCAAGTTGAGTTAGGTCTTGGGCCATTACATAATCAATATGGCAAAAAATGGAAAGATGGTGTAATCTATACATCTTTATATGTTGATTCACAAATCGTTAAATGGGACTATAAACATCTAAAAGTTTTAGATAAAGTAAATGTTCATTATAACGTTGGTCACCTTTGTGGTATGGAAGGTAAATCTGCTGATCCTCAAGGAGAATATATCATTTCATTAAATAAACTTGCGATTGATAGATTCGACCCAGTTGGTCCGTTACATCCACAAAATCACCAGTTAATTGATATCAGTGGTAAAAAAATGGATCTTCTTTATGATATGCCAATTCCTTTAGGTGAACCTCACCAAGCGGTTGCAATTCGTTTAAGTAAATTACATCCTGAAGTACGTTATAAAATGGGTACAAACTCAAGAACTGGTAAAGTTTCCAAAGGAAAAACATTAGCGGGTCAAGAGAGAGTTGTAAGAGATGGTCATAATGTAACTGTATATGCTACTTTAGTTAGATCTCACATCAATCCTGAGAGAGTAACTGTAAATAAAGGTGATACTGTAACATTCTATTTAACAAACTTGGAACGTGCAGAAGATGAAACACACGGATTTACAGTTGATAACTATAATGTGCACGCTTCGTTAGAGCCAGGTAAAACTGCATCTGTTAAGTTTAAAGCTGATTTAGAGGGTGTATTCCCTTACTACTGTACAGAGTTCTGTTCAGCACTTCACTTAGAGATGATGGGTTACTTAATGGTTAAAGATCCTAACAAAAAATATGTTAGTGCTCAAAAACTTAAAATGAAAACAATGTCTAAAGCAGAATTAAAAGCTGAATATGACAAAACAGTTGCTGTAAATACTGCAACAGATGCGGTAATCCAATCAGTTGTTAAATTCTTAAAAGCTAACCATTATGAGAAATATCCAACTGTAAAAGCACTGGTAGAAGATGCACTTGATCAGTATGGAAAAATTCCAGAACAGAAAAAACTTTCAGACAAAGCTGTTAAAGCTGGCGATTATGAAAAAGCTGTTCTTTTTGAAAATATGATCTGGCAATATATGGTTAAAACTGCCGATGTTGGAATCAGAGCGAAAAACCTTCTTGTGAAAAAAGTTGCAACAAAACAATCTCCTGCTGCTGCTGCTGGTGAAAGAGCATTTGGTGAAGGTGGTTGTGGTGGATGTCACGTTATTGGTAAAGTTTCATCTGGTCCTGACTTGACTGGTGTTTTACAAAGACATGAAAATGCTGAAAAATGGGTAAAAGATTTCATCTTAAATCCATCAAGCAAATACAAAGATCCATATGTAGAAGGTATGATTAATTACTTTAATCTAAGAATGCCTAACCAACATATGACAAAAGAAGAAGTAAATAACATTGTTGAATACTTTAAATGGGTAGATCAAAATGCAAATCTATTCTAATAAATAGATAGTTTACGATTCTTAATTGAGGTATGGAATTTTTATAATTCCTTGCCTCATTCTTCTCTTCTCTCCCTTAGAAATAGCTTACTTGACTTAAGTCAAATTTATATAATTTATATCTAGTTATAATAATAAACATTAATTTATAAACAAGGAATAATTATGCACCCAAGTTTAATAAAAGCTAGAATATTTGCATTCATAGCTTTATTGATTTTAACTGTCTCTTTTACTTTCCCAATGATCGTATTTCATGGAACATTAAACAAAATTGATGCCGGAAAGACAGAAGAAATCTCGTCTTTGAGTAAAACGGTATGGAATCTTTACAATAAAGGTAGATATAAGAGTGTTGCGACTCCTAAAAGTGCTCATAACAATTTAGATAAGATGATTGAAAGTGAGTCAGAGATTGGACCTGCATCTCTTCCTATATGGGCAGTTTCTTTGGAAGCTCCAAACTATCCTAAAAAAGCATTTCCACAAGGTATTCCAGTCTATTTCCATTTTGATGGGTATAGTGGAGAAGTACATGAGATGGATACGATTAACCACTATGTTGGAATGGACCCTATGTGGCGTGGTGGACACTTTGAACGTGCTATTGGACCTTATGCTCTCTTAGCACTCTCTTTGGGGATGATATTTTTTATGATTTATAACAATAAAATCTGGAGTTATGTCATGTTAGTTCCTATTGCTTTACCAGTGATTTTCATTGGTGATTATTCTTATTGGCTCTATTGGTTCGGGCATAATTTACATGACTGGGGAGCCTTTAAAATTAAGCCTTTCATGCCAACAGTATTTGGAGATGGGAAAATTGCACAGTTTACAACGCACTCTTATCCCACAATAGGATTTTATATGATTCTTCTTATTAGTCTTTTCAGTCTTCTCGCATTTTTTGCAAAACAAAAAGCTCTTAAAGAGATGCAAAACGAAGAGAAGTAGGTTTTTTATATGCTGAGATTTGTGCTGATTATTACTACTTTTATTAGTATCTCTTTAAATGCAAATGCACTTCAAGATGCTATAGATACAGCACCTGCAGGCTCAATTTTAAAATTACATGCAGGCGTTTATAAAGGTAGTATAATTATAAACAAACCTCTCTCTCTAATAGGCCAGGAAAAGGGTGTAATAATTGATGGTGAAAACAGTGGTATCGTTATTAAAGTCCAAAGCTCATATGTTACTTTGAAGAATTTAACCATTATAAATAGTGGAAGTCGTCATGAAGATCTAGATGGAGCTATCTCTATGGTAAAACATGGAGCTATGGGAAAAATAAAACAGTGTGAAGTGAGTCATTGTATTATTAAAGATTGCCTTTTTGGTATTGATTTGCAGATGGTTGATAACTCTATTATTAGTAATAACCAGATCACTTCAAAAAAACTACCTCTTGGATTACGTGGAGATGGTTTACGTCTGTGGTATTCAAATGACAATCTTGTTAAAGATAATTCATTAATTAAATCAAGGGATATGGTTGTTTGGTATTCTCACGGGAATACCATTGAAAATAATTTTGGAAAATATAATAGATATTCATTACATTTTATGTATGCGGGAAGAAATATCATCAAAAACAATCGGTATGAAAATAATTCGGTTGGAATTTTCTTTATGTATTCTCAAGATTCGATTGCTACGGGAAACATTGTCAAGAGTTCATTAGGTGCTACTGGCATGGGTATTGGATTAAAAGATTGTTCTAATTTTACTTTAAAAAACAATACTGTTATCTACAATGCACAAGGAATGTATATTGATCGTTCTCCCTTTGAACCTGGAACACACAATATTATAGAAGAAAATAAGATTCTCTATAATGCAGAAGCGATACATTTTCATTCACTGAGTATAAATAATGTTATAAAAGACAATATAATAATGGGTAATATTGAAGATATAGTTAATGATTCAAAAAGAGATAGAACACGTGAGAATGTCATTGTGGGAAACTATTGGGATAATTATACCGGATTTGATAATAATGGGGATGGCATAGGTGATACACCCCATAAGGTATATCGATACGCTGATCAACTCTGGATCTATAATACTAATGTAAAGTTTTTTTATGGTTCGCCTGTAATATCATTGTTGAATTTTTTAGCAAAGTTGGCACCATTTTCAAAACCACTCTTTCTGATGGAAGATAAAAAACCAAAAATGTATAAAGCACTTTAAAAAGGACAATTATGGCAAAAAAAGTAAAAACAGACAGAAGAGAATTTGTTAAATATTCTACTTTGGGCTTATTAGGCCTTGTGTTAGGGGGTGGTATAGTTTTTAGCCCTTATCTCAAGGGGAAAGAAAATAAGTTAAGACCCCCTGGAGCAGTTCCTGAGAAAGATTTTTTAGCACTTTGTATAAAGTGTGGACAGTGTTTACAAGTATGTCCTTATCATGCAATAGAGCTCAATGATATGAATCAAGGATATGGAGAGGGGACACCTTTTATAGATGCCAATATACGTGCATGCTATGCCTGTAATGCAGTTCCTTGTGTTTTGGCATGCCCAAGTGGAGCACTGGACCATAAAACAGAAAAAGCAGAAGATATTAAAATGGGTATTGCTGTTTTAGAGTTCCCTGATACTTGTTTAGCAATGAATAACAAACCTATACCAAAAGGTTATGATGCTAAGATGATAGCTTTTAATAATTCTGTTAGAAATGAAACTCCAGAAGAGGTAGAACTTCTTGAAAAATTTAGTGGCTATGAAGGAAAAGAGTGTACATTATGTGCAGATATGTGTCCAATTCCAAATCCTCTGAGTGCTATTGCTATGGTTCCAGATGCCAAAGGTGGTAAAAGACCGGAAATATATGATGGCTGTATAGGTTGTGGTGCATGTCAAGATGTTTGTCCGACACAAAAACCATCTATTGTTATAAAACCAAGAATGACATATGAAGAATATTATGGAAATAAAAGTTAAAGGGAAAAAATAATGACATTACATGCTTTAGGAATATATAGGAAGAGTTTCATTATAACATCGGCACTTTTATTTGCTGTCGGATTTTCTGCGTGTGGGGATAAAAAAGATTCAAAAGATGAGAAGGGTATTTCATCAACTGAAACAGTGAAGAGTGCACCAAAGATCGAGGTAGTAGCCAATCAAAATGAGTATGCTCTTAAAGTAAAGTCGGAAACTGTAGGCAAGCAAGGAAAATCTAGCAATAAAAATTCATTTTATTATGATTATGGCGAGAAAAGTGAATATGATCAAAATGCACAACCTGCAAATCCTGAAGCTTCTGTTCGTGTGCGTCCACGAACACTTTTAGATGCACAAATGCATATTCGTAGTCCCTATGAACGTGTTCAAGTTTCATTGTTGTCTCGACAATTGAGCCCAACGTTTCGATTAAAATGTTCAGCTTGTCATGATGACTATGCAAATGGTGTGCTTGGACCATCGCTACTTGGTAAAGATGCTGATTATATCTATAATAAAATAATCGCTTTTAAAACCGGAAAGAAAAAAAATGTTTTTATGAATGATTTGATTCATAATATGAGTGATAAAGAGATACGCTCAATCGCGGAAGATATATATAACTTTAATTTACAAATTCAAAAGATAAGGAATAAATAAAATGAAAAATATAATCGCAGGATTTTTTACACTATTGACATTGGGTTTGATGGCATTGGTATACTCAAGTGGCGGTGCTTATAATGGTGGAGAAGCTGGTAAAATCATCAAAGATCTTGGTAATAGAGTAGCAGCAGGAAACAGTGATAGTGAGCCAAAAGAGAAGAGTGATAGAGAGAAAGAGAATGAAGCATTAACAGCATTACGTGATAAAGCTGGGAATGTCGGTAGCTTTAAAGTAAGTGATGAATTTAAAAGTAAATGTTCTTCGTGCCATGGTGTTGATGGTAGTGGTATGCAGTATGGTAAAAAATTAATGGGTCCAAAACTTTTTGGTCAAAGTGCTGATGAAATCTATAAAAAATTGGAAGATTTTAAAGCTGGCAGAAAAGAGAACGTTGTTATGAGAGGCCTTTTACTCCATCTTTCTCAAGATGATTTAAGAAGACTGGCTGATGAGATAGGAGAGTTTCCAGCACGTAAAAAGGCGCTAGAAGACTCTGAAAAGTAGGGTAAGATAATGGATAAATATAATAGTAGAGAGACCATAAAAAGAACATCGTTTTTATCAACATTTTTTGCTACAACAAGAGATGGGAAAAAGAAGTTAAGCATTCGTGCAAAAAGATGGATTATTGTCATCTCTGTTCATCTTCTCTTTTTCCTCTCTTTTGCTATTGATATACAGACACTGGAAGGGACCTTAAACGGTTCAAGATTTTTAGGATTTCACCTTATTGATCCGTTTACGACATTAGAGATGTTTATGGCAGAACATCACCTACATATAAATATTATTATTGGCGTAAGTACAATTACCATATTTTATCTGTTAGTAGGTGGACGAAGTTATTGTGCATGGGTATGTCCCTATGGATTGCTAAGTGAGATAGGTGAAAAATGGCATAATACTTTGGTCGCAAAGAAAATCATTAAAGATAGAAAATTTGATCATCGTATTAAATATGCTTTTTGGGCAATATTCCTAATATTGGCCTTTACAAGCGGTTATCTTGTATTTGAGACTTTTAGTGTTGTCGGAATCTTAAGTCGTGCTATCGCTTATGGTTGGAGTCTCTCTTTAATCTGGGTTCTTGTGGTATTGGCTTTTGAAGTTTTCTTTGCACGCCGTGCATGGTGTAGTTACATCTGTCCTATTGGTACTACATATGGTATGATAGGAAAAGTATCTGCTCTTCGTATAGAGTGGAATGATAATTGTGACCATTGTATGGTTTGTAGTGATGTTTGTTTTGAAAATCAGGTACTTGAGATCACAAAAGCAAAATATGATAAACAAAGAGAAGAAGAGGGTATTACTCATGAGTATATCACTGGTGCAGACTGTACACTATGTGGACGCTGTATAGATGTATGTCATGAAGATGCTTTAAACTTTGATTTTAGATTAAAAAGCTTGGTTTAGTATGATAAAAATTTCAAATCTGACAAAAAAATTTGGATCCAATATCTCTCTTGATAGAGTTAGTTGTGAATTTAAAAAGAATGAGTCTATAGCTTTGATGGGAGCGAATGGAGCAGGTAAAACAACACTTGTCCGTTCTATTATGGGGTATTATCATCCAAATAGTGGTGAGGTTTTGATTAATGGTTTAAACCCTATCCAAAATCGTTTGGAAGTCCTTGCTAATATTAGTTTTGTACCGCAACTTCCACCTCCGATAAAGCTAAGTATCAACGAACTTATGGAGTATATAGCAGTCAGTGCCAAAGTAGATAAAGAATTGATGAAACATTATGCTAATGAAATGAAGTTGGATGTCAATGCAAATCTAAATAAATCGTTTTTTAAACTTAGTGGGGGGATGAAGCAGAAATTACTTATTGCTATATCTTTAGCTAAAAAAAGCAATGTTATTATTTATGATGAACCAACTGCCAATCTAGATCCAAAAGCTAGGGATGATTTTTATAGACTTCTGAAACAAAATGAAGAAAATAAAGTTCTTCTTTTTGTAACACATAGACTTGAAGAGGTGAAAGATTTGATCAATAGACAGATTTACATGGACTTAGGTAAAATAGTATCAGATGAGAGATTGTAGATGAAGAATTTATATTTAATTGCCTATTTAGATCTTAAAGAGTCAATTCGTGCAAAATGGTTTGTTGTCTATTCACTTGTTTTTGGTGGTCTTATAGCCTTGTTTTTTATAGCAGGGGTTACAGAATCACAAGTAATGGGCTTTAGCGGACTGAGTCGATTATTGCTTATGTATATTCAGATTACTATTGTAATTTTGCCTATATTTATACTTATTACTACAGTACGCTCAATATCAGGTGATAGAGATAGCCATGTTTTAGAGTATATGCTCTCTTTTCCAATTTCACTAAAGCAGTACTACTGGGGAAAAGTGATTGGTAGATTTATTACTGTATTTCTACCTGTCTTTTTTGCGATGCTTATTGCCATAGTATATGGTGCTTTGCAAGGTGCTGCAATACCATGGGGTATCTTTTTTCTTTATACCGGGCTTCTTTTTGCAATGAGTAGTGCATTTTTAGGAATTGCATTTTTTATCTCTTCGTTTGTTAAATCTTCTGAAGTGGCACTTGGACTCTCTTTTTTTATATGGATATTTTTACTTGCTTTTATAGATATTGCACTGATTTCATTAATGATGCAAGAGCGAATGAGCTCAGGACTAATTATATTTATCAGTCTTATAAATCCTATGGAGATCTTTCGTGTCGCTGCAATTTCCTTATTTGATCCACAATTAACCGTCATGGGACCTGTTGCATTTTATATACTTGATTCTATGAGTCAAACTGTTTTTGTTCTTGTCTCCATTGGTTACCCAATAGTTTTAGGTTTAATGTTTGCTTTTTTAGGGTATAAAATATTTGAGAAAAAAGATTTAGTATAAATAGGAGTTGTTATGATAAGATTTATTATTGGTGTATTGTTGTTTTCTGGTTTACTCTTTTCTTATGAAATAAAGTATGATAAAGATGCAGTGGGTCAAGTGCGTCATTTGAAGCTTTATAAATATCCTTCTTGGGTAGCAGAGATAGAACTTGCAAATGGAAAAAAAGTACTTTTTTCATCACCAAAAGGAATGTTTGAATTTTATTTGCATCCAGCATCTTGGTTTGATGCTTATCATATCACACGCGAAGCAGATTTTAAAGAGATTTATGTAACAGATTATGCAACTGCAAAAGCTATTAAAGCAAAAGGAGCCTTTTTTGTCTATGGAAGTGATGTGACATCACCTGCCGGAGATGATTTAGTGCCTTTTGATTCATACAAAGCAGCTGAAGAGTTTGCTAAGAAGCATCATGGTGCTAGAGTCTTAGGCTTTCGAGAGATAAATTATGGCCTTATTAAACTTTTAAATGGAGCAGTATAATGCAAAAACCAACACCAAGAAGTGAAGAGATTCCTTTAGACCCAAAAAGATATATTGTCAGTGAAACAGATGCAAAAGGGAAGATTACCTATGCAAATGACTATTTTATGGAAGTAAGCGGTTACTCACAAGAAGAGCTTATCGGTAAACCGCACTCTATAGTGCGTCATCCAGATATGCCAAAAGTCGTTTTTAAACTATTGTGGGAAACTATTAAACAGGGTAAAAATATTAATGCAGTTGTTAAAAATCTAGCAAAAGATGGGCGTTATTATTGGATATTTACAGAATTTGAAATTAGGAAAAATACAGATACCGGAGAGATAATTGGATATCATGCTTCTCGAAAAACTATTTCTAAGCATGTTATAGAAATTATTGCTGATCTTTATGCTCAACTTTTGGAGATAGAAAAGAAAGAAGGTGTTGATGCCAGTGAAAGATATCTTGTGTCATTTCTAAAAGAGAAGGGCGATGATGTAGAGTTTGCTAATATAATGGAAGAAATACATAAATTTTATTGATATTTTAATGGGTACAGTCAAATGAGATATTTTGTTAATTTTTTACTGTTCCCAACACTTCTCTTTTCCAATCTGCTTCAAAAGACTATTGACACTGCGCCTCCTTATGCGACTTTAAAACTTCAAGAGGGTATTTATGAGGGCAATATTCGTATTACAAAACCTTTAACGATTGAAGGTATCAATGATAAAGTGATTATAAAAGGAGATGCGAAAGGAAGTGTGATTTCTATAAGAAGTTCTTTTGTTATTTTAAAAAAACTTCATATTACTAATAGCGGCATAGATATGCAAAAAATTGATGCTGCAGTATCAATGCGTCAAGTTCAAAATTGTGAAGTTCGAGATTGTAATATTTCTGATGTATTGTATGGCATTGATATGGACAGAGTATCTAGCTCAGTAATAGCAGACAATTACATTACCACAAAAGAAAATACATTACCATTAAGAGCAAATGCACTCAAGCTCTATTATGCACATCATAATATTATTCAAGCTAACAAAATTGAAAATGTTAGAGATGTCACACTTAACTATTCCCACCATAATCTTTTTAAAAAAAATATCTTTATTGGTAATCGTTTTGCAACACATCTGTCCTTAAGTAATAATAATACTTTTATCTCAAATATTTATAGATATAACTCTGTTGCTATGATGTTTATGGGTGCACAAAATACAAAAGTAATCGGAAATGAAATTTTAAGCTCTAATGGTGCTGCTGGTATAGGTGTAATGATAGGTGGTATTTCAAATTTTGTTTTTAAAAATAATCGGGTAAGCTTTAACGCAAAAGCACTTTATATTCAAGGTCAAGAAAAGGCAAAAGGTATGAAACGTTATATAATAGGTAATGAACTCTCTTACAATGGAGAAGCCTTTCATTTTCACGCTTCAATTAAAGATAATACTATTACAAACAATAAAATATTTGCAAATATTAATGATGTAGTTAAAGATGCAGGTAAAAATTTTGAGACTTCTAATATTGTGGAGTATAACTATTGGGATAGGTATGAAGGATTTGATAAAGATAGAGATGGCATAGGAGACACGTCTTTTAGGGTCTATCAATATGCAGATCAGTTATGGCATTATAATCATAAGGTGAAATTCTTTTATGCTAGTCCAGTCATGACACTTTTAAATTTTTTATCGCAATTAGCTCCATTTATTGAACCAAATTTAATTATGGAAGATAGAAAACCTATCTTCCGATCTTTTTAACACGTTTGACCATTTCATTGAAGTCGACAATCTCTTGCCCCTTTTCTATAGCATCTTTTGATTCATGTGCACAAAAACCATAAGCCATTGGTGTGATGTTTTCAGTATCATAAAATGCTTTCTTCGCATCTATCCATTTTCCTGTTTTAGCATCAGTAATCCAAATAACAGCTTTATCTTTCCATGGGATTTGTTCATCATCAAACCATAAGACTAGACAGCCAATATCGTCAAATACGTATCTTTTCCCATTTTCTGGATTGATAATCTGAATAGTGTTTTTTCTATCACTTACAACCATTGCGCATCGAGCACACATATCCCGATCCCAATGTATCTCATGAGGTTGCGTGTTTATAGACTTTTTGTCACATCCAGTAAAATTGACATTTATGATTAGAAGCATCCAGAGTAAAAAAAATAATCGCATAATTTCTTCTTTTTTGAAAGTATTTTATCTTATTCTTCTTATTTGTCAAATGATATAAATCAATAATGTTATTTTATAATTTTTTCTTTTATAGAATCTTCATCAAGTTTTTCACTTGCATATTTTACAGCGACTACTTTTTCTGTATCATTGATATACCACTCTGCAATGTGTTCATGCTCTAAGTTATTTAATTTATCCATATCAACTTCGCTCAGTGGCATAAATAAAAAGGCATGTTTTGTTGGATTGTCAAATCGTATAAGCATCCAGATAAACCAGATGAGTGCGATTACTGCTACAGTAATTCCAATGGTACTTCTATCAGCACTTCCAAGCATTATACCTGCAATCATTGCTCCTACAAAGGTTGAAAGATAAGCAGCCGTATTTGCAACACCAAGTGCCGTTCCTTTTTGATGTACTTTTGCAAATTTACTTATCATAGACTGCACTAATGGTTCCATCATATTAAATGCAATGAAGAAGAAAACAACACCAAAAACGAAAACCAAACTGGAATTTGTAAGCCCCATCATTGAAAAAGAGGCGATAAACAGTACAATTGAGATTAAAAAAACTGTTTTTGGTTTATTATATTTTTCACCAAAAATTGCTGCGGGACCCATTGCTAGGATACCCATGATCATTGCCGGAACATACACTTTCCATAGATCTGCTTTTGCCCAGTCAAAGTGATAGTCCGTATGAGTTAAAAAGACAGGGATTAAGACAAATGCCATTGTCATTAAACCCTTTTGCATTGAGTCGACAATGACCATATTTAAAAGATTTTTATCTTTTAAAATATCTGATACCTTTGCCTTTTTGTTATAAATATGGATGATTTTTGGGGGTGTTGGTACTTTTGTAAAGAGTAAAATCATAGCAAGTAAAGAGAGCCCCGCTGTAATGTAGAAGAGATTATTAACACCATACATAGCACCAAAAATAGGACCTGCAACCATAGCAACTGCAAAACTCATAGCGATAAACCCACCCATAATAGCCATAGCATGTGCTCTTGTCTTCTCTTCAACAAGGTCTGCAATCATAGCTACGACAACAGAACCGATAGCACCTGCACCCTGTAAGAAACGACCAAGCATAAGTGTATAGATACTATCAGCATATCCTGCAATAATAGAACCTATCATAAAGATAACCAAACCGATAAAGAGTGTAGGTTTTCTACCGATTTTATCACTCATAGAGCCAAATGGAATTTGAAATGCTGCCTGCGTGAGTGCGTAACCACCAACTATAATACCGACTAAAAGGGGTGTTGCCCCTTTTAAACTAAGTGCATAAACCGACAATACCGGTAAAACAAGAAAGAGTCCTAAAAATCTCAAAAAGAGAATTGAGGAGAGGGGAAAAACTTTTTTGAACATAGAAAGCCTTTTTGAAGTGAATTAGTATATAATTTTGAAATTATAGAGCAACTATTATTTATAATTGATTTGCAAAATATAAAAGTGTTAATTTAAAAGATAATTTAAGGAAGTGTCGTGAAGAAGTTAGTTTTGGCAACATCAAATAAAGGAAAAGTAAGAGAGATTAAAGAACTCTGTAAACATTATGAAGTCGTTCCTTATACAGACTTGATGGATGCTTTTGAAATCATTGAAGATGCAGATACATTTAAAGAAAATGCTTTAATTAAAGCACGGGCAGTTTATAAGGCTTTGGATGATGCTGATGCAGTAGTACTTGCTGATGACAGTGGTATTAGTGTAGATATTTTAAATGGCGCCCCCGGAATTTACAGTGCGCGTTATGCAGGTGAGGATGCCAGCGATAAAGATAATCTCTATAAACTTATAGAAGATATAAAAGCAAAAGGTGTGACAAGCTCACCTGCACACTATACTGCAGCTATTGCAATCGTGACAAAAGATAAAGAGCGGACAGTGCACGGTTGGATGCATGGAACTGCAATTACAGAGGCAAGAGGTGATGGTGGTTTTGGGTATGACCCAATGTTCATTCCACTTGGGTTTACAAAAACATTAGGCGAATTAGATGATGAGATCAAAAAAAATCTGTCTCACCGTTCACAAGCTTTAATTCTAGTCTCTAAAATTCTTAGAGTCTTATAGTAACTTACAACTTAAATGATAAAATGAACGTTCAAGTTTCTCTAAAACTAAATGTAAGTGGGCGTTATATCTGCGTAAACTTTGCATGATATCTCCTTTAACATTTGTATGTTAAAAGATTACAAGCAAAATTTATTCCATTAGTGAGTTTTTAGTGAAAAAATAATAAAAGTATAAGCCCAAAAAGAATTCTATATATACCAAATGTGACAAATGTAAATTTTTCTAAAAATTTTAAAAAGAGTTTTATCGTAATAAATGCGACAATGAAAGCAACAATAAAACCAAGAAGAAGTGTAAGTAAATTAGCATCTGAAAATTCATGATAATGTTTTAAAAGATCATATCCTGTAACAGCACTCATGACAGGGAAGGCAAGTAAGAAGCTAAATTCAGCACTGGCTTTGCGTGAAAGACCAACTAAAAGTGCTCCAATAATACTAGAACCTGCACGAGAAGTTCCTGGAATAAGTGCAAAAATCTGTGCAATCCCAATTAGCAGTGCTTGTTTATAAGAGACTTGTTCCACATCATCGATTAATGTACGTTCTTTTGGAATATAAAATTTTTCAACTACTAAAAATACAAGACCCCCCACAATGAACATTGTGGCAACAACATTGATACTAAAAAGCTCTTTTATCTGATGTGAAAAGATAAATCCAACAGTACCAATAGGAATAAATGCAAGGATGAGTTTTTTCCAAAGTTCAATCTTCTTAAGAGTGAATTTTTCTTTATAATTAAGTACAACGGCAAGTATTGCAGCAAACTGAATAATAACCTCATAGGCTTTTGTAACATTTGTTTGGTTGATCCCTAAAAACTGTGAGCTAACAATGAGATGACCTGTGGATGAAATAGGTAAAAATTCTGTAAAACCTTCGATAGTTCCTAAAATGAAGGAGTCAAATAGTGTCATATATTCTCTTTTTTAGTTAAAGTAAAGGGCATTATAGAATAGTTTAGTAAATTTTCTTTTATATTGTAAATGTTTTTTTGATGTTTCTTGTTACAAATCGTAGCAAGAACTAAAGTTCTAAATTACTTTACAATAAATGGATATAAGTCAAGATTTTATAGTGTAGTATTATAAATATTAATTTCAAAGGAAAATAAATGATCTCAAAGTTATTTGGTAATGTAGCAATGGTTGCTATTAGTCTGGTAGTTTTAAGTGGATGTGGTAGTTCTCAGCCAGCACCGGCGCAACAGAATTCAGCACAACAAGAAGCAAATACAATGCCTAAATTTGAAGTAGGAAAGACTACTAAAGATGATGTAATAGCTGTTTTAGGCCAGCCAACTGGCCAGGCTATGAATTCAAAAGGTGAAGAAACTATATATTACCGAAATACACATATTACTGGTAAAGCGTGGATTCCATTTTATTATGGTTCTGATAGAGTACGTACTAAAATGATGCAGTATACATTTAAAAATAATATCTTAGTTTCTACTTCAAGCGCTTCAAATCATTATTAATATATTTATGGTGAAAAGTGGACAATATTTCCACTTTCCATCTCGATTGTTAAGACATTACAATCTCTACTAAAATCTTGTTTTCAATATAACACAACTAAAATTTAAACATATTTCGATATAATACGAGGTTTTTTAAAATTAAACATTCAATCAATAGGAAACTCAATGTTACTTTTTACGCCTGGTCCAACTCCAGTACCACAAAATGTTAGAAATGCAATGGCTGATGAAACAATGCATCATCGTACACCTGAATTTGAGGCAATATTCAAAAAGACGCGTGAGCATCTTTTTGAACTTTTTGCTACTGATGAGGTTGTCATGATCGCTTCAAGCGGTACAGGTGCTATGGAAGCAGCAGTTATTAATCTCTGTCATAATACACTTCTAAATGTAAACTCTGGAAAGTTTGGTGAGCGTTTTGGCAAGATAGCAAAGGCTCATGATCTTGGTTCTGTAGAGATTAAAAATGAGTGGGATACACCTGTAAGTGTTGAGGCTGTTGTTGAAGCTGTAAAAGCAAACAGTGATATTGATGCTATTGCTGTTCAGATCTCTGAGAGTGCTGGAGGATTACGTCATCCGGTTGAAGAGATAGCCCAGGCAGTTAAAAAGATTAATCCTGAGATTATGATTATTGCTGATGGTATTACTGCTATTGGTGTTGAAAGAATTGATGTAACAAATATCGACTGTTTGATTGCTGGAAGTCAAAAAGCACTTATGCTTCCTCCTGGGCTTGCAATTTTAGGTCTTAGTAATGTTGCAATTGAAAAAATTGGTGAAGGGAGGGGATATTACCTTAACTTGGCATCAGAGATTAAAAAACAGCGTCAAAATACTACAGCATATACAGCTGCAACAACACTTATTATAGGTCTTTTAGAAGTTTTAGAGACAATCAAAAAAGAGGGTGGTTTTGGTGTACTTTATTGTAATACAGCTCGTCGTGCAAAGGCAACACGCGCTGCACTTGAAGCTATCGGTTTGCATTCATATCCTAAGGTTCCTGCAAAGAGTATGACGACAATTGATGATAAAGATGCATCGAAAATTCGTTCAGCTCTAAAAGAGGAATATGGTGTGAATATTGCAGGTGGACAGGATCACTTAAAGGGTAAGATCTTTAGAATCAACCAAATGGGGCTTATTGCACCATATGAATCTATTTGGGTTGTTAACGCAATTGAATTGATACTACATCGTATGGGAAGAATAGACTATAGAGGTCTTGCTTCAAAAGTTTATAATGAGACCTATTTTAAAACAGCATTAGAGAAAAAAGAGATATAAATGATACTTGAACATGAAATCCCAAATGGTTCAAAACTTTACTTTGGTAAAAGTGCAAAGTTAAAGCGTCATATAGAAGCTACGGCAAGTGCAGTACTGGATACAAATGGATATGAAGAGATTGTTACTCCAATATTTTCTTATCATCAGCATAAATCAATTGCAGATGAGCGTGAGCTTATTCGTATTAATGATGCAAAAAATAATTCACTTTCACTAAGAGCAGATTCAACAATTGATGTTGTGCGTATTATTGAGAAGCGTCTTGGCCGCAATACTACACAAAAAAAATGGTTTTATATCCAGCCTGTTTTTACTTATCCTACAACTGAACAGTATCAGGTTGGTGTTGAGTTTATGGGTGAGAAAAATCTTGCATGCGTGATGAACCATGCCGTGGAAATTTTTGAAAAACTTGCACTTACACCATTGATGCAAATTTCTAATATGAAGATACCACAACTCCTTGTTGAAATGTTTGAAAAACTCAATATAGATGATTTTAGACATATAAATATAGATAAATTTATAAGTTTAGAAGAAGAGTGGCTTACAAAATTAGTTTATCTACAACATTTAGAGCAAATAGATGAAGTAATCATGATCGCACCAACGGCTATAGCTGATGAACTTTTGAAAATGAAAGAATTATGCCAAGAACTTGCATGTGATAATGCAGTACTCGCACCAATGTACTATGCTAAAATGCTCTATTATGATGAGCTCTATTTTAGATGTATTGTAGATAATGAAGTTTATGCACGTGGTGGTAGATATAAAAATAGCGAACTCACATCAGTCGGATTTGCAATATATACAGATGCTTTATGTGAAGCATTGGAAGAAGAGGGAAAATAAAATGAATAGAAATCAAGCAGATGTTATTGTAGGTATTCAGTGGGGTGATGAAGGTAAGGGTAAAATAGTTGATAAATTAGCATTAGAGTATGATATGGTATGTCGTAGTCAGGGTGGACACAATGCAGGGCATACGATCTGGGTAGAGGGTGTGAAATATGCACTTCACCTGATTCCATCAGGTGTACTCAATCCTAAGGCCATTAATGTTATAGGAAATGGTGTAGTTCTTTCTCCATCTTCAATTATTAAAGAGATGGAACAGTTTGAGGGGCTTCAAGGACGTCTTTATATCTCTGATAAAGCGCACTTAAATCTTTCCTATCATGCAATGATAGATCAAGCTAAAGAGCGTCTTAAAGGTGATAAAGCAATTGGTACGACAGGGAAGGGAATCGGTCCTGCATATTCTGATAAGATCAATCGTATCGGACATCGTGTTGGTGAACTTTTAGATCCTCAAAAACTTTGTCAAACTATTTTAGATTATTTTGAACAAAATAAGCCTATTTTTGATGTGATGGATCTGCATGCACCTAAAAAAGAGGAGCTTTTGGCAGAACTAAAAGGCTTTGAAGAAAAGCTTGCTCCATTTATTACAGATACTACACAGATGGTATGGCGTGCGCTTGACTCTGAAGGAAAACGTGTACTTTTAGAGGGTGCACAGGGAACGATGCTTGATATCGATCATGGAACGTATCCTTATGTGACTTCTTCTTCAACGGTAAGTGCTGGAGCGTGTACAGGTCTTGGACTAAATCCTAAAGATATAGGAAAGGTGACAGGAATTGTAAAAGCTTACTGTACACGTGTTGGTAATGGCCCATTTCCTAGTGAAGATCTTGGTGAAGATGGTAAGCGACTTGGTGAACAGGGACATGAGTTTGGAACGACAACAGGCCGTGCGCGTCGCTGTGGTTGGTTTGATGCAGTAGCCACTCGCTATGCAAGTCGCTTGAATGGTTGTGATGAATTAGCACTAATGAAACTTGATGTTCTTGATGGTTTTGATGAGGTAAAAGTGTGTGTTGCTTATGAATATAATAATAAAGAAATCGATTATGTTCCAGTTGATCTAGAAAATGTAAAACCTATCTATAAAACTTTTAAAGGTTGGGATAAATCAGTAGGTGTGAGAAAATTTGAAGATTTACCACAAACTGCTCAAGAATATGTTAAACTAATTGAAGAGATTAGCCAGACAAAAGTTGGAATTATCTCAACTTCACCAGAAAGAGATGATACGATAATCCTCTAAAAGAAGGAAATAAAAGCATGAAGACTCGTTTTAGCTCTTTGGTCAGTTTAAAGAAAAACATAGTGCAAAAGAGTGAGCAGCTAGTTCAAAATGCCAATAAAGTACTTCGAAATGCTGAAAAAGCACTTGAAATTTCCTTAGAGGAGCTCCATAAAATTCCTTCTGTGGAACATGGTTTAATTGCAGAGTTTTTAGCAACTAGGATGCTTCTGGAATCACAACGAGCACTTATTCAGCATAATCAAGAGTGGGTGGCTTATGCACAAAAAGAGTTGTTACATGTTAAAGAGCAGCTCAAGTATGATATGATAGAGTATGAGAAATTTAAATATTTAGAATTGCAAGAGATGCAAAAAGTGATTAAGGCACAAAAAATTAAGGAAGCTAAAGATCTTGATGAAATAGCATTAATGACTTTTGAAAAAAAAACAGATAAAGTACGAGAGGCTTCATAAATGCGTTTACTCCTGATTCTTTTTATAGTTCATACTGCATTGTTTGCATTACAAACCAGTGATAAACTTTTTGAATGTACAGAAATTTTTAAGGAACGTAAGAGTGAACTTTTAGTAGAACTTGAGCGTATAGATGAACAAAAACAATCTTTGCAGGCCTTAAAAACTGCTACAGAGGCACTTTTGAAGCAAAAAGAAGCAAAATTGTCTGCTCAAGAAGAACGTGTAAATAAAAAATTGCAAGATATTTCTCAAAAAGAGGAATCTGTAAAAAAAATGCTCAGTGAAAATAAAAAGATTTTAAAAGAGTTACAATCAACGAAAATGAGTAAGATAGCGCAGACATTTGCAAAGATGAAACCAGGTTCAGCAGCAAATATTCTTTCTGATATGGATAAACAAGAGGCTGCTTCTATATTGCAATCTTTAAAGCCGAAAGTCGTAGGAAAAATTTTAACAAAAATGGAACCTAAAAAAGCTTCTGAGCTAACACTTCTTTTAACAAAATAAATTCTCTAATAAGACTTTTACCTAATTTATTGTAAAATGTTTGCAATTAAACAAATAGGGTCCCATCATGAAAGTATCATTAAAAACTATCCCCCATATATCTAATAAAATAGCTATCGATTTAACAAAAAGTGGTGTAGTAACTCTGACAAGAGGTCTGGAACCTGTTGCTTTTGAAGCAGAAAAAGTGCTTAGTGAAAATGTTAAAAAAGAGATGGCACTTGAAGAAAAAGTAAATGAATATCTTGAAGAGAATGAAGAAGAAATCGAGTTTATGTTGGCAGATGAACGTCAACTTTTTTTTATGATAAAGAAAAAATTAGCACCTCAATATGATGTAATTTTGGATTATGAAGAGCGTTTTTCAGATTTAGCACATAAAATTTTAGATGAACTTTATGAAGAAGATTTAATTCACTTTGATGTGACAGAAAATCGTATAAAAAATATTATTTATAATGCAATTACATCTTTTTTAGCAGATACTTCTGAAATCGAAGATGCTGTTATGGATAAAATACGTTCCTATAAACGTAAATTTATTCCAGGAACTGATGAATTTGAGATTTTGCATGAGAAACTATATCGTGAAGAGTTGATGAAGAGAGGAATGGAGTAGATATGGAGTTACTAAAAAAAGCGTGGATTTATTTAGAAAATGGTACTTTTTTAGAAGCAAAAAGTTTTGGTGCAGAGACAACAGAAGTAGGTGAGATAGTGTTTAACACTTCTATGACAGGTTATCAAGAGATCATGAGTGACCCATCATACGCTGGTCAGTTTGTTACTTTTACAATGCCAGAAATTGGTAATGTAGGCGTAAATGATGAGGATATGGAATCTCTTGCTGCTCATGCAAAAGGGATGATTGTTCGAAAATATCATGACCGCTATTCTAATTTTAGAGCGGAGTCTTCACTTTCAGAGTTTTTAAAAAAATATAATGTGATGGGAATTTGTGATTTAGATACACGTTATCTTACAAAAATGCTTCGTAGTGAAGGTGCAATGATGATGATAGCTTCCACTGAAGTAAGTGATAGAGAGGAACTTAAAAAGATTTTAGAGAACTCACCCCGTATTGAAAATGTGAATTATATTGAAAAAGTGAGCACAAAAGAGGTTTATAAACATACGGTCGGTACTTATAATTATAGAGCTTTTGAGTATGACAAAGCACCAAGTCCTGAGGCTAAAATTGTTGTTATTGACTTTGGTGTCAAACGTAATATTTTAAATGAACTTGTTAATGCAAAAATTGATGTAGAAGTCATCCCAAATGATTTTATTGCTGAAGATCTGATAGAAAAATATAATCAAAAACTTATAGATGGCGTATTCCTCTCAAATGGACCTGGTGATCCTCTTGTGCTTAAGCGTGAGCAAGAGCAAATTAAAAAACTTATAGATGCCAAAGTTCCAATGTTTGGTATCTGTTTGGGACATCAGCTTCTTTCAATTTCACATGGATATGATACTTTTAAACTAAAATTTGGTCATCATGGTGGAAATCATCCTGTAAGAAATGAAAAAACAGGTCTAGTAGAGATAACAGCACAAAATCATAACTATAATGTTCCTGAAAATATTACAGAGATTGCCGAAGTAACCCATATCAATCTTTTTGATGACACGATTGAAGGTTTAAAATACAAGGATGAACCAATTTTTTCAGTACAGCATCACCCTGAGGCATCACCAGGACCGAAAGAGAGTGCCTATATCTTTTCAGAATTTCTTTCTCTTATAAAACGATAAATTAAGTAACACTATAAGTGTTACTTAATTTGACGATAAAACTTTCAAATCTTAAGTACAAATAAAATTCCAAAACTAAACAAAAAGCTAATTTTCTTCTCTATTTCTTTCAAAATTAAGATTATTTAAACATATAGCTTGCTAATATACAAGTGTTGATTAGTTTGATAAATGTTTTTTAACATTTATGAGACTTATTGCTTTGAATCTTAAGGAGGCTATATATGGAGAATCGTCCATTAGAGTACGACTATACGGTTGCAAAGATGTTCATGCTCACAACGATTGTTTTGGGAATCGTTGGTATGACTATCGGTGTATTTATTGCATTTGAACTTGCTTTTCCAGGATTAAATACAATCCTAGGAAGTGGTTTAGCTGAATACACAAACTTCAGTCGTCTTCGTCCGCTGCATACTGATGCAGTTGCGTTTGGTTTTACATTAAGTGGTATTTTTGCTACTTGGTTTTATGTTGGTCAAAGGGTACTTAAAGTATCTATGGCAGAATCTAAATTTTTGATGTTTATCGGAAAACTACAGTTTTGGTTGTATGTAATTGGTGTTGCAGCAGTTGTTGTTTCACTTTTTATGGGTTATACAACTTCAAAAGAATATGCTGAATTTGAATGGCCTATTGATATCGCTATCGTTGTGGTATGGGTACTTTGGGGTGTTAGTATTTTTGGTCTTATCGGTATCCGTCGTGAAAAGAGTTTGTATATCTCTATCTGGTATTATATTGCTACATTCTTAGGTGTGGCTATGCTTTATCTTTTCAATAATATGGAAGTTCCAACTATGCTTGCTACATCAGCAGCTGGTGAGAGCGGTATTGGTAGTTGGTTTCACTCTGTTTCTATGTATGCTGGTACAAATGATGCACTTGTACAGTGGTGGTATGGGCATAATGCGGTTGCATTCGTATTTACTGTTCCTATTATTGCAATGATTTACTACTTTTTGCCAAAAGAGTCAGGTCAAGCGATTTATTCTTATAAATTGTCTTTACTCTCATTCTGGGGTCTAATGTTCGTATATCTTTGGGCTGGTGGTCACCACCTTCTTTATTCAACTGTTCCTGACTGGATGCAGACTATGGGTTCTATCTTTTCAGTAATCCTAATCTTACCATCATGGGGTTCAGCGATTAATATGCTTCTTACAATGAAGGGTGAGTGGCAACAAGTTGCAGCTTCTCCATTAATCAAGTTTATGGTACTTGCTTCTACTTTCTATATGTTCTCTACATTAGAAGGTCCTATTCAAGCTATCAAATCTGTTAATGCAATTGCACACTTTACTGACTGGATCGTTGGTCACGTTCATGATGGTACTCTTGGTTGGGTTGGATTCATGATTATTGCTGCACTTTATCATATGGCTCCACGTGTATTTAAACGTGAGTTATACTCAAAAGGTCTTATGGCTGCACAATTCTGGATTCAAACATTAGGTATTGTTTTATACTTTACTTCTATGTGGATCGCAGGTATCACTCAAGGTATGATGTGGCGTGCGCATGATGAATTTGGTAACTTAGCTTACTCATTTATCGATACGGTTGATGTACTTCACCCATACTATGCACTTCGTGGTACAGGTGGATTATTATATCTAGTTGGTTTCTTTATGTTCGCTTACAATATTTATAAAACATGGACTTCAAATAAAGAAGTTGATGCTGAGCGTTTAAATGCTTCGCCTATGGGCGCTTAAGAAAGGGAGGATTATATTATGTTTCATTGGTTAGAAAAACACCCGTTCTTTTTCGCGGTAGGTGTGTTTGTTACAATTGCTTTTGCTGGTTTGATCGAGATCGTTCCAAACTTTGCAGAAGCTTCTCGTCCGGTAATTGGTACGAAACCTTACTCTACTTTAGAGTTAGCGGGTCGTCAAGTTTATATTAAAAATAGTTGTAATGCTTGTCACTCACAACTTATTCGTCCGTTTAAATCAGAGACTGACCGTTACGGTCACTACTCTTTAAGTGGAGAATATGCATATGACAGACCATTCCTTTGGGGTTCTAAAAGAACTGGTCCAGATTTAATGCGCGTAGGTAACTACAGAACTACTGAGTGGCATGAAAATCACATGAAAAATCCACAGGCAATTGTACCTACATCAATTATGCCAGGATATCCATGGATGTTTACAACGAATGCTGATATTGATACTGCATTTGCAGAGCAATTAACAGTAGCTCAGTTCTTTGGTGTACCATATAACAAACCTGTTCCTATGAAAGACGGTTCAACTGCGGTTGTTAAAATGGGTAAAAGTGTTGCAGAAGCAAGAGCTTTAGCTTTAGACGAAGCTAAAAAAATTGCTGCTAACATGAAAGACCAAGATGTTAAAGATGCAGTAGCACGTGGTGAGATTCCAGAAATCGTTGCTTTGATTGCATATTTAAACAGTCTTAAATAGTAGAGGTGTTGTGTAGTGAATCTTAATGAATTTGCAGCGTATGGATACTTTATTTTAATAGTTCTTTTAGTTGTAGGTTTATATACCTATATCTATCATCTCTATAGAAATAGGAAAGACGCTAGTGGGGTTGATTATGAACACTACAGTAATATGGCGCTACAAGATGATATAGATTCTACTCCGGTAAAACCTATATCTGATGAAAAAGAAAAATAGGAGAGATATATGAACAAGCTTTATGTTTGGGGAATTATCATTACAGCTGCTATGCTTGGTGCAACTTATGCGACAGTTGGTTACCAAAAAGGTGGTTTGAATGGTGATATCGTTAATATGCTTGCAATTGCAGGGGCTGTTGCTCTTGTAATTATTACAGTATTTGTTGTAATCAAGTATGTTCGTCAGATGCAAACTGATACTGCTACAGGTGAGTTGGCTGACGAGTCATGGGATAATATAGGTGAATATAAAAATCCAGTTCCAATGGGTTGGGCAATTATGTTCTTAGGTACAATGATCTGGGGAATGTGGTATTTTACAGTTGGTTATCCTGTAAATGCATTCTCACAAATTGGTCAGTACAATGAAGAAGTTGCTGAAAAAGATGCAAAATTTGAGAAAAAATATGCGAATATCAAGGGTGAAGAACTTGTAAACATGGGTGAATCAGTTTACCTTGTTGAATGTGTTGCATGTCATGGTCTTAATGCTGATGGTAATAATGAAATCGATGCAGCGGATCTTAATAGAAGAATTTCTGCAAAAAGCGTAAAACATGTTGTTGAACATGGTTCACAAAATAACCTTCTTTATCAAGGTTCAATGATGCCAGATCGTAATGGTCTTTTCAATGCTGCAACAGGTGCACTTATTACTGATGCTGAAATTGATGCAGTTGCTAACTATGTTGGTAATGGTATGAAAGGTAGCGAAGAGGGGGCAAAAGTTTTTGCTAATGTTTGTGCTTCATGTCATGGACCAGATGGTAAAGGAATGCCTCAAGTTGCTCCAGATATTGCTACTTGGAATGAACAACTTATTGTTAACGTTCTTGATAATGGTAAAAAAGGTGCTATTGGTACTATGCCTGCGATGACTAGAATGAATGCAAAACAAAAAGAAGCTATTGCAGCATATGTAATCAGCTTAAGTAAAGAAGGAGAGTAACATGAATGAAAATAGAAGTGTTTTTGCTCTTGATGGTGTAGTTGGAATGTTAATTGCAACTGCATTACTTTTAAGTATTCTTGCGTTTTTAAGTATAAATGCTATGAGTGTTCAACATGCTCAAGCAGAGAATTTCTATAAAATTCAAGATGAAAAATCAATCAAAATGTTTAGTACCGAGAATGCTAAACATATTGTTGATGTGAAATAAGGAGTATTAAGATGGAAAAGATTATTTCTTGGGGCCTTGTAATTATGGCAGCATATACTCTATGGGCAGTAGTTACGCCTAATCATCTCTACGTAGGTTAAGGTATTTCATTGAAATTCTTAACTAGAGGGCTTTATGCCCTCACTTTCATTATATTTTTTCAAACACAATTATTTGCAGAATATTTATATAAAGATGAGATTATTCATAATCCTAAATTCAGAGCTGACATTGAAACATTAGGAAATGATTTATTTGCAAAAACAGGTATTGCCCTGAAACTCATTATGTTAAAAGAACTTCCAGCTAATATAAGTATGGTTGAATATGAAAAATCAATTCTTAAAGATGCAACTGTTCCAACTATTTTATTGACATTTTCAGAGATGGATAAAGCAGTTGATATAGAAGTAAGTGATAAGTCTTTATATAAATATTTTGATAAAGCAGCTGTTTTAAGTCCTGTTACGTCGCATGTTCAGGCTTTTATGTTGGCTGTAAGCTGTGCAAGAAATTGGGATGATTTTAAAAAGATTATGTCTCATACAGGTGGTTCAATTTTACCACTATTGGGTGTTAAATCAAAAGAGATGACAACAGCAACAAAATATTCAGCAGCAATGTTTAACGGTTACTTAGATATTGCACAGCAGATAGCAAAAGCTAAAAAGGTAGAGCTTGGAGATGGTTTTGATAATGCAACAAATCAAGAAACACTATTTTATGTGAAGTTGTTTTTCTATGGTTTTGTTTTATATGCTATGATTATGTATATTAGAAGACAGATTTATAAAAGAAGGCATAAAGATGAAACTTTTAGAAAGTGGTAAGCTCTGGCCATATGGTGTAGGTATTGCAATTACGCTTGTTTTTGGATTTTGTGTTACTACTGTAATGGTTACCAGTAAGGCAAATATACAAGAGAGTGATGCCTATATGGTAAAGTACCAAGAAGCAGATGCTAAGGCAAATGAATATATTAAGGCAAAGATAAACTTTAATAAAAAATATAAGGTTACTTATGTAACAGAGTCAATAGGATCACAAAATCCTGAAATTAAGTATGAGATTAAAGATTTGAGTGGAAAGCCTATTAGTAACGCTAAAATTGTAATAGCTATTAGTAGACCTGAAACACAAAAATATGATCAAAAATTACAAAATCCAAAAGTTAAAGATGGTATTTATACATTTGAAGGTGCTAAATTTCCAAAAGTTGGTGTATGGAACATTATAGCAAAAATTCAGATTGGTAAAGATTACCGTTTTTTAAATGTAAAGGCAGATACGCGCATTAAAGAAGCTTTTGAATTTGAATAATGAATGAGAAACTGATAGTCCTTCCCTCTGCCAGAGCTATTCGGCAGAGACAGTTAGGAGTAGAAGAAGAGACTCTTTTTCTGCCAAACTACATTACAATGAGTGACTTTATTACAAAGCTCACTTATGTTGATGGGTATAGATTTATAGATGATGATACACGAACACTTCTCCTCCTAGAGGCCTCGAATTTTAAAAATTTTTCAACATTGAAGATAGAGAGAAATTTTTTTACATTTACTAAAAACTCTTCTTATATATTTAAATTCTTTGAAGAACTTTCTGCTGAACTCTATGATATTGAGAAGTTAAAAGATGCAGATGTGTATGCTGAATATGATGAGCACATTACAATTCTTCAAGAGCTCTATGTACGTTATGAAAAATTATGTGATGAAAAAAAACTTTTAGACAAAATATATTTACCAAAGCTCTATAAATTTAATAGTGAATATATTAAGGCATACACAACTATAGAGATAGTTTTAGAAGGATATTTAACAAATTTTGAACTTAAGCTTCTTAAAGAATTAAGCACTTGTTGTGAAGTGAAATTATATTTTCAAGCAACACATTTTAATGAGAAAATGCAAAAAAAATTACATCTTTATGGTTTTGTTTTAGATAAAGGATATAGTTATATCTTGAACCTTTCTTATAAAAAAATAGAGCAAAAAGATAGACTTAATGAAAATAGAAATATATCTTGTATTAGTTTTAGTGAATCAATCTTACAAATAGCATTTGTTAAATATAAAATTTATGAATATATAAAAAAGGGTTATAAAGCTAAAAATATAGCTGTTGTATTGCCCAATGAAAAGAGTGCAAAGAGCCTCAGAAGTTTTGATGAGAAATCGAATCTGAATTTTGCTATGGGTATCTCTTTTGAAGAGAGTAGTATTTATAAACAACTTTATGCAACTACGGCACTTTTAGATGATATAAGCTATGAGAATATATACAGGTTAGAACGTGAGGGTGATGCTCTGTATATGCTTTTACAAGACGAATATAAAAAACAGATGCATGAAGTTGATTTTAAAGCTTTAATGGATGAGATAGAAGGGTATATACAATCTAAACAAGAAGCTAAGATATTCCGTGAAGAACTCCACAGTTTTTATAAGATATTGCCTTTTGTCATGCAGATGAATTTACGTTCAGTATTTAACCTTTTTATGCAGCGGCTTGCTAAAAGAAGTATCGATGATATCAATGGGGGTAAAGTTACAGTGATGGGAGTATTAGAGACCAGAAGTGTTACTTTCGATGCAGTGATCATCATTGATTTTGATGAAAAAAGTGTCCCTAAACGTAGTAATAAGGATATGTTTTTAAATACGAAATTGCGTGAGATAGCTGGATTACCTACAATGCAAGATAGAGAAAGTCTTCAAAAACATTATTATGAGATGCTGATAAAACATTCAAAAGAGATTGCAATTTCGTATGTCTCTTCAAGTGAAAATCAAGCTTCCAGATTTTTAAAAGAGTTGGGAATAAAATCGAAAAGTTGTGACAATGAATTGGCTTTTGCAAATGTACTTTTTAAGAGAAAACTCAAAAGATACCAATCCCCAAAAGAGATTATTGAACCATATAGTTTTGTAGATATAGAACTTTCAGCATCACGTTTAAAGACCTTTTTAACATGCAAGAGAAAATATTACTACTCTTATGTAAAGCATCTTAAAGAGCATGAGATTCCACGTGATATGCCGCAGGAGTATGCTATTGGTAATGATGTTCACAAGGCTCTGGAAAATCTCTATGCAAAAAGAGCGTTTTACAGTGATGCAAGAGAATTACAGCGTGATTTGGAAAAAGAGCTCGACGGGGTTCAGGGACGCAGTGAACTTGAGGCCTATCTTATTGCCTTGAAGAAAAAAGAGCTACAAGCCTTTTATAAAAATGAAACAAAACGTTTTAATGATGGTTGGCGTGTTGCATATGTAGAAAAAGGAGATCTCAAAGTTTCTTTTGAGGGTATGACGTTGCAGGGAAAAATAGATCGTATTGATAAAAAAGAGCATCGTATTAGTGTTCTTGATTATAAAACAGGCTCTTATACCCTCTACAATAAAAACAATTTTACAGAGGCAACCGATTTTCAATTGGAATTTTACTATCTTTTAGCCGATGGACTTGGTAATGTAGAACAGTGTGCTTTTTATGATCTTAAAGAGGGATGTGTTGTTGAAGAGCTTTTTTTAGAGGAAAAACTCTCTCTGTTAAAAGCTCACATACACGATCTTCTATCAATAAAAGAGATAAATTTTGAACTCTGTGAAGATACGAAAAACTGTCTCTATTGTCCTTATAAAATTATGTGTGGGAGAGGGTAGTGGCCTTTATAAATAACTTAGCCTATGAAGCAAGTGCCGGAAGTGGTAAGACCTTTATGCTTGTTGTGCGTTATCTCTCTTTGCTCTTTAAAGGAGCAGATGCTTCCAAGATACTGGCCCTTACCTTTACAAATAAAGCAGCTTCAGAGATGAGTGAGCGGATCGTTGAGACTTTGGAGGAGCTTGAGAGCAGGGGTGAACTTGATGAGATCATCAAAGTAACAGAGCTCTCCCGTGAAGCTATTCTTGCAAAAAGAACAAAGATTTTAGCTACTTTTTTAAATTCACATACAAAGATTATGACTATAGACAGTTTTTTTACGCAGATTTTGCGTAAATTTTCACTCTATGCCTCTTTGATGCCTGATTTTACTACTTATGCCTCTCAACATGAGTTAAAACTTCTCTCTCGATTTTTAAAAGAGGTGAGTGTTGCAGGTAAAAAAGATTTGCTTGTCTCTTTGGCTTTGGAGTCAAAAAAGCGTGTGAGTGATATCTTTACGCTTCTGGATGCTTTTTATGAGAAAGAAGAGGAGTTACAACACCTTACTTTTACCAAAAGATCTCTAACAGAGTATGAAAACAGTGCCATGGATGCTCTTTTGAATCTTAAAAATATCATTGCAGGGTGTAAAGGTGCATCACAAACCCTGAAAAATGCTGTCGATGTAGAGAGTTTTGAGGAGCTTCGATCAAAAACTTGGCTTGCAAAAGAGAGTTTGGAATACTGGGTATTTAAGAAGTGTTATGAGCCCGAGATGGATAGAGCTTTGTGGCGTATTCAAGAGGCTGTGCGTGAGTATAACAGGGCAAAGGAAGAGAACTTTTTTGCAGCTCTTACGGAGCTGAATGAACTCTATAAAAAAGCAAAAAAAGCACTCTATAAAGAGGAGAGTGAGCTTGGTTTTTCTGATGTAACACAGTTGGTCTTTACAATACTTAATCGTTTGGATGATAGTGAATTTCTTTATTTTAGACTTGATGCAAACATAGAACATATGCTGTTGGATGAGTTTCAGGATACAAGTATATTGCAATATAAAATTTTGAAACCTTTAATTCGTGAGATTACTGCAGGTAGTGGAATTTTCGAGGAGGGTAGTTTTTTCTTTGTAGGTGATGTAAAGCAGTCAATATATCGTTTTCGTGGAGGTGTTTCAGCTCTTTTTAGGGAAGTAGCGCGTGAGAATGGTACACAGGTTGAAAAACTACTGATAAATTACCGTTCCCAAAAAGAGGTTGTTGATTTTGTAAATCGTGTTTTTGTTAATAAGATAAAAAATTATACTCCACAACTTGTCCGTAAAGAGGCACAAGACGGTTATGTAGAAGTATTACAAAATGATGCTCTTTTAGAAGAGACGCTCACTCAGGTCCAAACCTTGATAGAGTTGGGTGCAGATCTAGATGAAATAGCTGTTTTATGTGCAACGAACGGGGATGGTGAGGCTGTGAAAAATCTCCTTCAAGAACACCATATAGATGTTGTGACAGAGACAACGACAAAGTTGATAAATCAGAGAAGTGTCAAAGCGATTTTGGAGTATTTGAAATATCTTTATTTCAAAGAAGAAATCTATAAAGAGAACTTTTTTGCACTGATCGCAAAAGAGTCCGATAACATAGCAGCAGTTGATATTAACAGTATAGGCCTTTTCGATATTGTTAAAGAGTGTATAGTACGTTATGAACTTTTTAGTGATGATTTTCATATTATCCGTTTTTTAAATGCTATTGAATCATACAGGGATATTGACGAACTTATTTTTGAATATGAACGCCTTGATGTCAGTGCTGCGGCTTCTGATTTAAGTGGTGTCCGTATTCTTACCGTGCATAAATCAAAGGGTTTAGAATATAAGCATGTCATTGTGATGGATCGAATTAAAAAAGCTCCTGTGTCGCGTGGGAGCATTATATATGAATATGATGGGATTAAACTGCAAAATATTTATCTGCGTACCGCAGGTAGAGACGCTATAGACAGTGCATATGCAAATGCTCTGCAAAAAGAAAAAGTATTGACAAATGAAGATAATCTTAATGCACTTTATGTAGCCTTTACTCGAGCAAAAGAACATCTTTTTATTATTCGAAAGAGTGAAAAATCAATGTTTGAGCTTTTAGATTTAGAGATAGGACATTATGGGAAGCTTTGTATGCAACAAGAGAGTAAGAAGGAACCAAAGGAGAGACAAGAGATCGTTTATGAAAACCTTTATTATGGATCACAAAGTGAAATACTTGCTTTAGAAAATAGTGAAGTTGAAGATTTATCTGCTATAAACTTTGGATTGGCATTACATTATACTTTGGAGATGATGTCTGATTTTTCATTCATTTCCCTGAAAAATGCTAAAAATATGCTTTTAAATAAGTATGGATTCATATTACAAGATGAAGAGATCGAAGAAATTTGTTTACGTATTGAAAAGCTTTTGCAAGATCAAAGTTTTTTAACTTTAGTGGAAGATGGTATCTGTTTTAAAGAAAAAGCACTGCGCTATAAAAACAATTTACGATATATTGATCTTTTAATACATAAAGAGAATGGTTCTTATATTATAGTGGACTATAAAAGTTCAATGAATTTTCGAGATAAACATCATCTACAAGTAAAGTACTATATAAAAGCCGTACAAGAGATTACTGGTGCGGATGTTGATGGATATCTTTGTTATTTGTTAGAGAACGACATTCAGGTTATAAAAGTATAGGAGTTGAAGAGAATGAAGAAAGGCATATTATTTTTACTGATCGGGTCTATATTATGTGCAAATGAGATTGAAATTTTTACAGCAAATACGATGAATATCAAGCTTGATAAAAAAAGTGTGATTCAGGAGATAATTTACTGTAAACCTGGTAGTGAATGTGTAAAACTTATTCGTAATGACAAAGAGAATAGAGATTATTTACTCTATGGTGCTGCATATCAAGGAGCAACTGCAATTGTTGGAACATCTATGAAATCATTTTCAAATATAGCTATACAGAGTACGGGAGCAAGTTTACAAAATGGTGCACTTGGTGCATTGGCAGGTCTAGTTCTTGTTTCTGGAACATATCTGGCTCATGATGCTTGGGAGGGATATACCAAAGATTATGAATATAGAATAGTTAGTTATGCAAAAAATTCTAAAGGTGAAGAGACATTACTTGCAACATTAATTGTATCAAATGATAAGATTGATGATCGTAAAGTAAAAGAGTTGGCATATGAAAATCAAAAGCAATATTTTGAAGAGGATAAATAATATGAAAAGTTTTGTAGTACTTTTAGGTGCCATACTCCTTTTATCGGCGTGCAGTTCAAGACAACCGATTGTATATACTTTCACACCACATGCTAAGCATATTGCAATTTATGGTACATACTCACCTAAGAGTAATGAAGCCTCTGATATTAGTAATTTAGCTTTTTTCATTAAAGAAGCAGCAAAGATATTTAAAGAACATAATATTAAATACTTTTATATTGAGAACCAAAATATTCCCAAAGTATTAAATAACTTCTCATCATTGGTCCTTTATTGTTATCCTGATAATGGTGGATATAAACCATCCGAATTTGGTGATAAAAATACAAATTTAGAACAAAAATGTAACTCTTTTCATGCATTGAAAACAGATGGCACAACTTATTATAATGATGATAACAATATTGTCATTGCCATGAAAGGTTCTAATAAATTACGAATAGATATACCACTGTGGAGTGTTGAAGAGGTACTTGCTGATCAGGAGATTCAAAAGTATATTGATGCAGCCAAGTTAGAGAGTAAGAATATAACGACGACTTTTATAGAAAGCCCAGATGGCTCAACACGCTATGAGATGAGTCGTATTTATCGTAAAGAGTATATGCACTCTCTTTTTTAATTAGTTATTGTTGGATGAAATGCTTTAGTGGAGAGTGTGATTTTTTCTCCTACGTGTAAAGATGCAGCTTCATAATTTGAAAGAACTACTTCAACAAGTTGCTGACCAATTGCAACGACACCAATAAAAATCACATCTACTTTTTTGATTTCCAAGAGTTCTCCTTGAAATGAAAATTTCTGTGAGCCCTGTTGTTTTAGGAGAACATCTGTAACCCTGCCATCATTTGTAATTTTACCATTTTGTAATACAACTACGCGTGAGGCTAAATGATAGATCTCACTAGGATCATGGCTTACCATGATTGTTGTTATTTGAAACTCTTTGTGCAGTGAAAGTAACTCATTTTGAAGTTTTGTTCGCATACTTACATCAAGTGCGGAGAGTGGTTCATCAAGTAGAAGAATCTTCGGCCGCTTCATTAAAGCTCTACAGATACTAACACGCTGCTTTTGCCCTCCACTAAGTGCGTGAGGATAACGTTTTTTCATTTCACTGAGTTCTGTCATCTCTAAAAGATGTTGGGCTAATCTTTTATCATTGGCAACATAGAGTAGATTTTGCTCTATTGTCATGTTGTCAAAAAGAGCATATTCTTGGAACACAAACCCTATCTCTCTTTTTTGTGGAGGAAGTGAATTTTTTTCATGAAGCCATCTTTTTCTCGCGACTGTTATTTCACCCTGTGCATTTTCCAAGCCTGCAAGTATACGAAGTAGTGTTGTTTTTCCACTGCCACTTTTTCCACTAAGAGCGAGGAATTCTCCCTTTTTAATATGAAAATTGCATTGTAACAGCATATTACCCTGGTCACCGTGGAGTTTTTTTGTAATGTCAATATGAATCATAATCCAAACCTTCTATTTTGACGAGCATTGAAGATATAAACACTTAAAAGTATGATAAAAGAGAGACCAAGCATAATGGCACTGTAGATATGTGCAGCTTCATAATCCATAATTTCCACCATCTCATAGATGGCAACAGAAGCCACCTTTGTTTCACCAGGAATGCTTCCTCCAACCATTAGTACAACTCCAAATTCACCCACTGTATGGGCAAAAGTAATGATAATGGCAGTAATAAGCGCTGGTTTCATATTTGGCAGGGCAACTTTAAATAGTGTTGTGAGTTTGCTTTTTCCTGCGATATAACTAGCTTCAAGCATATTTTTATTGAGGGTTTCAAAACCATTTTGTAGTGGTTGGAGCATAAAGGGAAAAGAGTATAGACAACTCGCAATGACAAGACCTGTAAAAGAAAAAACAAGTTTAATACCAAAAGTATCTTCAAAAAAAGCACCCAAGGGTGAATTGTAAGAGAGTGCCCAAAGAATATAAAAGCCTAAAACAGATGGAGGCAGGACAATTGGAAGGGCAGTCAGTGCTTCTATAAATGGTTTTGTATGTGAACGGGTCTCAGAGAGATACCAGGCAAGTGGAAGTGCAAGGCAAAAAAGAATGAAGGCTGTCAGGCCTGCCAGCTTAAAAGAGAGAATAAAGGGTTCAAAATTCATGAGAATATCTCCGCTATGGAGAGATCACTGGCTTGTATAAGTGCTGTTAGCTGATCGCCTATTTTAAGATCCATCTGTTGTGCTGCTTTGGCTGTGATGATAGACTCTAAGATACTCTCTTCAAAAAGAAGCTCAAAAGCATAAAGAATTGCTCCTTTTTGAATGCTTTTGATAGTGACACTGAGTTGATTTGCGTGACTCAGTTGCGATATTGGTTCTTTTGCCAAGGCAATGTTTGTTGCTTTTGTTGTAAGTGCAACTTGTGTCTGTTTTTGGATTGTAGGATCTAGTTGCAGACTTACCATTGCAAGGGAGTGCTCTTTTGATCTAAAATGCACGAGTCTTAACTCTTGTGTGGATTGGATTTCTGTTATAGTTGCGTAGATATGATTCATGTTAGAGGGAGTATCCATATTTCTTAAAGATGAGTTTTGCCTCATCTGAGAGTATAAAATGGTAAAAGGCTTTTGCATCACTGTTGTTTTTGCCATGTTTGAGTAAAACGATGCCCTGAGCTATGGGTGTGTAGAGTTTTGGATCAACTTCTACAAAGTTTACCCCCTCTTTAAATGCTTTCATTCTTGGTGAGTAGAGAGCAGATTTTGCAATAAAACCAAGATCTGCAGCTGTCATGGTATAGCTTACAGTTTGGGCAATGGACTCACCAAAGATAAGTTTGTTTTTTATCTTTTCATAGAGTTTTGCATTTTTGAGGGCTTCAAAGGCTGCTTTCCCATAAGGTGCTGTCTTTGGATTGGCAATAGCAATATGTCGAATAGCTGGATCTTTTACGATAGCTATTCCCTTTGAAAAGTCACGTCTCTTTTGACTGAGAATTGCTAAAGCACCGTAGGCGTATATTTTGGGTTGTGTAATTGCCTCTTTTGTTTTATAGAGAGCTTCCGGGTAGCGCATATTTGCAGACATAAAGATATCATAGGGAGCACGGTTTTGTATCTGGGCTTTGAGCTTTCCACTTCCTCCTATGATTATGCGTAGCTTTGTATCAGAGTAGTGTTTATTAAAAGCAGTTTTAAGCTCATCCATAGCATAGCTTACATTTGCAGCAAGTGCTACCGTGATGGTTTGAGCCTGTAAAAGAGAGCTAAGAAGTAAAAAACTCATAAATAATAGTTTCATTTTTATTCCTAAGAAAAAGGTATTTGTAAAATATATAGTAGTATAGTATGAAATATCTGAAAATAGTGTTATACTCCAAGAGTAATTAAAATCTTAGTAAATACTTAAATTAAGTGAATTTTAATTAAAATATCCTTAAATTAAGTAACTTGTAAGTTTATGCAGCTATACTTCCACCACTTAAACAAATCTCCTGCTAAATGATTTTTGTTAAAAATTCCTACGAAAGGTTCATGAATGAAATTTACTAAAATTGCAACTCCTGAACAAATCGATCAAAAATGGGTTTTGATTGATGCTGA
>Ga0256828_1000215_pt1 | contig 39693 bp, 43 predicted proteins | sample CV88metaG_FD_185993 | JGI IMG/M metagenome (GOLD analysis project Ga0256828, IMG submission 185993) | Hydrothermal vent microbial communities from East Pacific Rise, Pacific Ocean - CV88 | ecosystem: Environmental > Aquatic > Marine > Hydrothermal vents | place: Pacific Ocean: East Pacific Rise...
AATTCAAGCAAAGATATTAATAATATAGTTTCAAATTTATGATTTATTTTAAGATGAGAAGAAGTATTTAAAAATAAGCAAAAAATTAATATTTATGAATATTTTGAAAAACTTATTAAAAATTATGAAAATCTTGCTAAAAGAAAAAATATAAAATTTAAAATAATAAAAAATTATAATTTAGTTATAGAAAATAATACTTATTACCTAGACAGATTATTTTGAAATTTAATATCAAATGCAATTGCTTATAACAAAGGAAATAATGAAATACAAATAATTATAGATAAAAATAAAATTGAAATTATTGATCAGTGAATTTGAATAGAAAAAAGAGAATTAGAAAAAATCTTTTCAAGATTTTATAGAAATAAAAATTCTACTTTATATTATGATTCTTGAAACTGATTATGACTTGTAATAGTTAAAAAAATTATAAATATGTTTGGTTGGGAAATAAAAGTTGAAAGTGAAATTTGAAAAGGTACAAAATTTATAATAAAAATAAAGGACTAAAAGTCCTTTATTTTTATTTACATCAATTAGTTTTACTATCATCATATGGATCAACATGCCAGACAACATGCCAAACTGAACTAGTATCTAATTTTTTTATTTCTTCTTCTATTTCATCTCACAAATCATGAGCTTCCAAAATAGTAGTTTTAGGGTCCATTACAAAATGAAATTCTACAAATTTATCTTTACTTCATCATGATCTAGTTTTTAAGCAATGATAAGAATCAAACTTCTTATTTCAAACATAAGAATCTATAATCTCTTTTACCTTATCATGTTCTTCCAAAGCTTTATCCAAAAGTAAATTAATTCAATCTTTTATTAAATCCCAAGCTTCATGAATAATATACAATCAAATAAGTAAACCAACAACTCAGTCAACCCAAGAAAAACTTGGTACAAAATATATTATAGCAAGTGTTATAATTACTGCTAAATTTGTGTATAAATCCATTTTATAATGAATAGAATCTCCTTTTATTACTAAATTATTAGTTTTTTTATAAACATAATTTAAATAATAAACTAATCAAGTAGTAGCTATAATACTTATAAACATAACTCATAAAGTCCAACTCATATGACTAATTGGTTCTGGATTTAATATTTTATTAATACCTTCATATACAATATAAAAACCAGATAAAGTAATAATTGTTCATTCAATTGTTGCAGCAATTCATTCAATTTTTCAATGTCAATAATTATGCTCTTCATCTGCTTCTTCAGAAGCAAATCTAATAGCAAAATAATTAAAAATACTTACTCAAGTATCCAATAAACTATCCATTGCAGAAGATAAAAGTGCAACTGATCAAGAAATCAATCAAACCCCAAATTTAGTTAATGCTAAAAAAAATGCTACACTCATTGCTACCACAGGGGCTCTTTTTTCTAACTTCATTTCTTTTTCCATATATAAATTTATCAAACTAAAAAATTATGCTAATAATAAAAAATTTATCTTTTATTTCAACTTTAATATCATAATTATGTAATTCTACTACTTTTTTAACAATATTTAATCCCAATCAAAATCATTTCCCTGTTCTTGAATTATCAGCTTTATAAAAAGTATCAAAAACTTTATTTTCATCAATATTTTTTATATCCTTGTTTATTTTATTTTTGAATATTAATTTATTATTAGTAAAATCTATATAAATTTTCTTTGGTCTTCATCTATATTTTAAAGCATTTTCTATTAAATTTTTTAATAAAATATCAAATAATTTTTTATTAAATAAAATTTTTATATCTTTTGGTATTTTTATTACAAAATCTTTTTTATTATCCTCAAAGTATTTTGAAATAATTTCTTTAATTTCATCTTTTAATAAAATATTATCTTTTTTTAAAACTAATTCATTTTCACTTAAAAATAATAAGCTATCAATTATTTCTTGCATATAGTTTACTTCTTGTTTTGAAGAATCAATTACATCCTTATCTATCTTTCAAAGCATTTCTAAAAGCTCTAAATCAGATTTTATAACAGATAAAGGAGTTTTAAGCTCATGTGCTACATTATAATTATATTCTCTTAATTTTTTATTAGCTATTTTTATATTTTCAGTTGTTTTATATGCTAATTTTAAACTAATATAATATAATAAAAAAGCTGATATAATAGTCAAAAATAAAGCTATAAAAACTAATCTATGTATTGAATCAAAAATATAACTAATATCTTTTCAAATAATTAGAGTTATATCTTCTAAAGAAACTTTATAAGCTAAAATTTTTTCATCAAAAAATCTAAATACTTTAATTTCTTTATTATCCAAATTATTAATTATTTTATAAGTAATATAATCTTCTTCAAAAAAACCTTTTTTATATTCCTTATCTCAAATCTTAATATAAAAATTTTGAAAAAGTTTTTTATAAATAGTATTTCAAGGACCTTTTCAATCAGATTTTCAATAATGAGGATTAGTTCATTCTAATAAATTAATTACATATTTAGAAGGAACTGATTTTAAATTATCAAGAAATATATGTTTTTCTCTATCTAAAGATAACTTATAATTTAATGAAATAAAAATTCAAAAACTAAAAATAAACAATAATAATAAAATTATTGTTATTTTAAAAGCTAATTTATGTTCATATGTCATCTTCATTTTTTAATAATTACTCAATAATATATCAAGCTCATTTAATAGTTTTTATAAAATCTTTTCAAAGTTTTTTTCTAATAACTGATATATGAGCTTCTAAAGTAGTTGAATTTAAATCAAGATTTTCTTCTGCTTCTCACCAAACCTTTTCTAAAATTTGTATTTTTGATTTAACAATTCATTTATTTCTAGCTAAAAATTCAATTATTAAAAAATGTTTATTTCAAAACTCTACTTCTTTTCAATCCTTAAAAATTTTATGTTTTTGTAAATCTATTTTAACATTTCAAACTTCAACAATATTTTCAATTGATTTTTCTTTTCTTTTTAATAATGATTTTACTCTAGCTTCTAATTCTTTCAATTCAAAAGGTTTTGTTAAATAATCATCAACTCAAAGTTCAAACATTTCAAGTTTATCATCAAGCATAGAATTAGATGTTAAAGCAATAACAGGTATAGAATCTCAAGTTTTTCTTAATTTCTTCATAAATTCTCTACCATCCATTATTGGCATATTTATATCAAGAATTAATAAATCATATTTATTAATTGCTATTTTTTCTAAAGCTTCTTCTCAATTAAAAGCTCACTCAGAAATATATCATGAAATTTTTAAAAACTTCATAATGTTTTCTCTAATCTTAGGATGATCTTCAATTACCAATATTTTCATAATTAAAAAAGTTATTATACATTTAATTAGTATAATAACTTTTAAGTTTAAATAAAGTTTAAAACCTTATTTTAATAAATCTTCTATTATTTTTTCTTCATCTGGAGTTAATTCAACTACTTCTGTATTATTATCCATATTTTCTTGAACAGTATTTGTAGTAGTTTTAGTATTATTAGATTTATTATTATTCATAGTTGAACAACTAGAAATAAAAACAAGTAAAGCAATAATTGTAATTATTTTTTTCATATTTTTATTTTAAAAAGTATTTAATAATAAAATATTTTTATAAAACAAATAATCAAATTTTATTGCATTAAATCATCAATCATATCTGTATCAGTATCTAATCTATCAATTATAGAAGCTTTTAAAGCTAACAATAAATTAATATAAGTTTCTTTCTTAGTACCTGAATAAGAAGTAGAATTAGCAATTTTTTCAATTAATGGATCAATCTTTTCATTAATTAATTCTAGTTTTTCTTGAGAATATCAGTCTAACTTTGCAGCATATTTATCTTCTACTAAAGCTTTATATTTTTGAACTTTAGCTTGATTAACATACCTTTTTGTATTTTGACTCATATTTTTCATAGCTTGCCCCATTTGTCCTTTTCATTGTCCTTTTGAACTAGACATATCACCATGACTTCCATGACTTCCATCAGTTCATTTATTAGCACATTTTTCTTTAATAGTTGCAGAACTAACTTGTTCTGGTAAAGAAATTCATTCTGCTTCCATTTTTTCAGCTAATTTAGCTTTTAATGCCCCTCCCTTAGTATTAGCTTCTTCTTCAGTAATATAATTTGTCCATTCTAAATCTGTTGTGTAACCTGCTTTAGATAAAGCATTTACAAAACCTCTTAAATGATTATATGAAGCACCTCAAATATTTGTTAAAATTACTTTAAAATCATCATTATCAGTATTTCTTATATCATCTGCAATATTATCAATATCAACCATTTCAATCATAAGACCTACTTCAATAGCATCTTTTTCAGATAAATCTATTTTATTTTTTAATGTAACATATAAATCATTATCTTTAGCATAATCACTAGGTGCATCTACATCATATCTATCAAGCAATACTTGTAAAGTATCCATATGTTTTTGTTCAGATTTTGTAATATTTCCAAAAGTATTTACATTTGGATATTTTTCAGCAGCATAAGCATATAAATCTCTTGCCATTCTTTCTTCACCATATTGATTAATAAGAATTTCTTTTTCAGTTTCATTTATATCAGACATAGGAATATCAGCTATCATAGCTGCAGGATCTTCATTATGACCAGATTGTTTAGCTTGACCTTTACCTTGTCATTGCCCATTTCATTTACCTTGACCTTGAGTTAATCCATATTTTTCTCTTAATTCTTGAGCATAAGCTTGTCTTTCTGCATCAGGTAAAGATTGTAATTTTGCTTTTTCTTCAGCAGTTACATATTTACCTAATCCTTGTCATCCTCATTGTCACATAGCAGAAGTATTAGTCATTCATAAAGCAAATATAGTACTAGTAGCTAATAATCATAAAGCTATTTTTTTAGTTGTATTTTTCATAATTGTTTAAATTAAATTTTAAATTATTTAAGAAGATTTTTTATCTTCTCATAAACTAATATTTATTTTAAGATTCTTTTTTTCAAAAAATTTTAAAATAGATATTGTTGTAATTGTCATAGCAGTAATTCATACTGCTATTATCTTATCAATTTTCATAATAATAATATTTATAATTATCTTCATTATTTTGAAGATGGCTATATTATAAATATCAACTTTAAATTAAGTTTAAATTAAAATATTTTTTAAAAGGACTATTATTTTAATAGTATTTAATAAAATATTTTCTATCTTCTTTTTTGAAGATAAGTCTATTATATATAAGGACTTTAAAATTACTTTAAAAAAATAAAAAAGTTAGGTAAAACCTAACTTTTTTATTCTACTTCATTTAATACATCTTCTAAAACATCAGAAGATTCATTTTCTAACATTTTAAGTTTTTCATCAATTGTTTCTTTTAATCCTTCTAAAATTGAAAAATATTTTTCTTTTTTTTCTTGAGTCATTTTTTCATTTGCCTCAATTTTTTCATACATTTTATCAATTCTTTCATTAACTTTTATTAGTTTATCTTTAGACATTTTATCAATTCTATCTCCAACCTTTTTAACTAATACATATTTATATTTTTTAATTTTTTCAGCTTTTTTTTCTCTAAATTCTTTTCTTTTTTCAGAAATATCTTCTCTAATTTTTTTATTATTTTCAAATACCTCTCTTCTTTTTTCTAATAATTTTAATGCATTATCATTTCCAGATAATTTTTCTCTTAACTCTTCATATTTTTGGGCTCTTAATTCTTCTAATTGTTTTTGAATTTCTAATTTTTCTTTAAAAGAAATATTTTCATCTTTTAATTGTTTAACTAACTCTTTTCTTTCATTATCAAATGATTTTTTAAAATCTTTCAATTCTTTTTTTAATTCTTTATCAAGATTTTTAAATTCATTTTTTAATTCTTTTCAATATTCTTTATTAAATTCATTTAAATTACCCTTAATTTCTTCTCTGGCTTCTTTAACAAATTCATTTTTTTCTTTTCTCATTTCTTTATACTCTTTTCTTAAATCATTTTTTTCTTTTTTATATTCTTCTTGAGCCTCCATTTTTCTTTCCTTTAATTCTTCATTATTAAATGAAGCAGAAGTTGTAGCACTAGTAACTAATAAAGCTGAAGCTAATAAAGCTGAAGTAGCAATTTTTTTTGTATTATTCATAAGCAAAAAATTAAATTGTAAAATACATTTATATAATAATATATAAGTTTAAAATAACTTTAAAATGGATCCAATTTTTTAAAGCAAATATAGTTTAACATAAAATTTTTATATTGACAAATAAATTAATCATCTTTTAATACATTTTTTATAAATCTATTTCAAACCTCTTCTCTTCTCAATCAATAATATTTTCTACAACATCTAAAATATCTTCTAATTTTGTTTCAGTGAATCTTTTATCAAGCTCTATTTTTCACTTATGAAAATCAGTATCAACTATTTTTGGGTTAATTAAAAAAACTTTTTTTCATTCATTTTTAAGTCCTCAAGCAAATCATCTTAAACCAAATTTACTTGCCTGATAAACAGAAGCATATTTCATAAATTTTTTAGAAATAATTGATCATATAAAAATAATTTTAGTATCCTTATTTATCTTTTCTTCTAAAACTTTTAATAATCTAATATTTGCAAGTAAATTCAAATTTATAATATCTTCATATTTTTCTAACCCAATATTCTCAAATTTTCAAAACTCTCAAATTCAAGCATTTAAAATTAAAATATTTAAATACTTTTGTCATCCTGAATTTATTTCAGGATCTTGTTTTTCTATAGATGCTGAAACAAGTTCAGTATGACATATTTTTTTTATTTTCTCAAAAGTCTCTTTCTTTCTCAAATCAAAACCATTTTCTCTTGAAAATCAAAAAATTTGATAATTTTGTTTTAAATTATCATTTAAATATTTTCAAATTCATCTAGAATGCCCTGTTATTAAAATATTTGTCATTATTTACTATCTAAACAAATAAAACACTCTTTATCTAGTTCACTAAATAAATTATAAAAAAAATCTCTTACTTCTCTTTTTTCTCTTACAAATAAATTATCATCTTGTTTTAATCTATATAAAATATCTAGTTTAGGATACTTTTTAAGTATATTATTATAATCAGAAGTAGTATATAAAAGTCCTGAAACAAAAGTTGAGGACACTTTTTTAATATCAATTTTTTGTTTTATTTCTTTTACAAATTCTGTATAAATTACTTTATAATTTTTTACTGGTAAAAGTGGCAAAAATCTAAGTCAAACTTTATAACCTTTTTCAAGTAAAATATTTATAGATTTTATCCTATCTTCTAAACTAGAAGTTCAATGTTCATATTTATCTATCAATTCTTGAGGATTAAGTGAAAAAGCAAATTCTGTATTTTTAGGAACAAATCATAAATCCAAAATAGGTTTTATATTTGCTGATTTACTTCTTACTTCCATCATTGTATTTTCTAATTCTTCAAAAAAAGGAATAAATTCTTCTAAATATCCAGAAATATTATTCATACCTAAAATATCAGAATAATCTGAGCTATAAAACCAAATTTTGTTTTTATAATCCAAATTTTGTTTTAACTTTAATTCAAAATCATCATTTTTATTTTCTTGTAAAGATAATTTTAATTCATTTAAATTAGTTTCTTCAAAAATAGGACTAATCAAAGATTGAGATTCAAACAGTTTTCAGTTACTAAATCAAAAATTAAAATCATCTTTTAAAGTTTCTACTTTCCTCCTTATACTATTTTTTATATCCTCATAATTTACAAAATAAACAGGAATATCATTTTTAAAAGCTCATTTCAAAAAACAATATGAACAATCAAAAATACAATTCAAACTTGTTTTAAGAAAAAAGGATACTTTATCATTATGACCATATCAATCTGGTGCCTTTGTAATAGCTTCACTATTTAATTTTGCAATTATAAAATTAGGCTTTAAAGATGTATTATTTGCTATTTTTTTATCAAAAATATTTTTATAATTATCTATCCACAAAATTTGAGCTTTAGAAAATTTTTCTAAAACTTTTTTTGTTTGCTCATAATTTTTTGCTTGTTTTTCAATATATATTATCATAATCTTCAAGTAAATTTATTTAATATATAATTAGCTATATATTTTTTTATTAACCAATACATTAAGTTCATCAACAATAGACTCTATAACTCATAAATCTTTTTTATCAGGATCTTCTATTTCATATATAAAATATTTTTTTCATATATAATCTAAATATTCCCAAAAATTTCTTCAATCTATTAGAACATCCTTATCAATACTATCAACTTTATTAGGATCAAATAAGAAATAAATATTTTCTATTTTACTTAAATATTTTTTTATATCATTTGGATAATAAACAACTTGATTTTCAATATTTATATTATATTTATCCCTCATAATATTAGTTACTACTTCCTCAGGTTTATAATTATATTTTTCTTTTCTTGCTTCTACAGAAGCACATGATAAAACATCTTTTCCTATATTTTTTGCAAATCATTCAGCAACCTGACTTCTTCACACATTTGCCCAACAAACAAATAAATCCATATTTTATTTTTTTATTTAATTAATATTTTTACTTATCTTCTAAAAAATTTTCCAAATTTTTTAAAAATTTCTTAACATCATTCTTTTGTAACTTCTTTTCTTTAAAATTTTCTAAAAATTTATTTAAATAATCATCAAAATTATTTCAAACTAAAACATCATATTTATTATATAATCTTTCAAAAATAGTTTTTTGAGTTTCAGTTAAATTTAAAACTTGAAAGTATTTTTCTAAATCTTTATCACCTGAATTATTTTTTAACAAAAACTCTCAAATTTTTTCAAATAATTTTTTATAATCAATATTTTCTCTCAAATATTTTTTTGCCTTATTATAATCAAAATTTTTAGTTTCTTCTCATATTTTATCAACAGGTATTTTTAAAATTAATCTTGGTAAATTAAACTTTTCACTCACAAATTCAAATCAAAAACTTTCCATATCAACAAAATCTTCTTCTCAAATTTCTTTTTTATCATAAATTATTTTTTCACTAGAGATTATACTTTCAACACTTGAAAAATCTAGAAAATTTGGAACTATTAATTCTTTATTATTTATAATATTTTTTATTCTTCATACTTGAATTAAGTCTATTTTTTCTTGCTTATAACCACAAACTCAAATATTTATAATAAAATCAAAACTCCTATTTTGTTCTAAAAATCTTGTTAAATTATAAATCATATTATAATTACTCATCTCTGAAACTAAATATGATATTTTAAAATCACTTAGATTCAAAGATTTTATTTCTTTTTTTACTTCTTTTAATTCAGCAGATAAAGCAGATACTATTAAAATATTATACATTAACTATAACTTAAAAATAATTAAAATAAATTATATAAAAAAAACAAAAAAAATCTAGAATTAATTTTCTAGATTTTAAATTTTATAAACCAAACTTTTTATTAAGTTTTAACATAGTAGCAATTGTTTTGTATTGTAAATACATTATAGGTGCAAGTAAAATAAAATATGTAATACTAAATTTTTCTACAACTCAAGTTTTTACTAAACCTAAATGTAAAAAGAAAAATGCAAATACAGCTAAAGCAACTCATGGACATATCAAAGCAAAACTTCAAGGACTTTTTTTATTTCAATTTACATAATCATCAAAATATCCATTTTTCTTCATAACAACATAACCAATATAACCAAACATCATTTGCATAGAAACAATAATAGTAGTAAACATTATATAAGTTCAAGCTGAAAAATGACTTTCAAAATGAGTATGTAATCCATGCATATTTCTTACAACAGTAATCCCAATTAAAGTTAAAATTGGAATCATAATCCAAAGAGTTGGACTAGCTGCTTCATCTAAACCATTTTTTAAAATAGCTTTAAATCAAACAATTATTTTAAGTAAAGAAACAGCTGCTGCTAATGTGATAAAAAAAGTAGAAGCAACTAAACCAATTGCAGAAGTAATTATATTTGTACTCATAGCAGAACTAGCTGCAAATCATACACCAATCATAACAAAAGCAAAAGCAGAAATTAATTGTCATAAATTATTATTTTCAACAAAATCAGTATTTCCCTTTTGCATAATAAGCCTAATAAAATACTCAGAAAATAATTTCAAAGCTAGAACTCAAACTAATGCAAATCAAACTAAAGCTCCAGGAAATAAATATTCAACAATAGTCCATAATTTAGGAACAAAAATAGCTCAAATTATAAATAAAACATTTATAGTCATTGCTAAAGTAAGAGGAATAGCCATAAAAGTAACTTCTGAATTTCCAGATTTTAAAGCTTTACATTCTTTTGTTCCTTTAAATTTCTTAAGCATTTTAAGATTTTTAAGCAAAAGTTGCAAATGTTTAAATCCAAAATAAATAATTCAAACCACACCAAATACAATTGTAGCTTTCATCATAATAGAAGTATCAGCACTCAAACATACTTCTTTTAAAGTATCAAAAGTTGGAATTGGATATTTTTTATCTCTAGGGACAATATACATTAAGTACATAAAGAACACTACTGACATTCATCCAGGACCTAAAGCAGCTAAAAACATTAAAGGATTATATGTTTCTTTTTTAAAAAAACTCATAAATAAATTAATTATAAAATAATAACAATTCTCATTATAATGAAAAATCAAAAAAATCTAGATTAATTTCTAGATTTTTTAATTAACAACTTTTGGTCTTTCAAATGCTTTTTTAGTAATGATTCATTTCATAGTTTTGAAAAACACTACAAACCAAAGTGTAGTAGCTAGTCCCCAAATAAATACAATTAAAGGACACAACCAAGTACAACTAAGATCAATTGCAAGAAATTTTAACCCTATACCAAATGCAGCAACTGGAAACACAAGTGCCCACCAACCAAGAGTATATGGAATTGATTTTTTTACTAAATAATAACTTAAAATAAGAACAGTTAATATAAACCACCAAGCACCATATCAAGCTAGCATTCAAGAAATAATCTGAACAAAACTATGAACAAACCCTAAGTCCCAATTAAAAATATTATTTTCTTTCAAAACTGCATTAAAAGTATTTAAAGCAACAATTGAAACTCAAATTGGAGCTAAACCAATAACAAAACTTGGAGCTACTTCTGGAGCAGGCAAAGAATGTAATTTTAATCTTGAATAAACCATTGAGCTTACAAGAAAGTAAAGCATAAATGCCATTCACATATAAAATAAACTTATATATGGAATAATATTTGTCCAAATTCAATGTAAAGCCATAAAATTTCAAGCAAAAACTAATACAAAAATTCAAACTGGTGGTAAAAACCAAATTCATATTGCATGTTTAGAATCAACTTTTTCTGAAATAGTAAGCATAAATGGAACTAAAACTGGAATAATTGTACCTAAAGCTAAAGCAATTATATAAAATACTTTTGAAACTACCACAGAATTAGCACACCAACCTAAAGGTTCTAATACATTCCAAATAGCTGAAACTATTACTGCAGAACTAATAAATATTCAAGCAAAAAAGTTAGCAGCAATAGGATGAGAAAGGTCCTTTTTTACTTCCCCAGGGAATTTAAAAATTCTCAGAGTAAACATTATAATAAATAGTACAAAAAATATTATTGCTAAGAAACTTAAAATTCCTGCAAAATATTTAAAAAATACTAAATTAAATTTTCCTCAAATTATCATTGTAAGAATTCAAACAGCTCAAGTAGCCATAGAACTCATTACCCATCTTGGTTCCATAGTTTTTACTATATCCCAAAATCAAATTTTTTTTTGTGTCATATTCTATTATTTAGAAATTAAAATCACAACATATTTCAAGCTTCATTAATAATTTTTCAAGGTGCTTGTATTGCATTATCAAATCATGAATTAACTCAATTTTCTAATATTTTATCAAAACCAAAATTAATACCAAATTTTAGATTTAAAACTATTCAAACTATTATTCATAAAATAAATAATAATATTCCAAAAAATAAATCTTTCATTTTCTTTTATTTAAATAACTAATCCTCTATATGTTCAATAATCCAATCAATTTTTTTTGTATTTGCTTTTTCAACTGGAGCTTCTAAAAATGAAACTACAAATTTGTCTTCAAATTCAGCTATTGCAATATTTCTAGGTCTTACTGCCATAGCTTGTGGTTTTGGAATAGATTGACCAAAACAAAAAAGTAAAATTTTCCCTGCAATCATACCATCTATTATTTCCCCACCAATATTTGTAGTATGCTTGAAATGATCAAATACTCAAATATAAGTAGCTATTTCATCAACTTCAACTTTTTGTTTTAAAGCTTCTATAAACTCATCCACATTTTTAAACTTAGTATTTGCTTTTAAAATTTCCTTTGTATAAACAGGATATTTCTCCATTAGGTTTATTTTTTTCATTAATTCATTGTTTTAAAATATAAATTATTATGAAATATATTTCATAACTAATACAAGAATTATATTGATTTTTTATAGAATGCAAAAGATTTTTGAAAGAAAAAATAAGCCTTTTTCAAGACTTATTTTTCCTCATATTTAATCCCATATTCATCTAATTGCCCTTTCATATTTTCCCCTATTTTTCAAGCAACAAATAATTCACATCATTCATCTTTTAATAGTTCTGCTACTGCAAACCCTGCTCAACCTCATGAAACAAAAGGATTTTTTATAGATTTTATATATTTATCATCTTCAAAAACTATAAAATAAGGAGCTCTTGCAGCATTTGAAGCTACTTCATAATTTTCTCCTTCTACCAAGCTAGCTATTATTTTTTTCATAATTATTATAATTAAAAATTAAACTAATCAATAAACCTATTACCACTGCTAAAAATATTAAAACTAAATTAAAAATAACAGTATATTTCAGGCCAAAATAAAATATCATAACTGTTAAAAATGGGATTTTTACAGCTCTTGCATAAATAAAACTTGCAATATGACCATAATTTAATCAGTGATCTTTTAATTGTTTCAAAAATGGATACCACATATAAACAGGACCAGTAGAGAAAATTCAACCAATTACAGCAAAAAAATATTTTGAAAAACTATTTGAATTTTTAATCAAATTTTTAACTTTATCTTTTTGTAATAAAATATTTAAAATAAACATCAAAACAAAAACTATCACTAAAACTAGCAAAATTTGTTTTACAAAAATATTATAAACTTCTTTTGTAACTCATAAAAAATAGTTAAAATCAAAAAGTCCTGTAATTAGATAAACAATTAAAACTACAAATAAAAATATCCAGTTAAATCAATATTTATCTTTTAATTTTAGAAAAAATAATTTCATTATAAATTATATAAAAAATAAACCAAATAAGCACCAATAATAGCAAAAATAAAAGAAAGAAGATTTCTTATTATTGCAAATTTTTTACCAAAAAAGTAACTTTCTGCTGGAAGTTGTATAATTCATACACTAACCCAAGCAATTAAAAAAGCAGTTATTACTAAAATATAATCATTTATAGATCAAAAACTATTTGCTATAATATAAGAATTTATAGTATTTCCTACACTAATACTTCAAAAAATATCTGCTAAAATTACTCAAAAAAAGTCATCATTTATATAATGAGTCATAGTATCAAAAATCCTAGCTTGTTTCAACATAGCTATCAAAATAATTATTCCCAAAAGCATTGGAATAATATCTTTAAATCAGTTCAAAGTCTGAAAAAATGTTTTTTTAATAGTTTGCATAAAATAAGTAAAAATTATATTCTATTATGAAATATATTTCATAACTTTATAGGAATATTAAGTATTTTTATTTTTAAGTCAAATAAAAAATAGGATTTTAAAAATCCTATTTACAGTTGTGAGTTCAGTCTGTTTTATAAATCCTAATTCATTTTCATTTAACTAAAGCTTCTGTTATTTTTTTATTAGCAGATTTTACTAATCTATTAAAAGTAGATGCTGATACCTCCATTTTTTTTGATGATTCTTCTTGATTTAATTCTTCTAAATTAAAAAGCCTAAGAGCTTCTAATTCTGCAGCAGATAATTCAACTCTTTCTAACTTAGATTTTGGTATTCAAGAAGGTTTAAAACAAGTAAATTCTATTTCTTTTTCAACATTTCTAGGTTTACAAGGTCTAGACATAATTTCTTTATTAACTAATTAATTTTAAAGTATTATATACAATAAAACTAATAATCCAAGCAAAAATTATTGGATAAACAAAAAATATCATTCACCACTTATTTCATAATTCTCATCTAGCTGTAAAAACAGCTCACATACATGCAGTATAAAGAAGAATAAAAACTAAATAACTCATTGCACTTGCAAAATTTATACTAGAATCACTTTGAATCTTTTTCACTAATCTATTAGTATCTTCTGTATCATCTAAATAATATAAACTTCAAAGAGTAGAAACAATAATTTCTTTTCATACAAGTCCTGAAATAATTGAAATTGACATTTTATCATTAAATCAAATAGGTTTGAAAATAGTTCAAATAGTTTGACCTATCTTAGCTCAATAAGTTTCCTCAATTTTATTTTCATTTGGATAAGTGAAAAGTAAAGTCAAAATTATTGAAAAAGGTAAAATAAAAACTGTAATTTTAGTTAAAAAATCTTTTAAAACTTCATATATTTTTCTTAAAATAAATTTAAAATCTGGCAATCTATATTTTGGTAAATTTATTGTAAATTTAGTTTGTTTATGTTTTAAAAATTTTCTTAAAATAAAAGTTGATAAAATTCACATCAAAATTCCAAAAATATAAATCAAAAGTAAACTTATACTTTGCAAATAAGCAGGAATAAAAGCAGAAATCAAAAGAACAAAAACTGGCAATTTTGCACTACAAGAAATAAAAGGAAGCATCATTATAGTCAAAATTCTTTCACTTTTATTTTGAATAGTTTTTGTAGAAAGTATAGCTGGAACAGTACATCAAAAACCTAAAAACATAGATAAAAAACCTTCTCCAGAAAGTCCTATTTTTTTCAAATATTTATCAAAAACAAAACTTATTCTAGGTAAAAGTCCTGAGTCTTGTAATAAATACAAGAAAAAATACAAAATAAAAACATTTGGAATATAAATTAAAATTCACATTATTCCCCCAAAAGTTGCAACAAAAAATTTATTTTCTATTCAAGTTAAGTTCAATAAATAATTTCAAAATAAATCTATTAAATTTGCTAAAAAATTTCAAAGAGTAAAAGTCATTTCAAATACCACAAAAAGTAATACAAAAAATAATGGTATTGTTAATCTTGATTTTGTTATAAATTTATCAAGAGTTTTTTCAAATTCAGAATATTCTCTTATTTTTAGTTTATCTTTTAATTTGTTAATCATTTTTTCTTAATTAATTTAATAAAATATCTATTTACTACAATCTTCACATAATCATTCTAAATTCACAGAATGTTTTAATAATTTAAAATTATGTTTTTTTGCAATATTTTCTAAATATTTATGAATTTCAGAATCATCAAATTCAATAATTTTTCAACAATTCTTACATTTCATATGTTCATGATGATTTTCTTCATCAATATATTCATAAATAATTACTCAAGCTCTATTACAAATATTTTCTAAAATTCAAACTTCTACAAATAAATTAAGAGTCCTAAAAATACTTGCTCTTCATATATTTATATTTTGTTTTTCTAAAAATTCTTGCAATTTGGAATAATCAAAATGATGTAAATTTTTAATTGCTCAAAAAATTATTTCCCTTTCTTCTGTATAGCTTTTTCAAGCATTTTTTAAAATTTCTTTTAATTCCATAATTTTAATAATTGATACTAAATCTCAATTATTATATAGTTTATTTTTTTTAGTCAATAAAAAATTTAAAAAATAATAAAAATAAATATACTTCCTATAAATACAACTAAATAAAAAATTAAAATGAATTTTATGTTTTACATTTCCCTATTTGTCTTTTGAAGCTTATTCTGAAGTTTTGCTTCTGTATTAATTTATAGACTACATTCTTGAGAATCAGGAATACTAAATGGAAGAAGTCATTGTAACAATTGTAATCATACCCTTTGATTTTGGGATTTAATTCCTATTTTTTCTTGGTTATTCAATAAAGGAAAATGCAGGTATTGTAAGAAAGAAATAAGCTCAATTTATCCTATTTTAGAAATCTCTAATTGAATTTTATTCACTCTAATTTGATATTTTTTAATTGATGTAAACCTTTTAATAAACTTTAATTTAAATGAAATTGTAAAACTTCTTTTTTGGTTAACAATCTGATTTATAACTATTTTGTATACTTTTTATGATATAAAATATCTAGAAATTCATGATTGAATAATGTGAGTATGAATTTTTATCATTTTATTAGCTATAATTTTTCAAAGTTTTTGAATTTTAAATATTATCCCTGCTCTTCCTATTTGAATTTGAATAGAAAATCAAAATATTGTTTTTTCTATAATACTATTAATTTCAGCAATTATTTGATTTTATATAATAATGTTAAAAGAATTTAGTGACTTAATAGATAGCCTAATTATTCTTTTGATAATTATATGAATTTGTAGTTTTAAATTATATTTTCCAGAAACAGATTTATCAAACTATACTGCTATTAATGCACTAATTTGATCATTAATTATTTTTATATTCTTTTATATTCAATACCTAATTTGAGTAATTTTACATGAAATAGAAAAAAGAACTAAAAAAGAAAAAGATTATAGATTTACTGATTGAATTATTTGAGGATGAGATTTAAGAATTGCTATTTTAATAGGTTTATTACTTTGAATTACACTTACTCCAGTATGATTAATGATAACTTATATAGTAGGAAGCTTTTTATCAATATTTATTCTATTAATTCAAAAAATCAAAACTAAATCTCAAGATTTAAACACACAAGTTCCCTTTTGACCATTCTTGGCAATATGATTTTTTATAACAATATTCTACCAAGAACAACTTAGTAATTTAGTAAAAATATACTTTTTTTAATTGTAAACACATTTTAATTTACTAAAATAGAAAAAAAGAATATAATTATTAAAGATTTAAAATTTTAAAAACAAATATGAAAAACAAAAAAACAATTATTGCTATAAATGACTTTATAGATACAGCTGAAAAATCTTTAAAAAATGCAAAAAAACTTTTAAAAGATTTAATAAAACAAGAAAATTTAGACTTAAATGCTGAAGTAGCACTTGATACAAACTGATTACACTCATATAGTGATGGTGATAGTAAAATTGTTGAATGAGTATTTACTTGAGAAGAAATGCTTGATAATGAGCAAAATAGATATCCTGTTCCAGTTAATTATTCTTCAAAATCTAAACTTGTTCAATGAGATAGATTAAAACTAACTATTGCTCCAAATGGAAGAATGACTTACAAACAAATTGCTCCAATAGAAAGAGAAACAAAAGTAGGTTTATTAACTGAAAATAAAGGAAAATATCAAGTTGTTGCTGATTGAGAAACTTATGATGTATTAACTGCAGCAGTTACTCATTTCAAAGGAAATATTTGAGATAAAGTTACAATTATTTTACCAAAATGAAAACCAGCAAGTTTTGCTGCAATTGATGCAATAATCCCTGCATAAACTCAAAAGAAGTTGCTTAAGCAACTTCTTTTTTAACCTCCTTTTTCCCAAAAATAAATATACTCAAATGTATAATAGAAGCAATTATTATAGCTCCTACTAAACCTATAAAATCCCATATTACAACAATAGGTAATATAAACACCTTTCCAATTAGATTAAGCTTATTAACTAAATTTAAAGAAAAAGGCTTACCCATATCTTCCTCTTTTTCTCTTGCCATAAGAGAAATTGGAGAAATAATCAAAGCTATAATAACAAAAGCCATAAAACCTTTAAGTAGTTCTGTTTCCATATTGACTCCTTTTTTTTTAGAAACATTTTTATTATAAAAATATATATTTAATAGTCAAATAAATCCTTAAACACCCTAATAGCAAGTTCTTGATTTATAAAAAATGGTGATGTAGATACTGTTATTACTGAAGCTTTTTTAGCAATATCAAGTACTACTTTCTTTTTTAATTGATAATCTATAAAATCCAAATCTGGTTGAAAAAAATCTAAATCTAAATTTAAAATAATATTTTCTCAAATAAATTTTAGTTTTCAGTTTTCATAATCTTCTAAATTTTGAGTATTTCTAATTTGAATAGTTTTTCAAATAAGACCTTCTTTTTCAGCTGGAATAATATAATTTCATACATTTATATCAGAAAAATTTGTATAATTAAAAATACTTTCTGAATCAATTTTTTCTAAATCAATTTCTGGATCTCTATAATCAGCATGTTCATCAATATGATATAAAATATTTCATTTTTGGTTTATTAATCATTTATCTCTTGCAAAATACCAAAAAAATAAAGCATGATTGTGATTATCAAAAAGATAAATAGATTTAGATTTCCATTCTATTTCATAAAAATTTTTAAGTCCATAATTAGCAGATAATTTATCTTCAAAATCAAAATCTTCAAAAGCTATTTTTTCTGAATCATCTTGAAGCTTAATTTCATCAAAACTATCAATTTTTTTTAATTCTGGAACCCATAATTTTTTATTTTCTCTTTTTTCAAAAGAAAAAGCATTATTTCATATTTTTTCAGTTATAAAAAATCATTTATTATACATTTTTTGTTGTTTAAAGATATTTTTTTTATATTATAACAAAAAATAAATTTATAAAAATATAAAATGAACAAAAAAAATATAAATTTTTTTGCAAATACTCTAAATGAAATGTTTCCTGATGCAAAAACAGAACTTTATTATAAAAATGAATTTCAGTTATTAATTGCTATTTTGATGTCAGCTCAAGCAACTGACAAACAAGTAAATATAATAAATAGAAACTTTTTTGAATTTCTAGAAAAACCATCTGATGCAGCTAAGTTAGGTCTAGAAGAAATAACTCTTTTTATAAATTCTGTAAGTTTTTTTAACAATAAAGCAAAGAATATATTAAAAACTTGTGAAATACTTGATAAAAAATATAACTGAAAAATTCCTAAAACAATAAAAGAATTAACTCAATTACCTGGAGTGTGAATAAAAACAGCAAAAGTATTTTTAGCAGTAACTGAAGATGCTCCCTATATTTGAGTAGATACTCATGTACATAGAGTATTAAACAGAATTGGTTTTGTAAATACAAAAACACCTCTTGAAACAGATAAAGCAATCAGTAAATGATTCACAAAAAAAGATCATTCAAAATTACACAATTCTCTTGTTTTATTTTGAAGATATCATTGTACAGCCAGAAATCCAAAATGTAGGGAATGTAAACTAAAAGAAATTTGTAAATATTATAAAAAAGAAATTAAAAATAAAGACTTAGATTAATCTAAGTCTTTATTTTTAAGCAGCTAAATCATCATTTCAATAACTATTATTATCAGATGTTCAACCAAACATTTTAGTATAAGCATCCTCTATTTTCATAGAATCTGCATTAAATTTCATTTGAATTCTAGTATTTTGCTTAGTTAGTTCTTCTTGAACTACTCTACTAGCAACTACTGATAAATTCTCAGATAATAAATTAGAAACTTTTTGTTCATATTCTTTAAACATATCTAAAAACCTTGGATCAACATCTTTTTCAATTTGAGCCATTTGTTCTTTAAATTCATCTAATTTTTTTTCATTAAATTTTTTATCTAATTCATTAGAAGATCCTGATTGTTTAGATAAATCTTCATTATAATCAAAATTTCAAAATTCATTATTATTTGCTACCATTTGTTTTTGTTTTTAATTTTTTAAATTAATCTCCTTTTAATTTAAATGTTGTTCTAATTTTGCTATTTCAATAGCATTTCTTATTTTTGAAACAGCATCTCAAATAAGAATTTCTTGTTCAATTTTAATATCCTCCTGAACTTTTTTAATTCTAAAAACTATACTTTCAAAATTATCTAAAACATCTTGTTTTTTTTCAGGTGGAAGCAATTGAAAAATTTGGTTTATTTCATATCTATCTTTTTCAGATAACCCATATTTTTCAAAGTATTTTTCAAGTAATACATTCATATTTACTATATTTATATAATATCACATTTTATTATATTCATCAAACAAAATATGACAATTTTTTTTATTTTTTACTAGACATTTTTTTATTTTATTGTAAGTGTCCTATTTCTAATTTCATAAAACAGCTAATACTTCTTCTAATGAAGTTTCTCACAATACTACTTTTAATAATCAATCTTCTTTAATTGGTACCATTCAATCTCAAATAGCTTGAACTTCAATTTGTATTCTTGAAGCATTTTTTAATATTAATTCTTCAATTTTATCTGTCATTTCTAATACTTCATATAATCAAATTCTTCATAAATATCAGGTATTATTACATTTTTTACAACCTCACTCATGTGCTTTATATAATTTTAATTCTTCTTTATTTTTTATATACCTTCATACTTTTCAAACTATATAACTTTTTATTTTTTCACTTGGAGTATAAGCTTCCTTACAAACTGGACATAATTTTCTAGCAAGTCTTTGAGATATAATAATTCTTAAACTTGAACTTATAAGTAATGGATCAATTCATAAATTCACAAGTCTTTGAATAGTATGAGCAGCACTATTTGTATGCAAAGTTGAAAAAACTATATGTCATGTAATTGAAGCTTCAATTGCTAATTTAGCAGTCTCTTCATCTCTGATTTCTCATACCATTATTATATCTGGATCTTGTCTTAAAAGAGATCTAAGTCACCTAGCAAAATTAAAATCTATTGCTGGATTAATTTGTGTATGATTTACTCATGGAATTCTATATTCAACTGGATCTTCTAAAGTAGAAATATTTTTTTCTTCTGCATCAAACTGACTAAGCAAAGCAAATAAACTTGTAGATTTACCAGAACCTGTAGGTCATACAGCTAGTATCATTCAGTATGGATCTTTTAAATGCTTTTTAATTTTTACCATATTATAAGGTAAAATTCATAAATCAGCTAATTTAGGTGGCTTTTCATTCTTCTTTAAAATTCTTATTACTATTTTTTCTCAATAAATAGTAGGAATAACTGATACTCTCATATCAACTGTTTTTCCTCAAAAAAGTTTATAATTAATTTTTCAATCTTGAGGTTTTCTATGCTCATCTATTCTTAAATAAGCCATTATTTTAAGTCTAGCTATTAAAGCATCTCTGTATTTAATATCAAAAGTTTTATATTTAATAAAGTTTCAATCAACTCTAAATCTAACTTGAATATTTCTTTCTCTTGGTTCTATATGTATATCTGAAGCCTGTTTTACCATTGCTTTTAAAAATATATCATTAACCATTTCAATAACTTCAGTATCCTCTACATTATCACCATATGTTCATAAATGTAGATCTGAATCCATCATTGGTGAGTGTAATTTATTATTTGAATTTGATGAAACAGCAAACAAATCTCCTACTTTAGTATTAGAAGATTTTTTTGCCTTTGCTTTAGTTGAAGCCTTAGTTTTAGTTCAAGAATTTTTATTAAAAAGTTCTTTTAAATTCACCTTTTATAAATAAGAAAATATTAATTAACTTAATAATAACATATTTCAAAAAAAAACTCTAAATATTAGCTATATTTAGAGTTGACAATTATTTAATTTATTTTTCATACTTTCTAAACCAAGTTAATTGTCTTTTTGCATAATTTCTAGAATTTTGTTTTATTTTTTCCTTAGCCTCTTCTAAACTTATTTTTCAGTCTAAATACTCTATAATTTCAGCATATCAAATAGTTTTTAATCAAAAATCATCTTTTTTATATTTTTTAAGTAAATTTTCTACTTCTTCTAATAACCCTTGCTCAAACATTATATCTACCCTTTTATTTATTCTTTCATATAATTTTTCTCTATCTCCATCATAAGGAGTTAAAAATAAAATATCATATTTTGGAATTTTTTCCTTAATAAATTCAGATTTTGATTTTCAAGTTAATAACTTTATTTCTAAAGCTCTAATTACATATTGAACATTATTTGGATGAAGAGTTTTTGCATATTCAGGATCAAGTTCTAATAATTTTTTATAAACATATTCATTTCAAAAATCTTTTGCTTCTTTTTCAAGTTTTTTTCTTAATTCCCAATCTGCTGGTACTTTTGGAATTTCAAAATCATAAATTAAACTATCTATATAAAGGCCTGTTCATCCACATAAAACTGGAATTTTTCATTTTCAGATTAAATCATTTATAATATCCTCAGCCTCTTTTTTAAACTCTCAAACACTATATTCCCTATCTGGATAAATAATATCAATCATATTGTGTTTTACTCCATCCATTTCTTCTTTAGTTATTTTTGCTGTACCAATATCCATTTCCTTAAATATCTGTCTACTATCAGTAGAAATAATTTCACTATCTAATTTTTTAGCTAAATTAATACTTAAAGCTGTCTTCCCTGAAGCAGTTGGACCATAAATAACAATAATCTTTTGTTTATTACTTTCTTTTTTAAAAAAATCACTTAAACTATCTTTAAATAACATATAAATATTTTTACAATTAATAACAATATTATGTTAATTTTTAAATTTTTATCAAAATAATAATGAATAAAATTTCTATTTCTCTATGATGATTTTATTATTTTAATTATAATTTATTAGAAAAATTAAATTATATTAAACAATTTAATAATTTTAATTGAGTTGAAATCCATATAAAACATTGATATAAATTTAATAAAAAAGAACTTTATCAATTAAAAAAATATAAATATAATACTTTGCATTTAAATTGATATAATAAAGAAGATGAAGATTGGTTAAAATATTGTATTAAAACTATTCCTAATTTTAAACATTTTGTTTTACATCCAGACTCTATAAATCTAGAAGATTTAAATAAAGAATTAATACAATATATCTCATTTGAAAATATGGACCCTAGAAAAGAAGCCTTTCAAACAGATAAAGAAATGAATAAACTTTTTAAACAATTTCCAAATTCAAAATTTACATTAGATATTAATCATCTAGAAGAAAACAATATAAATATTGATACTTTTAAAGTAAAAAAAGAAGTAAATCAAATACATTTTTCAGTTGTTAATAAAAATTATTATAAAAAATATAATTATATAAATACTTCTCATGCCTTATCTTGCCTAGAAAAAGATTTTAATTTTAAGCTTAAAAAATATAAAAATTCTATTATCACAATTGAGTGAGTATATGTAAAATATAAACCAAATTTAATTCAAAAAGAAATAAATTTAATTAGTAATTTATTAAAAAATTAAATTAATTTTTCTTTTAAAATAAAGAAAAATTAATTTAATTTAATTTTTTTTGAAAAAAAAGTTTGACTTAAAAAGTCTTTTTTATAAAATACATCCTGCATTAAAGATATGCCAATTTAGCTCAGCTGGTAGAGCATTCGCCTTGTAAGCGAACGGTCATCGGTTCAAATCCGATAATTGGCTCCATTTAAATAAGTAAGTAAAGAACTTAGAACTATTCTAATATAAGTTCTACAGTTCTTTATTTTTTGGGCAGATTCCAGAGTGGTCAAATGGGGTGGACTGTAAATCCACTAGCTACGCTTTCGGGGGTTCAAATCCCTCTCTGCCCACCATTTTTAAACAAAGGAAAGTTAAGTTTATTAACTTTTTATTTGTATATAAGCCCAAGTGGTGGAATTGGTAGACACGCTGGCCTTAGAAGCCAGTTCTTAATCGAGTGAGAGTTCGAGTCTCTCCTTGGGCACCATTATAAATTTTATATAGGTAATCCGTACTTGGCGGAACCAAAAAATAAGAAAATTATGAAAAAAGATATACATCCACAAACAAATAAGATTACTATTGAATGTTCATGTGGTGCAAAATTTGAAGTAAACTCTACTTTAAAATGAGATACAAGAGTTGAAATCTGTTCATCTTGTCATCCATTCTACACTGGAGAACAAAAAATCCTTAAAACTGGTGCAGTTGATAAATTCTATGCTAGAATGAAAAAAGCTGAAGAACTTAAGAAAAAAGCTGCTAAATAAAAATATTTCTGTTAATTCAGAAATATTTTTTTTATAAAAAACTTTTGACATATATTTTTTTTAAATATAATGTGGTCACTTTCTAATATTGTAGACAGTAGGCATATATAAGTCCTACCGAGATAAAAGAAAAGAAAATAGTTAAATATAATTAAAACTAATTCTCTTTTTTTTATCTAAAAAAAGAGAATTTTTCTTTTATAGAAATTAGAAATTTTTATAACATATAACCAAAATAAATATGGCTCTTACTAAAGCACAAAAAGTTGAGGTTTTAAACAACCTAAAAGACTTAATTAAAGATGCAAAATCAATTGGTTTTACAACTAATACTGGATTAACAGTAGAAGAAATAACTAATTTAAGAATTGATTTAAGAGAAGTTAATGCAACTTTTACATTAGCTAAAAAAACTCTTATTAAATTAGCATTCAAAGAAGTATTTGATGTTGAAATTGATGATTCATTACTTCCTGGTCAAATTGCATTAGTAGTATCAAATGAAGATGCAGTTTCTGGATTAGGAAAAGTAAATGCTTTCAGAAAAAAAGTTGAAGATAAAATTGAATGGGCTGGTTCTTACTTTGAAGGAGAACTTAAAAATGCAGAAGAAACAAAAGTTATTGCATCTATGCCTTCAAGAGAAACATTACTTGGAAGACTTGTTGGTTCAATGCAATCACCTCTTTCAGGACTTGCAAGATTCTTTGATGCTGCTGCTAAAGATCTTGAAGAAAAAGGAAAATCTAAAGTTGGTGAATTAGAAGGTGGAAAAACTGAAGAAGCTCCTAAAGAAGAAAAAGTTGAAGAAGCTAAATCTGAAGAAACTCCAAAAGAAGAAGAAAAAACAGAAGAAACTAAAGCATAATTAATGTTTGGTTTGCTAATTCCTTAGAAATAAGGAGTTAGTGACTAACTATTAATTAGTTAGATTATTATAGAACTTGATTCAGTGTCTTAATGAAACTGAATCTTAAGATATTGAAATAAATTCTATAATAAAAATTTAATTTTATTTTATATTTATAATATTACATATTATGGCTGAATTAAGTAAAAATGCTGCAAAAATTATGGACTTAGTTAAAGAATTAACTATTGTTGAATTAAATGACTTAGTAACTGCAATGGAAGAAGAATTTGGTGTTTCTGCTGCTGCTCCTGTTATGGTAGCTGGTGCTGCTGAAGGTGGTGCTGAAGAAAAATCATCTTTTGATGTTGAATTAACTAATGCTGGTGGTTCTAAAATTGCTGTTATTAAAGTAATTAGAGAAATTACTGGTCTAGGATTAAAAGAAGCTAAAGGATTAGCTGATAATGGTGGTGTAGTTAAAGAAGGTGCTTCTAAAGATGAAGCTGAAGAAATTAAAGCTAAATTAGAAGAAGCTGGTGCTTCAGTTGAATTAAAATAATCATTTTAATTTGAAATAAAAAAGTGAGTTTATATAATAAACTCACTTTTTTATTTATTCTGGGTTCGCCAAGTGGTAAGGCTGAGGACTCTGAATCCTCCATCATAGGTTCGAATCCTATACCCAGAACCATTAAAAAAACCAAAAAAGAGATAATAAATTATCTCTTTTTTATTAACAAAAATATTACAACTATTAATAAAAATCAAATTATATATAACAATATATCATTTTGATTTTGATTTTGATTTTGATTTTGATTTTGATTTTGATTTTGATTTTGATTTTTATTATTTATATCTAAATTAGATTTATTTACATTTTCTATTCATGTATTAACATCTACATTATTTAAAACAATTCATGATGAATTATCTTTTTTTATAATTTCTTTATTTTTATTAATATAATATTTGCTAAAACTATCCCAAGGATTTCAATCATCTCAATCTTCAGTAAAATAAGTTAAATAATTATTGTACTTACTATTTAAATTTTTATATTCATCCTCATTACAACTAGTTCATAAAAAACTAAATTTACTAGCAGAATAATTCTTTAACCAAATTGGTGGAAAAAAATCCTTATAATTATTACATGGATTTTCATATATAACTATATTATCTGAAATATCTAAATATCATTTATCTGGAATTATTCAGGGATTTAAAAATACTAATAAATCATTATTCTTAGCCTTTATATATTTATAAATTTCCTTATAAAAGTTTAAATCTTCTTTATTATTAGCAACTTCATCTAAAAAGATTCAATCTATATCTCAGTAAAATTTTAAATAATTATCAATATTTGATTTAACCTCAGATATATTTCTATTTCAATATTTTGTATAAACATATCAAATTACTAAATTATCATTAACTTTTGCTCTCTCTATTAAATCAATAAAAACTGGCTCAGGTGATTTAAACTCTCAATTATTTGGATTTAAAATTATAACAGATTTATCTAAATTTAATAAATCATTATTATATTTAAAAGACCACCAATAAGCTGGAACTAAATTTTTATATCAATCTAATTTATTACTTTCTGCAAAAGAAAAATTTATTGAAACTAATAAAGTTAAAAAAATTAATAATAAACTAAATATTCTCTTCATATTATATAATTAAAAATTAAAATTTTATAAATCTCATTTATTCATCATAGCTATTGTCATTTTAATCTCAAAGTATGAAATACTATTATTTCATAATTCATCTAATTTCTCTTTTATTGGTTTTAATTTTTCAATATCTCAATTAAAGTTATCTTTAATTATATCTTTAATAATTTTAATATTTGAAAAACTTACTAGTTTTAAAATATCAGTCAAAGCTAAATCTCAAGCTTCATATAAATCAACAATATGTCACTCAATAGTAATTTGTTTTAAATCTCTAGATTTAACAATTTCATCTATAGTTTTACCTTGTTTTAATAATTTAAAAGTTTCTTGTTTTGTATCAATTCTTGGTCATCAAGCAGATTTTTTTCACTTAGATTTAATATTTTTAAAAATATTAAGTCCAACTTTTCAAACAACAAATTGATTTAAAATCTCTAAATTTTGTTTTAATGCTTTATCTCTATAAATCACAGCTACTCACAATTCAGTTATTCATAAAACTGGATACATTCAATCATTTTTATACAAATAACCTTCAAAAACTAATGCATCAATCATAGCTTGCACAGCATCTTTTGAATAATCTTTTAATGCTCAATAATATTCATAATCATCAAGATGCCATCATAATAATTTTTTATCATTTGATCAAATTAATAATCCTGAAATGACTCAAGCTCAAAATTTTTCATTATAATTTTTTATTGTCTCTAATACAATAGAAAAGTTTGATACAGGTATAATGTCCTTTTTTTCTAGTTTTTCAAATTTTGATTGATCAAGACAAAAATCACAACTACCACAATTATCACCTAAATATTCTAAATCTTCTTTATCTCAAAAATATTCTAAAATAAATCTTTTTCTACAATGTGGAAAAAATAAAAGCTTTTTAATTTGTTCTAATTTAAAATATGCTTCATTTTTTAAATCATCCTGCCTTTTCCAATCAATAAACAAATGCGAGTGTTCTCTTTTTTCTTTATCTAAAGTAACTCATCTACCTCTAAAATCATCAACAGAATCAGACATTCATCTATGAACTATTCAATATTTCTCCAAAATCTTTAATATAGTTCACACTTTCATATCACTAGATACACCACTTTCAGAAGCCATTTGATATTGAGTTTTAGCAATAGTGTGCCCTTTTCATTCTCAAAGTTTAAAATCTTTATATAAATAATCATAAAAATCTAAAATTTCTTTTTTTTCTGGATAAGTATTTTCTATAAAGTACTCTTGAATTTTAGTATCTCAGTATGAAGCTAATACAATTCAAAAACTATTTTTTCAATCTCTTCAGGCTCTACCAACTTCTTGATAATAATTTTCAATACTTCAAGGTAAATTGTAATGTAAAACAAATCTAATATCCTTTTTATCAATTCACATTCAAAAAGCATTTGTTGCTATAATTGCTTTTAAATCTCAATTCATAAATTTATTTTGTGTTTCTTCTCTATCTTCTGGATTCATATCTCAAGTATATTTCCCTACTTTTATTTTATAATTTAAAAGTAAATCATGTAATTCCTTTACATTTTTTCTACTTGAACAATAAATAATTCAATTTCCAGGAGTATGATCAAGTACTTCTAAAACTTTTTCTAATTTTTTTTGTTTCTCTGATATTTCTCTTACAATAATTGCAATATTTTTTCTATCAAATCATTTAATAAAAATATTAGCTCACTCTACTCATAATCTTTCAGTTATATCTTTTCTAACTTTTTTAGTAGCTGTAGCTGTAAGTGCTATTATTGGAAATTTTTGTTCTTGCTTTAAAGAGTCTAAAAAACCTAATATTTTCATATAACTAGGTCTAAAATCATGTCACCATTGACTAATACAATGAGCTTCATCAACAGCAACTAAAGCAATTTTTAGATTTTTTATTGTATTTATAAACTTAGGAGAATTAAGTCTTTCAGGTGCAATATACAAAAATTTAATTGGATTTGAATTATTTGATTTTAAGTCATTTAAAATTTCATCAATTTCTATAGAACTAATAGTTGAATTAATTAATTTTGCCTTTATTCAAAGCTCATTTAATTTATCAACTTGATCCTTCATTAAAGAAATTAAAGGAGAAATAACCAAAGTTAATCATTCTAAAACTATTCAAGGTAATTGATAAGTAAGTGATTTTCATCCTCAAGTAGGCATAAAAACAAGAGTATCATTTCAAGAGATAACACTTTCTATAATTTCTTTTTGACCTTCTCTAAAAGATTCAAGTCAAAAATAATTATTTAATACTTTTTCTAAATTCATAGTTTTAAAATTTAACTTTTACTTATATAAAATTATATGAAAAAAGTAAAAAAATCAATTTAAAAAAGAATTAGCTTTATTTAGCTAATTCTTTTAGTATTCTTTCTGCATGTCATTTTGCTCTTATATTTCTATATTCAGCTAAAATTTCTCAATGATTATCAACTACAAATGTAGATCTAATAACTCACATAAAAGTCTTTCAATAATTCTTTTTTTCTCCCCAAACTCATAATTCTTTATGTAAAATTAAATCAGTATCTGAAATTAAATCATTTTTTAATTCTTGTTTTTCTATGAATCTTTTATGAGATTCTATGCTATCTTTACTCACTCAAACTAATTTATAACCTAAGTTTTCAAAGTCTCATTTTAAAGTTGTAAAATCTTTATTTTCAGTAGTACAACCTGGAGTATTATCTTTTGGATAAAAATATAAAATTGTTTTATTTTCTCCTAAAATATCTTTTAAAGCTAGATTTTTTACATCTCCTGAAGGTAGTAAAATATCATATTTATTTTCTAAATTTAATTTCATATATTTTTTTTAAATTATAAATTTTCTAAAAATTCTTTTCTTTCTTTTTCACTACTAGTTCTTAATTCTCAATATAATTTAAAATTTCACATTTTAATTCAACAAAATCAAAATAAAGACTTTTCAAAATATGTTTTTAAATTTACTCAAGTCCAATTAGAATTTTCTAAATATATATTAGCAGGAGCATCACAAGTAGCAATTACTGAACCAATTTTGTCTATTAATAACTCTTTTTTTCATTCTGTTCAATATTCAAAAGCAAAACCAGAAATAAAAACAGAATCAAACATATTTTTCATTATTGCTGGCATAGATCCCCACCAAACAGGAAAAATAAAAATTATTTCATTACTAGATAATATTTTCTCTTGAATTAATTTTATTTTTTCTTTTTCAAGCATAGCTCTTTTATTTTCAAACTCTAAAAAATCTAACTTATATTTTTCATCATATAAATCTAAAATTTCAGAATCTTTATATTTTTCAATTAACCTATTAGCAATTGCATGAGTAAAACTTCATTTATTAGGAGCAGCAGTTATAATTAATTTTTTCATATTTTCTTATTAATAAATTTAAATATATATATTCATGTAAATAATAAAAAAAATCATATAATTATTCATCACAAAACATCTGAAAAATAATGTACTGATAAATATAATCTAGATATTATTATTAATGTAGATAATATTAAAGATAAAACAATAAAAAATAATTTAATGTATTTATTTTTTATTAAATCTAATCATAAATATAAAAATAATCCATAAAATAATATAGCAAAAATAGAATGTCCTGAAGGAAAAGAATAACCTGAATAATCTATTATCATATTAATAGGTCTTTCTCTCATAAAAAAACATTTTAATACATATGTTATTAAAGCTCAAAATAATAACATAAATAGTAAAAAAAATATTCTTAGATATTTTTTATTATAAAATAAAAATATTATAAATAATAAAGATAGAAGTAGTATTCCATATTTATCTCAAACATAAGCTATATAAATAAAAAATTCTTTTCAAAAAGTTGTATAATTATTTTGAAAAAAATTATTTATAATACTATCTAATTTATTAATCAACATAAAAAATTATTTTTTAAAACTTCAAAAAATTTTAACATCAATATTAGTAGTTTCAAAATTTTCAGGTAAATTTTTTATTTCTATATTTTCTTCTAAATCAAAAATTTCTCAAGTTTCTTTATCTATTAGATGAATATGATTTCAATTATTTTTTTCAAAATAAGCTTTTTTTCAAATTCAAGTAACTTTTCTTAACTCTCATTTTTCAACTAACTGCTCTACATTTCTATAAATACTTGATTTCCCTGCCTCTGGAAAAATTTTTGATATTTCTTCAAAAATTTCTTCAACAGTAAGATGTCTCATATCACAAATATTAACTATATCTTGTGTATAATAATGTGTTTTCATAATTAAAATTTAACATATATTTTTTTTATAATAAACAAAAAACTATAAATATCAAATCTTTTTTGAGAATTATTCTCATTTAAATTTGACTTTAAAAATAAATTTAATAATATAAATATATGAGAATTATTCTCATTTCTAAAAATATTTTAAATTTTAACTATAAAAATTATGGAAAATACTAATATGCCAAGAATTCCTTTAATAGGTGAAGAAGCTCCAGCTTTTTCTTGCCCTAGTACTACTGGTGCTATCAACTTCCCTGCTGATTATAAAGGTAAATGGGTAGTTTTATTCTCACATCCTGCAGATTTTACTCCTGTTTGTACAACTGAATTTATTGGATTCCAAGAAAAAAAAGAAGAATTTGATAAAAGAAATGTTGAATTAATTGGTTATTCTATTGATGGTATCCACTCACATATTGCTTGGGTAAAAAATATTAAAGAAAAATTTAATGTAGATATTACTTTCCCAATTGCTGCTCACCCATCAATTGCTACTAACTATGGAATGTTACAACCTACTGCTGATGATTCTCATACTGTTAGAGCTGTATTCATTATTGATCCAAATGGAAAAATTGCTGCTTTAATGTACTACCCATTATCAAATGGTAGAAATATAGATGAAATTTTAAGATTAGTTGATTCATTACAAATGACTGCTGAACATGGTAGAGCTACTCCTGCTAACTGGCCAAATAATTCTATTTTTGGTTCTGATGTAATTGTTCCACCAGCTGGTTCATGTGGTGAAGCAAAAGAAAATTCATCAACTTATGAATGTAAAGATTGGTATATATGTACTGAAAAAATGCCTAAATAATAAAAAAAGACTTATCAAATTGATAAGTCTTTTTTTATTTCTTTTGGTTTTCAAAAATAATATCACTGAAAAGCATCAACTCATAACTCAAGCAAAACATCAATATATTTTCAATCTTCTACTCATTCAACTATTATCAAAGCATTTTTTTGATAAACTTTTATTTCATTAACATAATTATTAATAATTTTTATAAAATTGCTACTTTCTTTTAATAAGACCTGTTTATCTATTTTTATAAAATCTAATTGTGTTAAATATTTTAATAAAAATTTGGTATTTCAAGCAGGATAATCATCTAATCAAATTTTAATTCATTTTCATTGAAGAATCTTTATTTGTTTATTTATTAAATCTAAAAATCATATATTATTCTCTAAATTTTTTGTTGTTTCTAATATTTCTACATATATTTTTAATCATAAATTTTTTAATATATATAAATTTTCAATATACTCATCATTTAATAATGTTCAAATATGTACATTTAAATTTATAATTTTATTCTCTTTATTATTTATATCTTTAATTAATTTTTTTAAAATCAATAAATCAAGATCTTCTTTTTCATATTCACTAATATTTTCTAAAACTGTTTCTATTGATTTTTTTGATTCTCAAACTCTAGTTAATAACTCAGTTCAAAAACAATTTCATTTACAAGTACATTTAATTTCTTGTGTAAAAAAATATAGATCTTTATCTCACATTATTTATATTTTTAATAATACCAAAATAAATAATATAATATTTTAAAAAATATCAATAAAAAAATAAAAAACTAGAATAAATTCTAGTTTTTTATTTTTCAAATAATTCTCTTAATAATTTAGTTCTTAAATATTTTAAAACAGCAACTATTTTTTTATTATTTTTGTATTTATCTTGTGATAATAAAATATCAATTCTATCTATAACTTTAACTATAATTTCTTTTCTTTTTTCTCAAGAAATTTTATTTATTTTTCTGATTAATTTATTTATAGCTAACTTATATCTAACACTTACATCAGTTCAATAAAGTTCTTTTTCTAATTTTTGTTTTTCTTGAATTATAGCTTGTTTTTCATTAGCTAATGGATCAATATAATCAGCTTTTATTATCCATCTACCTGCAATACCTCAAATAGGAGTACAAGTAAACATAGTTAATGTTGATTTTTTTGTTGGTTTCAAAACTCAAACATCTGTTGGTTTTGTATTATATGAATTAGTTACTTTATATCTATATCTTTTAAATTCACCATTTTCATCTTTTTTATAAACCCAAACTTCTTCTCCAGAATCAAGTTCAATAATTTTACCAAAATGAGTTTTATATCTACCATCATCATTTTTCCAATAACTTGAATGTCCAAAAATTACTTTATTTCAAGGCTTACCAAGTTTTCAAGATCTTGGATATTCCATTGCTCAAGATTTCAAATAATCATTTACATGAATTTCTTGACCTGAAACCATTTGTGTAAAATCAGCTGTATTTTCTGGAACTTTATTTACAGGTATAACAAGACCATTGCTAGGAATTACAACATATTCATCTCTATTTTTATCTTCTTTAGGTAATACTTGTTTCCAGTAATTAATATCTGAATTATTAGATCAAGCTAATCTAAATATTTCTTTTGAAGGAAAATCAACATCTATTGAACTAACTTTTCTCCTATATGTCCTTTTTTCAATTGGAGTTCAAGTTTTTGGTAAAACCTTTGGTAAAACAAATCATTGTTTAATTTCTTGTTTATCTTCTTGTAATAATTCTTCAAGCCTTTTTTGTTTCTCAACTAATTTTTCATATTCTGCTTCATATTTTGAAATATCAACTTTAATTGTTTTTATTTCTTTTTTATCAATTTTTTTATCCTTTTCTTTTTTATCATCAACTTTATCTTCACTACTATTTTCTTTTTCATCACTTGGTTTTACTCAACATTTTCAATCATAATAACTACCTGAATAATCTCAATTACTACATCTATCTCTTGAACTTCATCATCAACCTCCTCAACCAGATGAAACAACTGGAATAGAAACAATTACTAACTCATTACTTGTAGTAGTAGAATCAAATCCTTCATCTATTTTAGCAGTAATAACTGTTTTTACTTTTGATCAGACTGGTCAAGTAGCCTTAGTTTTAAAAGTAACTTCTTCTAAAATATTTGGAGCAATACTTGTAATAGTAAAACTTATTGTTCAAGCATTTTCATTTATTACAATACTTCAAGTATCAACTAATGTTCAAGAAGCAAAATCTAAACTTCCAGAAATATAACTAACTGTTCAAGTATTATAAGTTAAAACAACCTGCATATTAGTTCATGTTGCACTTCAAATATTTTTTATAGTTGACTTATGAGTCAGTAACTCATTTGGATATAAACTTCCTCAATTATCATCAGTTATTATTGAAGTTGTTTCCAATTTAGGAGCAACAATAGTTAAATCTACTGAAGGATCTCATCAAATAGCTCATTCTGAAGTATCTGAAACATTTGCAACAGTAGTTATAGTAGTTCCATCTGGAGTATCTTTTTTTGCATTTATTTTATATACAATAGTAACTGAATCTCCTACTGAAATATTTATACCACTTAAAGTTAAAATTCAATTATTATAAGTTCCTCAAGTTGAACTATAAGAATTTGTAGATCAAGCTGGAACAGATTGTAAACTAAATGTAGCTCATGACAAGTATTCAGGAATATTTATAGTTGTTGAAATATCTGTTAAATCTACATTTCAAGAATTAGTTAATGTAACAGTATAAGTATATACTTCTCAGCCTAAATGATCTCATCAATTATCATCTACAACCTCTATTTTTTCATTTAAAATAGCATCTTGGTAAACAAAAGATGTAGTATCACTAGTTTTATAATCATTTATTCATCCATCACCATTTCTTTCAGTATTATCTGAATTTGAAACAACTGGATTATAATTTCATGCTTGTGATGTATAAACTAAATTTCAAGTTAAAGTTAAAGTATCTCACAAGTTATGATTTTCATCAACATCTGCATAAATTTCAAATGTTAATGGATTTCAAGTATTAACTTGTAGTTTATCTGCTTTTATTATATTTCAAATTCTTGTTAAATTTTCAACTCATCAAGTATTTGTAATATTTATTGATCAAGTATAGGTAACTCAACTAGCTAATAATGTAGTTAAATCTAAATCAAAAGCAGAAGTTGTTCAAGTATTTGTAATAGTAAAAGTATATTTAACTTGTTTACTTGCTTGGTTATAAGTATTTGAAATATTAAGTCCTAAATTAGGTTCAACTACTACTATATTATTTGTAGTTGCATTTTTTTCATTTCATCAATTATATAAAGCCTTTACTTGATGAGTTTTTGTATCTCAAGTATTATTATTAGAAGTATTTAATAATACAGTGTTAAAATTAATTATAATTTCTTCAGTTTGAGAATTATTATTATCTGAATTAACAACATTTGTAAATTCCCAAAACATACCTGTAGAAGTAAATGTAGGTTGTTCAGATCAAGAATAAGTAATAGAGTTATGTGTTATAACAATTGAACCTGTATCAATTGCAATTCAACTTGGAAGTAAATCTTCTATTTTTATAGAGTCTGTAGTTCATTCAGAAATTGGAACTTTAATTGTATAGTTTGAAACATCTCAAATTGCTACATTTTGAGTTGTATTTAAAGTTGCTACTAAACCTCAATTTACAACTACTTGAATAGAGTCTGTATCATAAGTATTATAAGTTCTTTCATTTGAATTAATTCAAGGCATTGAAGTATAATCAATTGAAGCTGTTCAAGTCAAAATATCTCAAGCTGATACCCCAGAACCTAATATAGTTTCATAAGTATAAGTAATTGTATCTCAAATATTTAAAACACTTGCTCAACTAGAAGAATAATATGAACCTGAACTTGTTACATTATTTGGTTGTTCATCTGTCCAAGATAAATCATAAGCTGGAGCTGTACCATTGTTTGTAATTATTATTGTAGTCTGAGCAATATCTCATGCATCACCAGTAAGAATATCATACTCTTTAGTAATTAATAAATTTGGTTCAACTATATCCAAATTTGTAGTAATTGATTTACTATGTGAATTATCCCAGTTAGCTTCCAATGTAGAAAGTCCTTCTTCTTGTCATGCATTTACAGTAGTATTTTTAACTACTAAATTTGATAACAATTCTAATACTTTTGATCAACTTCAAGCATTAACTACTATTGGATTAAAAGTATAAGTTATAATATTATTATTTATAGTTATTCATGATAAACTAGAAGACAAATCTCAAACTACAACAGAACCAGTTAAGAATTCATATCAAACAGGTAGAGTTTGAGTAACAACAAATCCTGTAGAAGTAGACTCAGGAAAAGTAATTTTTGTTTTATAAGTAGCTTCTTCTCAAATAGCTAAATCATATAAATTTACATTAAATTTTCCAGTTGCTGTACCAGGATTATTTGTAGAAATAATATTATGTTCTAAATTTATATCATTTATAGAATAATTTACTGATGAACTAACTGAATAATTTTTTTCATCAAGTGAATTATCTGCATCAAGTGATGTATAAGTTAAATTAGCAGTATTTGGAATAGAATCTTGAGGAGCTACATTTTGATTAACTATAACTTGAAAAGTTACTCAAGTAGAAGTTCAAGAATTTAATTTATCTAAAACAATTCAAGTACTTCATAAAAAATCAACTTCAGAACCACTAAATCAATTTAATACTAAACTTCAAGTTACAAAAGTAAGTCTAGAATCTAAGTTATCTTTTAAAACTAAATCATATGCATTAGCATTTCAACTATTATTTAAATTAATAGTATAATTTAAAGTATCTCAAGCATTTCAAGTAATAGGATTTACTGATTTATTTAAAACAATATTTGGTTCAACTATATTTAAACTATTAGTTTTATTTATAGAATTTCAATTGTAATTAAATTGTCAGTTATTATTTTCTATACTATTATTAATTGCTCAAGTAGAAACCTTAAAAGTTGATTCTAAAACAATAGTTTCTTGAGTACTATCATCATTATCAGAATTAATAATAGTCCCAAAATCTGCAGTATTTCAAATAAATCAAGTTCAAGTTGAAAAAGATAAACTTCAACTATTTGAAACTACTGAACCTGTAATAAATTCAAGATTAGAATCATTTGAATATACAAAGCTAGAATTATTATAAGTACCTTGTGGTAAGGTAATAATTGTTCTATAAGTGGCTGTTTCTCATATTTCAACATTATTTGAAGTTGAACCACTTTCACTTGTAGAAATTAATGTTCTAGTAATTGTAGGTTGTTTTGTAATAAAGCTAGAACTATCTTCTAATGGTCAATAATTATGTAACCCATCAGAAGAAGCTGTATCTGAAGCATAATAATCTAAATTAACTGTATTTATTTTATTTTGATTATTAATAATCAAGCCAGTTTCTGTTTTTACTCTATAATCAATAATAACTCAACTTCATGCTCATAAAACTGATCTTCCATTAGATTCATCAAAACTAATTGTTAAGTTATTTCCAGATTGAGTCAAACTAGAACTTGAAACAGTAAATCAAGATCCTGTTATTAAATATGAATCTAAAGTAAGATTATCAGGAAGTATATCTATCAAATCTTCAATATAAGCAGTTTGTTTTCAAATATTATTTATTTCTACTTTATAATCTATAAAACTTCATGCTTCAATATTTGAACCACTTATAGTTTTTGTTAAAGTTAGTTCAGGAACTCATAATTCAAGTTCAACATCTTGAATTTCTAAATTATTTATTGTAGCTTGATCATCATTTACAGAAGCAAAAGAAACATTTTTCAAAGGAGCTAATCAACTTGAATTTGAATCAGGTTTAATATCTAAAACTTTTACTTTAAATAAAACAGAAAATATCTTATTTCAAGATCAACTACCTAAATCAAATTCAACATTATTTGCAGGAGTTTCATTAATCCATCAAGTAGAAGTTAAATCTTTTCAATTAAAAACACTATCTGCTGATCAATCATTATCATCATCATTTATCTCAATTAATGTTCAATTTATATCTTTCAAATTTATATCAGTTTGAAAAGCATAATCATATACTTCATCATTAGGTCAAACAATTAAAGGTAAAGCATCAATAACTTTAGCATTTAAAAAATTTACATTTGGAAAAGCCATTACTAAAGCATATTGAATCTCAGATCAAACAGGAATATTAGATGGTAATCCTGTTGTATTATCATAAACTGTAGCATCAGGAGTTGTTATTTTAACAATATATTTTTTATTTGTTGGATCTGGTGCTTTTACTGAAGAAGAAGTAGTATAAGAAACTGTAGAATCAATTAAACTAGAATCAGTATATCCCCACTCTTCATTATTTTGGCTATCTGAAATAGTTCCCAAAAAAGTAACATAGTTAGTTAAAGTTTCAGTATTTTCAAATTCAGTATCTCAAGATCATTCATATAATCAATCAACAACTGCTTGATATACAATAACTAAATCATCATCTGCTTTTATTTCTCAAGAATCTAATTTCCATAATAAAGTAGTATCTCAATTAGCATCAGTATTTGAAGATACAAAAGTTAAAGCATTTCAAACTCAATTATTTACACTAGAAATAACTCCAGAAAAACTTAATCAATCTGGAACTATATCAGTAATATATGTTCAACTTCAATTAGTATTAAAAGCAACATTTCTAGCAACATTTAAATTAATAGTATAAGTTAATAAATCTCAAATTACAGCTTGTTGAACTCAATCTATAACTCACATTGGTCATGTAACTGATTTTGAAATTTTAGCATATCACAAATGTTCAATATGACTTCTTTCTGGAACAAGTGTAGTAGAATCTACAGCTATATCAGAAGATCAATTATTCCAAGTTCATTCTTGTAATTGAATAACTTTATTCTCTGAAGGAGTTCTATCAGCTATAACAGAACCTGTATTTAATATAATATTTGTTCAAGAATAACTAGAAATGGGAAAAGCTAAACTTAATGTTTCATATTTAATTTCCAAATCAGTTCAAACTGAAACATTTATTCAAGACATATACAAAGTAGTCTCTCAAGAATTTGGAGAATTATAAACAACTGAAATATTAGAAACTCAACCTGTTTGAGTAAATCAAACAAATTTTCTATTATTAGGAATAACATCTTTTATAGAAAAATTTTTCAGATCTCATAAAGAGTTTCATTTTATTGTAATTGTGTTTACATGAGTATGTCAAATTAATCAAACTCATTCTCAAGTCTTTTCTATATCAAATGGAATAAATTTTGTTTGATTAGAAATAAATGGTAAAGTAGATAAATCAGTATTTTCATCTATATTATCTGGAAAACTTAAATCACTAGGGTCATTTACAGAATTTGCTAAATCAACTCAACCAGATAAAGTTCAAGCAGGAGCTCAATCTGGCACAGCTCATCTACCATAAATACTATCATCAGCATAAGCTAAAATACTCAATTCATAATTTTGTAATAAATTGGCTGAATTTAATGATTTTAAAGTTACATTATATCAATTAGTACTTCAAGTTAATAAAAAATCATCTGTCTGAAAAAATAATAATTTTCTATTTCAATTAATAACTGTTCTAGTTGGACTACCTAAATCAGATGAAGAAATAAAATCTATCTCATCTTTTGGTAAATTCAAAATAAAACCATTTTTATAAGCAGTTGCTTCTGAATCATTTTCATTTTTTAATGAAAAATTATAAACAAAATTATCTCATATAATTGAACTAGCATCAATATTAGAATTTAATGTTAGATTTAAATTTGCAGTTCAATCAGTATCATTTGCTGATACATTATTTATTCATCAAAAAGATGGAAATAAATTAAATAACAAAGTAAAAAGTAAAATTTTAGCTAAGATTTTTTTCACAATAATATTTTTTAAAAAATAATATATTATAAATATATTTTAAAAACTAAATTTTACAATCTAAAAATTA
>Ga0256828_1000216_pt1 | contig 39622 bp, 66 predicted proteins | sample CV88metaG_FD_185993 | JGI IMG/M metagenome (GOLD analysis project Ga0256828, IMG submission 185993) | Hydrothermal vent microbial communities from East Pacific Rise, Pacific Ocean - CV88 | ecosystem: Environmental > Aquatic > Marine > Hydrothermal vents | place: Pacific Ocean: East Pacific Rise...
CTTTCATAAACTTTCCTTAATTTCTTTTATTTCTTTTTTTATATTAAATAATTCTCCATTTATTTTTCTTTGATTATAAACAGATTCTTTAACTAATTGCATAAGATCACTATTAATTGTTTTCTCATCATGTCTCAATTTAACATTAATTAAATTTAAATATATTTCAGAAGCTTTTAAAAATTCTGAAGTAGTATATTTATTTTTATTATTAATAATTCCAATTGTCTCTTTTTTGATAATTTCTACATTTTCCATTATATTTTCATCTTTCATAACTGTCTCCTTTAATCTTTAATGATGACTTATTCTAATATATTTTACATTTGTATCTTCGAATAATAAACTACATTCAGCAAGTGGTAAAGTATCTCCACATCCTCCACCATCAGAATACTCCTTCTGATAAAACTTGTTATCTTTATTTTCATCAATTATAACTTGATATAATTGATGACTTAAATTATATAATAATGTATCGAACAATTTTAGAAATTTTCTAATATCTTTAAGATCTTGATCTTTAGATTGTCTTAACCAACTTGAGTTAGAACTCCACGTATCACTTAAATTAAATTCTTCTCTGATTAAGAAATTTAAAAAATTCAAGAATTTTTTTCTATTAGATAATTTATCAATTTCTTTGAATTTTTTTAACCTAACTTCTTTGATATGTTTATTAATTTTTCGATGTCTATTAATTAAATGATGTCGAGTTTTATCTCTTCTGAACATTCTACCAACGTATAATTTTTTATCGACTGTTAAATCAATTGCATAAAACCAAGAATAAAAACTTTTAAATGATCGATGTTCTAAAATCTTTAAAAATTGTGCTTGCAAATTATATAACATATGTTTACTAATTCGCAAATCTTTTTTAAAATAATCTCCCATATTATAAAAATTATAAACATTTCTTGCTTTATCACTTCGTTCATTTAAATAATATGCAAAATCATCCTCGTATTTAAAATTTTCTAAAAACTTTTGTAAAGAATAATTTTTAAATTCATTACCAATAACATCTAGTTTTAATCGATCAAATTGTTCTCTATATTTATTTTTATATTTACGATATGATTCATTGAAGTCTTTATCATAATATTTAACATCATCATGAGCCATTTCTTCAGCCCAATCATTTAATTTAATTTCATCAATATTCGCTTCTTTTATTTTATCTAATTCTGTATCAGATATGATAAAACTACTTGAACTTGAATTACTTACAAATCCTATTCTAATTTTCATCTAGAATCCTTTCATTAATAGAATATCACCCAGAGATAAGGTTTTATTATTATTTTCAAGTTCTAATGTTTTTTCTAAGTCCTTGAAAAAATTATCTTCTTCTGAAGATTGTTTTTTATCCTCTAATTCTTTTATTGCTCTATAAGAGTTTTCCAATTCATCTTTTTGTCTTCGAACAATATCTTCCAATATTTCAATTCTTTGCTTTAACATAACTTCAGTATGTTTAGAAACTTTAGTCTTTTCAATCTCCTTCCGTGCTTCAATCTCTTTTTTTAACTTATCATTTTCTTCTGATAATTTTTCAGCTTTATTTTTCCAAGCATTACTTCGAACAATTTCAGTTTCATAATATTCTTTTAAAGAATCAATATCTTTTTTTAATTTTCCTTTTTCTATACCTGCTTCTGTAAACATTTTTACTAATTTATTATATTCTTCTTCTGTCATCTCTATCATCTTTTACCCCTTATTTTTAATTAACTTTACAATTCTTCCATAGAATTTCTTCTATTAGAATACCACCATCAACTTTTTGGATACTTTTAATAGATAATAATTTTTTTATATCTAAAACATTATTATCTATACGAATAACATCATTAATATTTTCAATCATATTATCTATTAATTTATTAGATAAAAATAAATCACCATTTTCTTTTATATTGTATAAATCTACAAATAGTTTTTTCATTATTTGCCCTTATATTTTATAGCTTTATGATACATTGTTTGAATTAAATTATTATATATCTCTTTTTCATCTTTGTCTACTTGTGACTTATATTTTAAAGCTAGAACAGCATGATCAACATCAAATACTGCTTTATTAGGAATTTTTAATCCTTTTTTCTTTAAAAAATATAAAACATATGTTGCGAACAATACTGGAATATGTGTTTTATTATTTATTCCAAATTCATCATAAATTTTATAAAACATATTATAATATGTTTTAATATTTTTATGATTTTTATTTTTAGCTAATGCTAAAACTGTTAATTTATTAAATGAATTATTATTTAGATAATAATATAAATTAAATTTACTATCAGTTAAAAACTCTTCAACTTCTTTTTTATTACTGTCAAAGATACTAAATCCTATCTTTTCTTTATTTTTTATCTTTAAAGAAATATCAGGATCTTGTTCTAGAATTTCTTTTACTAAAGAGAACATAGCAAATTTAATATGCTCTAATTTTAGCAATCCTTTATTTTTTAAATTTAAATTAATCATTAAATCTTACCTTCATAAATACTTTATATTTTAATCTCATCAATACTTTATTTATAAACTTCTTCCAAGAATACCCTTTATATAATTTATATTTATCTACAAGATTACCATTATTGTCCCATATTATTATATCTTCGATACTTTTATCTTTTAACATATAATTATTTTTAAAGTTAATATTAATATACGCTTTATTTTCAAAATAATATAACTTATCCATTTTTTTTACGATTTCTTCAATCATTTATAATCCTTTTTATAAATTTATAAACTTTCTTAAAAGTTTTATCTACTCCTTCTCCAAGATATCCTATTATAAATAATAATACTAATACTATTATTAAATATGGCATTATGAAGAAACCTAACCATATAAACATTCCTCCTAGGATAAATATTTTATACTTCATCTAAACATTCTCTAGGAATAGTTATTGAATCCATTTCAAAACTGCTATCATATATAATAACATCACCTTCTAAATCAGTTTCTTCTATATCCCAATCTGTATATATTTTATTATCAGAAATTCCTAATTCTAATAACTCTTCAGAATCTCCACATACCATTATATTATTATCAACTCGATATTTATCAATTCTATCAGCAATCTCTATCCAATTTTTTTTTAATTTTAAACCGGTTTTTTTATCTTTTTCATAACTCATACCGAGAATATTATCAGCTACTTCTAACATTAATTTCATTAATTCAATAGTATCTTTATTACTGATACAATTAAATTCCCATATGGTATCATTTAATGATAATTGTTCTTCTTTAACTATTTTACTAATAGTCGCCACATCATTTTCTATTATTGCTTCTTTTAATTCTTTTGTCATTCTTTACCCCTTATTGCGTATTAGAGAACTATTATGTCTGCGCTGACAAGTTCTCTAATATTTTTTTAGTTTCGAAAAGTGTTAATTTGCGTCTACAAATTAATTCTTTAACCTTAACTTGTTATTCCATTAAAATTCATTGGGCTAAGGCAACATGTTTATATTATAATAATCCTTTTACTAATTTACTTGCAAGCTTACCATCATATTGTCCATTATATTGTTTCTTTAGAAACCCCATAACTTTTCCCATATTAATATCAGAATCGTGGTCAATAATATCTTTTATAATATTTTTTAATTCATCTTCTGATAATTGTTTTGGAAGATACTCTTTATACAATTCTATCTCCCAATATTTATTTTCTATTTCTTCATCTAATGCATCATTTTCGATCATTAAATCTTTTGTGCTTTCAGCATTCTTCTTAAACTTCTCAATAACTTTTATAGCTTCTTCTTCAGAAGTTTCTCCATTTCTTTTATTTTTTCCTACTATTTCAATTTCAGAAATCAATGTGGTTAAAATACTAGCTTTGAATTTATCTTTACTCTTCCGAGCTTGTAATTGTTCTTTTTTAATTTTTTTTAATGTCATTTATTTCTCCTTATATTGCATCATTAACATATTCTAAACTATCTAAAATTTTTTGAATAATTTCTTTATTTCCTTCTGCTTTCATTTGTACTTCGAATTCTTTTTCACTTACGAATAAAACAAGCAATATATAATTTTCAGTAAATAAAACTGCATCATCATCAGTTAATTCGAGCATTTCGTATTCTCCCTCAATGAAATCTATATTATAGATCCCTTTGACTTTACATTTTTGAATTGTTTTATAAATAATTGGACCATCTATTATTTCACCTAATTGTCTCATTATTTCTCCTTTTGAAATGGAATTCGATTATCAATAAATGGTTCAATTTGATCAACACAAATTGGATTATTCCCTTCGCTTTCATAAATTGATAATGGTATAACATTATATTTGACAGCATCATGACTACAAATATTTTGATATTTTCCTAAATAAGGATCATTAGATTTATAACGACACCAAATAACTTCATCTTCTTCTGGAATCCATTTTTCAGAACTTTTATAAAATCCATTAAATACAAAGTTGATATCTGCTGAAAATCTAATTCTCCAAATTTTAACATCGTCATCTTTTGTGATAGATTTAATCCAGTCTCCAATTTCATAAGTTTCTTCTGGTTCAATTATATAATGTTTACCTATATCCCAACTTGGAGTGCTTGTTCTGAATTTATTATTATTTTCAGTAAATAATAATACCTTGTCTTCTTGACTAGTACTATAAAACCATTGAATTTCATTATAGTGTTTTTTAAATTCTTCATAAGTGATTTTATTACAATTTATTTTTTCATATTTAAAATCTAAAGTTACTTCAATTCTTATTCCTAATTTGTCAGAATTGTATATTAAGAATAATTGTTTTATATCCCCTTCATCATAAAAATCAACATCATCTACCCAATAAATTTTATCATCTATTTTTATAAGATCACCCGTATTTAAATCATCTCTCACTTTTTCAATGTACTCATTTTCTTGTTTTTGAACTTCGCAAAATTGCCTATGTTTACAAATATAAATATTTTCAATTGAATAGTCATATAACTCTTCAGTCATATTAGCTAACACTTTTGAACATTTTTTACACTTTACTTCTACCATTTTATTCTCCTCCTAATTTTGAATATTCTTCACATATCATTCGAGTTAATCCTAAGAATAATTCTTTTTGTATTTTATCAACTTTAAATAATTTTTCTAAAGCATCGTATTGTTTATTTAAATAATGCTCAAATATTTCAGGACTTTCAAAATGAGTATAATACTCTTTGCTATAATCATCAATAATTTTATTTTCTCCATATGAAAATTCTGAAGGAATTCTAGGAATATTTCCAATTGTTTTATCAAATTTTTCTAATGATTCATCAACCATTTTAAAATAATTACCGTTCCATTCAATTGAACTATATAAACATGTTCCTTCATAAAAATATCTATATTTATCATTTTCAGAATCTATATTTACATATAAATAGTCTTGAAAGAAATACATATTAGGCATTACATATTTTCCACTTTTAAAAGAATATTCACATTCATTATACGGAATTTCATTTCCATCGTAATCTTCAAATACTTCTGGAAATAAATTAAATACTTTAGTTAATTGTGGAAAAATAAATTCTTCCATTAAATTCATTATTTTATCATTGTATTCTATAATTTTTATATTATAATCATAAATTATTTTATGATCATTTAAAAACTTTTTACAATAATCTAAATCTTCTGAACATATTTTTTTATTTTTTTTCAATTTTTTATTCCATTTTTTTATTAATTTTTTTCTATTAATAATATCTTCTTCTTTCCAACCAGTAAATTCTTTTTAATTACATCTTTTATTTCATTTTCCATTTTCACTCCTTGGTTTTAATTACAATATTCATCACTTTTATAAGCAACCATTAAACTATCATAATCAATAGTGCTATCATTTAAGAATAGACTATAAAAATAATCTTCTAAATCAAAATAATGATCTAAAATCATATCTCTTGTTTTTATTTCTCTATTTCTAATTCTATAAGTAGTACTACCTGATTTATGAACTGTTAAACTATATTTACAATCATATTCTGATTTGCCTGATTCCATATCAATATAAATATCTAACCATTCATATCTTGTTTCATCAGGTTCATCTATGATAATAGTACCATATTCATTCCAATAATCTTCATCCCAAGGTTCACATGAACATGAGAAATCATGTTCTTCTTTAAAGAAACTTTTTACTTTTTCAAGAAAATCATCTGCTTTAACAATTTTCGGCTGATTATCTAATATATCATTTAAAGATTTTTCAACTAACTGTTTAGTATCATTTCTAACCTTTAATTTGATTTTTCGTTGGACCTCTTCGATTACGAATTTATTTAATCCTGTTAATCCAAGATCTTTATTAAATGTTAAAGATTCATTAATTTGCTTCTCTAATTCTTTTTTAATTGGTCCACTCCATCTAAACATGTCTTCAATAATTGAATTTATTGAATCTTCTGCTTTTTGAGAAATAAATTCTTTCATTTTATCTGATTGAATGTATTCCTCCATTTTTTGATTTATTGCATCATTTATTCTATCCATAATTACTTCTTTTCTCCTTTTTTAAACTCTTCGAGATTAATTAATTGAATACTACTTAAATTATTATCAGTCATATATTTATATTGTCCATCCCAACCAAAAGTATATCCAAACTTATAATGAGACTCTATTGGAATTTCCTCTTTTAAAAATTGTTCCCAAGTATAGCCTAAAATTTTTAAGTCATATTCTACAAATTTTCGAAAATATTCAATAGCATCTGATTCATATTCAAAAAATTCAATATTAGTAACAATATCATCAATACTTACTACTATATATTGGGTATTTTTCATATTACTTGCCTACTTCAATATTATCTATTATATAAAATAAATCATCTATTAAAATTGCTTTTTCGAATGATTTTATTATACCATTATCATAAGCGACTCGTGTTGAAAAACTATCAGCCTGATCTTTTAAATAATTTTTGATATAATTTATATTTATAGGTTTTATGTATTTATAATACTCTCCGCTAGATGTTTTGTAATGATGTTCAGAACAATACTCTGATATTTCTACAAATGTATCAATTAAATATCCTCTATTTTCATAATTGCTAAACGCATATAATTTACCTTTTTCTGGTATCCATTTTTGTATATCTGATATACAATACCAACTATCTCCAGATTTTACTTTATTATTATTATCTATTTCTTCAATTTGTAATATATTATTAGCATGTTTAAAATAATCACCTTCAATGTAATCTATTTCATAATCCGGTTTAATTTTATATCTGTCTGATTTATAATGGAACATATAACTATTTATATCTACCTCCTCTGATGATATATCAATTTCTTTATAATCAGAATTTCTTAATTCTTGTGTAGGAATATTATTTGCTGCAACTAAAATTGTTTTACCTTCATGTGCAGCTTTTCTAAATTCTGAAAATTCGTCATTAATTATATACACAACATTTTCCTCCCAAAATGGTTTATCGGTTAAAACCCAATCTCCTAAACAATATTTCCAAACTTGTTTTTCATTACCTGGAAGCTGATTATAAAACCAGTCCATAACATCGCAGTGTTTCAAATAACTTTTTTTATTCATTTTTTACTCCTTATTTTTTATCTAGTAATTCAATACTAAATCCATTTGCACTTCCAGGAATAATTTTAATACTATCTGAAAATTCAAAACGTATTTCATCATCAATCCATGAATCAACTGGTTTATATATATTAACTCTAAATTCTCTATCGAATCGATTTAAACCCAATTTAACTCTTACATTATTAATTTCAATATCATCTGTATGATCTTCTAAATCTTTTACTCGATTTTCTAATTGAATAATTTTATCCATTAAAGTATCTTTATTGTCTTTTTTAAGTTGTTTTATTCTTAACTCTTTATTCATATCATTTCCTTATTTTTCAAATTTTTCATAGTACTGATCTATTGTATAAATATTCCCTTTTTTTAGAATATTATCCAATTCAACCTTAGCAAATCTAGTTTTCACTGCTCTCGGTACATTATTTTCTAATCTATATAAAGTATCTTTTTTTAATTCAATATCTTCAAAATAATCTCTTTCAAAATTTTCAAGTTTGATATCATCTTCGTTTTCTCTAATATAGATATATACTTCAGGAATCTCTAGTATAGTTATATTATTATATTCTTCAATTGCTTCATCACTCCAATATTCTGGATTATTATATCTTTCAAGAATATCTTCAATCATAAACTCACTTATACTTAATAGTTGCTCTTGTTTAAAAAAAGTTGCCATATTTAAATGATAGTTATATTTTGCATGAAAAACTAATTCTTTTGAACTGAACCAACCATTTGATTCGATTCTTCTATCAATTCTTACTTTTTCAACTTTATAACATTTTTCCAAATTTTCATTTACTACTAAAAAATGTTTATTATCGATTTCTTTTATTATTTCGAATGGTCTCATCGGATATTCTTCGAACCAAATTTCATCACCTATTTTTAATTCTTTCATATATTACTCCTTAATTTTCTAATCTTTTTAAAACATCAACTTTTTCAATTATGCTAACAAACCACATAATACTAGACAAAAATGTTAATGTTGAAAAAACTATCATTAATATTTTAAAATTGTATTCCCAACTAATTTGCGCAAAAATCCCTAAAATTATAGTTACTGCTAATAATAACAGATATCCTATAAATTTTCTACCTAATTTAATATTCATAGCTTTCTTCCACAATTTGGACAATAATTTATATTTATTAATATATCTGCACTAGGTGTTAATATATTAAAATATTTTTTACCTCTATTCTGTTCATCTACGATGAACACATCGAAATCATCTTTTTCACCTTGAATCATCTCTAGAGGAAAATAATCTCCTATATAATCTTCAAAGTGACAAAATTTGCATCCTTTTTCTTCCATTATAATCCTTTCAAATAAGTTTCCATCTCATCATTATATAAACAATCTTTAGAACTTATTTTTTCTTCTTTTTCTTCTTTTTTATATTTTTTATAGTACTTAGAGTATTTTTCATTTTCAAATACTATATATTCCGGATGAATTTTTTTGTCTTCTACCCAATGAACAAACTCTTTGTAATTGCTAATTTTAAAATTTAAATCTAAAATATCATCTAAAATTTCTAATTCAGAATTATTTAAATAGTTATTAATATGATTTTTCATTTCATTTAAAGTTAAATCATAAATTTCATTTAAAATGATCCGAGAATATTCATCTTTTCTATTTTTAAAAAAATTATAAAATGTTCTGTAATAATACAATTTAAAATTAAATCCTTTTTTAGAAGAAATAATTTTAATACTTTTTTCAATCAAATCAAATTCATTTAATTTTTCAATATTTAAATCAATTGAGTTATTAATTAAATGATTTAAAATTTTATCGCTTTTATAACATTCAGGAAATTTTTCAATTAAATGTTCAATAATATCATTAGTATTGTTTTTATTTTTAGCAATTTCAAAATTTATAACATTTACACAATCATTAAAATTTTCAATTAATTCCACAAACATAGTATATTCAACAGTATCTCTACAACGAAAATATTCAGGAATATTTTTTATTAAATCTACAAAACTTATTCTATAATTTAATTCTTCACAGATTTTATAATAATATTTTATTGATATTTTACCTGAATAAATTCGTGATAAATGTTTATAAATTATAAAAGGTTTGTGTTTATCATTTAATTTTGATAATTCTTTTAATTTATATTTTTCTAATAGCCATGAAATTACATTGAATTTTTCCAAACATCCAGTTTTAAATATATATGTATTAATTTTATCAAGATATTTTAAATCTTTTTTAAAAATTTTTTTTAAATTTTCTTCATTGTAATAATATAAATAATTGTTTTTATTTAGAAGATAATTTAATATTTTTTTGTCTAATAATTCATTCATTATTATTCCTTTAATTCTTTTTGTTTATAATTCCAAACATAATCAATACTTCTAGTAGCAATATCAAAAGCGTCTTCAAGAACTTTTCTCAGTTCTTTATTATTTCGATTCATTCCTAAAATTTGAAATTCCTCTAATAACTGATTTTTTACAGCACCTATATTGAATGGTTGTTTAAATTCTTTATTTTGATCTTCGATTGGTAAACCGAAAATGCAGCTATCAATATCTTTGCAATTTAATCCAATTTCATCACAAAACCATTCATGATTTATTTCAACCAACATTGAACAGTCTTTGCATATTTTTTTATAATTCATTAATATTCCTTTCTCATTTTAAAATAAATTGTATCAGGATTTGATACTATAAAATCATTTACTAATTCTGCATAACCATCTCTAATTAATTCAATAACTCTTTGAGCATTAGATGAATACCATAATTCATCTTTGTATTCACCCGAATTATCAGCATACTTTTGCCAATTTTTATGCAAGTCTTTTTTAAAATATAAATTACTCATATCAATAATTTGATTCTCGCCTAAATGTAATTGATAAGCTTTTAAAGTTTTATCATTAAATTCAACTGGTCCAAATATTCGATATTTTTCAAATGCTTGGAAATTACTTGGATGATTCCATAATCTATCTGAAACACTTCCTGATGAAAAATAACCTCTTGTTACTTCATCAGAATACTCTGGAACATAAATCATATATTTCAACAATTGTGGTTCCATCTTAAACTCTTTATTAATTGCCCAATAATAAAGATTATTTTTTAGATCTTTATAATTTTCTTCTGTGTATTCTATCATTTTTTTCTCCTTAGTTATATTTCATAAAGTTGACAACCTCTTCCACAACTAGCACATTTACTCATAATAATTGTATTTTTTTATGTTTCCAGCTTTGCCTAATAATATTCTTTTTTTATTATAAGGTGTTGATCTTCCACTTTGTCTTAATTCGATACAATTTTCTTTTAAATATTCAACATCACCTATCAGAGTGTCTCCTTTAAGGTTTGTATATTTATATATTTTTTTATGTGATTTTAATTTTTCGCGAATTTCTTTTGCACGACTTTCACCATAATATTCTTCAAATGTTTTATCACGTAATGGATGATTTTTTAATTTTGTGTCACTTATTTTTTTATTTCTTTTAAGTTTTTCTTCGTCTGATAATTTTTCATATTTTTCTTTAGAAGCAATACTCATTCTCTTTCTAGTTTCTTCTGTAAATTTTATTACTGGTTTCTTTCTCGGATGATTTTTGATATATTCTAGTCTTTTTAAAGTATTTTCTTCAAAGGATTGTTTTACACTTATCATATATTCATCAACATTATCTATATAGTCTTTAGGAATTTCAATAATTGACCACCCATCAAATGATACATTATATATACCATTTGAGATATATTTTATATTTTTTTTAGAATAATTTCGTATAATTTTAGGAATATTATTTTCTTTCAATGTTTTAAATAATGTGCCGTTAGAAGTATATTTTAAATTCCAATCTTTATCAAATATATGAAAAATTTTAGCCATGCCATTTTTTTCACCAATACTATTTAATCGATTTTCAATTAAAAATGATTCCGACATTTTTCTACCAATCAATGATGCTGATATCTTTTTACCAACTTCTTTATTATTACTAGCAAATCTTGATGATGTTTGTTTTACTAAATTATAAAATTTTTGATTAGTATCCACTGAAAATTTTTTATGTAACATTATCTCATAATTTATAGCATCTTCCGCCGCATTAAATGTTTTTATAATCTTAAATTTAAAATTTTCAATACCTTTGTCTTTGATATCTTGTAGTAATATTTTACTGGAAGATTTATAATGTTTTAAATCCTCCATTGCTGTCTTACCAAATCTTTTAGTCATCTTTATATATCTACATCCGTAATAATGCCTCATATCTAATAAACATGTTATTCTATAAACATATGAATAATATTCCATTTATAACCCTTTATAATAATATAATTTTTATATTATATTATAATTATAATTATAATATGTTTATATGTTATATATATGACATCCTTGACCATTTGCAATTGCACAAGTTGAACATTTTCCAAAATCAAGAAATTCTTTTGAATTCCATATATCTTTTAGAAAATCTAAACTATTATCTAACATATCAAATTCTTTAATATCACTTATTGTATTCCATGATACTTCTTCCATAAATGAACATGGCACACATTTTCCAAAGTTATTTATATATACACTAAATTTTGTACTCTCACAACTTTCTACCATTTGAGAATATTCTTTAGCTCTTGGATGATCTTTAACTGCTTCTAAAAATCTCACAGCACCACAACTATCCATACCATATCCAATTCCTGCTTTTTCAAACTTTTTAATAGTTTCATTTACTTCTTCTTGAGAACATCCTTGATACTTTACTCCACGTCCCTTTTGTTTTAACGAAAGAAGAACAACAGCATTAAGTTTAGCTAATCTTGGATCAGTTTTAATATCTTCTATAATTTCATCAATCCATTGTACACTAAATTTAGCTAAAACAAAATGGATATTTATCTGATCCATTCCAGCTTTAGTTAATCTATCAATACTATTATAACATATATCTTTTCCAGCATGTGGATAGAAACTTACAGCAACTGCTCCACAAACATTTGATAATTTCTGTGCAGTATCTTCTGTAATATCTGCAACTGTAATATTTGGAATAATCCCTTTACTTCTAGTATATTCCATAATTTTCCAAACATCAGGATTAATGATTCCTGATGCATCACTTCCTAATGCAACTTGTGTTAACTGAGGTCCTAATTTATCTAGAACAGTTTTATACTGTTCTAGTGTCATATTATTTGAACCCGGCGTACTAGCTTTATAACAAAATGAACAGATCTTACTAGCAGGACCTTCGCAACCATCACTGATTTCAATATCAGCAATAATTGGGCCAAACTCACATCTTTGAGGATCATCCTCTAAAGTTTTTCCCCACTGCTCATAATATCCAGTGACTTTATCAAAGTTATAATTGAAGTTTTCACTTCTTAGTAACTTCTTATTTTCTGTTTCTCTAATTTTTGCTATCAACTTTTACTCCTTATTTTATTATAATTTTATAAATTATATCTTCATTATTATCTACAACAAAATATGTTTTTTCTTTACAGTTGTTCAATTCATCTAAAAGAATTTCTAATTTTTCTTCTGTAAAATTATTATCAATAACACATGAAGAAATTTTTTGCCCACCAATTATCAATTCAATTTCAAAATTTTTACATTTACATTCACATGAAATAAAATCTAAATTATATTCATCATCTGTTTCATCGATATTAAATGATACAAAAAATTCTTTTCCTAATTCTTTTTGTCGACCATATAGATCACACTCAACAATTATTTCTTTAAATTTTTTAATTTCTTTATACATTTTTACTCCTTATTTTTGTAATGTATATTGTTTATCATGATCTAATAAAGTTATTACAACTTTATCAACATCATCACCAAGATACGATCTAATATAACTTGAATTATCAGAATTCAAACAAAAATAACTTGCTTCATCACTTCGAAAAAATTCAAATTCTTTTGTATCTACATTTATATATAATCTATCAGCTTCCATAATATTAATATTTAAAACACCACCATTTTTTGCAACTTCTTTAATTTCTATTATCATCTTTTACTCCTTATTTATACAAAGTATCTTTGTAATTATCTAAAACTTTTTCAAGTTTTGCCAATAATCTGTATAACGATATATCAGATTTTTCAATAATACTCAATTTTATGTTTTCAAAAACTTCTTCTGGACCAGCTTCAGAATCGAAAAACTTTACTTCATTTAGACAAATTTCTTTAGGTAAATTGATATCATAATCAACTCCTTTTAATAATTTATCTAATTCATTTAATGAATTGTTTGAAATATCTTCATCCAAAACAACATTTTCATCATCTTCCCCTTCTGCCAAATATACAGATTCTAATTCATTATATTCATCCAAATTAATTTGACAATACCAATTATCACCATAAGTGATAAAATAATTATCGTCGTTTTTATTTTCGTATTCCCAAACCAAATTTCGATGATTATGTGGTTTTTTATTAGTAAAAACTAAATTCATTGGATCTCCATTACATTTGCATTTTACACTCATGTGATGCATTTCTCGATACAATACTTCAAATAAGTCCATATAATAAACATTACCACATTCTTTACATTTTAACATAAAGGTTTCGTTTTCATATTTGATAATATTATCATTTAATATTTTTTTGAATTTATTTTTTAAAAGAATCAAATTAAATCTGTCGTATTTTTTAGAAAGAGATTTTATTTTTTCCCTTTCTTTCTTTGTAACTATATTTTTAAGACTCATTTCAATTCACCTGTTTTTAATAATGTAACTAAGTCATCTAAACTTACTGTGGCTCCACAAGCATTTGGATGACCACCTCCTCCTAGAGCTTTTGCAACACCATTTACTGGTCCTAATTCATTTATACTTCGAAAACTAAAAACAACATCATTGTTTTCAAGTATAAAATATTGCATGCTTGGAATTTGATATTTTTTACATATCTCATTACCAATTTCACTAATAGTACTAGTACTATTTAATATTAGAAATTCTTGCCCCTTAATGACAACTCTTCGAAGCTTTTCGATATCTTTAGTTTTAGATTCAACAGATTGTTGAGTTTTTTTCAATAATGATCTACCAACTGCTTGACTTTTATCACGATTAAAAACCATATTAAATTTTTCAAAAGAACTAACTTCTCGAACATCAACTTCAAGAGATAAGTGTTCATTAATTTCTTTTGAAAAAGGCATCGCCCAATACCAAAGATCTCTATCTTTAACATAATTGAATAATTCTTTATTCATCATGATATCGTTTTTATCTTCACAATGATCCAATAAATATTTAAAACAAAGTGTAGCACCACTTTCAGCCATATCAAATATACATTTAATATTATCAGCTTCATTTTCAATATCTTTTAAATTCTTTTCAGCAGTTTCATGATGATCTATTATGATCATCTTTTTAACTTTTGAAGCAATTTCTAAAGTTAATTCTCTACTAAAAGAAAAGTCAACAATATATAAAGTTAGATCTTTATTGAGATCTCCTATAACTCCGTATGGTTCTTCACCGTATTGAATGCTTCTACAATCAGCAACTTCTACTAATTCTAGTATTGCTGCAGCACTTGCAACTCCATCCATATCTCTATGGTATATTATTTTATTTAATTTTTTCATTCTTTACCCCTTGTGTTTTGTTTTTTCTTGTAATTTATTTTAAATATATTCTTCCAAATAATTCAATTAAAAAAATAAGTTGATTTATCTTTATATTTTAATTTTTGTATCTTTAAAAATATATTTTCTACCATTATAAATTAATATAATGGTATTCAGGATTATATTCGACTTCGAATATTTTCAATTTTTTATTTATTTTTTCGAAGATGATTATCTCATCTTCCTCTAATTTTTCATTTTCTTTTCCCTGTATAACAGGATATAATCCATTAGGATTATCGTCAAATTCCATATAGAATGGATCAACCCATTCTATTCCATCAAGATATGTTGTTACCTCGATTTTTGAGTAGAAATCACCGACTTCTACTTTTTTAAAATATATTTCAGTTTTCATTTTTTTCTCCTTTATTAAGAACAGGATGAAACTCCCGAATACTTTACACGTCGTGTAAAGTTCTTTTGCTTATATCCGAACGTACTTATATAAGCGACTTTATTTGAGTATCGATTCTTTATTCTCAATACTCCTTATGCATCTCAGCTCTATTAATATATTAATTTCTATATTAATTTATATCATTTCTTACAAATTACCAATGAAATTTTTTAGTAATATGAGAACATGTTACTAAAACAATTTTATCATTTTTTAATACTCCATTAAAAAATAATTTTTTAGAAGACCAAGATATTTTTTTATCTTGTTTATTTCTATTTATTATTTTTTTAACTAGATTATTTAACCCATTTAAAAAAATATACCAATCTTCTTTTGTATTTAAATCATTTAAAAATCGCTCTTCAAATCGTTCTATAAAATGATTTGAAAATTCTAAATAATTTAAATAATTATTCAAATAAAAGAAATTATCATTTTCTTTTATTTTGGATTTTATAATTTCTTTCATTTTTTTTCTCCTTAATAATATGATAACTATAGAAATAGCTCTTAAAATTCCTTAGAAAATTGATCATATAAATAATCCATTAGATATGATCCAAACTCATTTTCTTTTGTTATATCAATACTATGTTCTGATAATATTGAACTCACTGCATGAAATAATTCATGCACTAGAGTTCTTAAACTATTATCAAAAATTCCGACTAATATTACCATTTTTCCATCTTCAAATAATGCTGATGAACATATTCCATTCGTATGTTCAGGAACCTCATTTTCTATAATAGTTTTAAAACTATTATATTTTTTTATTTTTGTAATTAAATACACATCTGTATTTAATATATTTATATTAACTTTCTTCATAATTTTTTTCAAAATAAAATAATCTGGAACTTAATCCAGATTATTTTATTTTTTCTAACTCCTTTCTATCGGCTTCACCGATAAATATTTTTCCATTTACTACTTTCGTAGCACCGCTTATTTTCATACTTGAAGTTCGTTTTTCAACTCTTCTTCTAGCATCTCTTAATAATTTTTCGTCTTTCTTTGTCATAATGTCTCCTTAATGACTTCAGTATAGTTATAACTATACTGTAATACTTTACACGTCGTGTAAAGTTCTTTTGCTTATATCCGAACGTACTTATATAAGCATCTTTATTTGAATATCGATTCTTTATTCTCAATACTCCTTATGCATCTCAGCTCTATTGGTATATTTATTTCTATATTAATTTATAATATTTCTTACAATTAATATAGAAATAGCTCTTAAAATTCCTTAAATTAGAATATTTATTTTCTTTCTCTCTTTAGGAGATAATCTCCTAGCAGCTTTTTTATTATTTTTACTAATACAATCATAACATAGTTTTTTATTTTTAACTATTTCTTCATATGAATGTACTTTTTGATTTTTTCCACATTCTTTGCAAATGTATGTTATTTTCATAAAAATTCTCCTGTAGCTATAAGTTTATTATACAATTTATTTGGATTATACCAATTTGCATGTTTATCCCCTGGAATAATTTTTCCAGCAATCAATAAATATGCACAAAATTCATCACAAGTCCATTTTTCTTTATTTTCCAAATCAAATGGTAATATATCACTAAATATGATATTCTTCCAATCATATCCTTTTCCGTATTCCATTCTAGCTAAAGTATATAAATAATTAGCAATAGAAGAATTAACTTCAAATGTTAATATATCCCATTTATCAGAATTTAAAGTATAATTATCCAATTCTCTAATAATCATAGTTTTAGGATCACTTCCTATTCTTTTATGATTTAAAACGATTTCACAATGACTATAAGGACCTCTTGTCCATAGTCTGATAGCTTTATCAGCCCAGTTTCCTGGACCCTTATAAAATATTACACTAATCGTTGCCATAATTATTTCTCCTTATTTAATCTTTTTACAAATATCCCAGTATTCATTTTATACATTACTATTAACCCAACAATTATTCCAACACTTATTGATAACACTCCAAAAATATCATTATGTGTATAAGCATTACTTACCCAACATAAATCAGCTAACGTGTAAGTTATAGTACTAAAATATATATTACCTTTATAGATAAAAAATGATCCTAAAAGTAATAAAATTCCTCCTAATGTTAAAATGCTCACAATTTTATTCCAAAATTCTTAAATAATTCATCATTTAAAAACTTATAAACTTTTGGAGCTCTTGTTGGTAACTCACTTAATCCTGTACCTAATCCATCCACTGGAAAAATCACAGTATCTATAATACTAGTAGTACTCAGATATTGTAATAAATCATCAATATCCATTTTAATTATATTAATACATTGATCATACATTATATCACTAAAATAATCTTTCTCATAAGTTCCTGGAGCAAACTTAGTTGCTATTCCAAAACTATTTTGACAATCTCTTATTTGAGCTTGTCCACCATATCCTTTTCTTATAAAATTATCTCCAAATATATATAATTTATTTGGATTATTTTTACATTGATTGATACTATACCAATCTTTCTGTACTTCTACTTTCATTATTTCTCCTTAAGAAATATTAAATATTGTTTTATAAACACTAGCATATTTTAAATTATATAAATTACCAAAATACTTTTTAACATCGATCACTTTATCTGGAGAAGTAACTCCTTTTAAATAATCAGAATATACTTCTAAAGCATTTCTTTCTGCTTCTATAAAATCACTAATATCAACTACTTTATTAAATTCATTAATATTAAAATTCTTTCCTTGCTCAGAACTTCCTGGAGTATATACTTGATATGCTTCTTTCAGTTCTGGAAAAGTATCTCTATCAGGTCTAATTAAAACATTAATTATATTAGCTATAATTTTATGTTCGTAATGTAGATCTTTATCGTAATGATAATAAATTGCATTTATATTGTTATCTATTAATATCTTTTTAATATGTTTTTCAATATCTTTTTTAGTTTTCGAATTTTGCTTTAAACTCAATGGTTCATACATTAATCCTGTCCAAAATATTTTTTGAAAAGATTCTTGATTTACAATATGATTAGATAACATACTTCTATCAAAATCATTACCACAAACTGTTAAAATTTGGATTTTGTGACCTTCTTCCAACAATTTTAAAATGGTTCCTATTTGAAATGACTCATCATCAAAATGTGCCATCACAAATAATATATCTTTTTTCATTTTTACTCCTTCATTTTATTACTTAAATAAATTAAGTAATTGATCTTCTAATTGTTTTAAAATAGTTTCTCGAATTTTTTGATTATTTATTAGCTCTGCTGCTGATATTTTATCATTTAATTCTTTAACTTTATCTTCTAAACAATTTTCTTTTTTTACTTCTTGTATTTCTTCTTCCTCTTTAAAACTTTTAGTAGCTACAAATTCAATCTCTTTACCATTTAAAATATCGTTTTTGAAACTTTCCATTTCGTTAATAGTAAATTCAAAAACTGTATCATCTACAAAAACTTTAAAAATTTGATCACCAATAATATTAGCAACTCCAGTAATCTTTTGGCATCTACTACCAAATATTTTTTTATAATTATATGCTAATTTTGCAGCATCAATCACTTTATTATTTACTTGAACTTTAGAATCATCTTTGCATTTTGGGCATCTTACTTTACTTTTATTTTTAAATAATTGTAAAATATTTGACATCTTTGCTTCATACTTTCCATGAGTAGCACATTCAAAAATAAACACTCTCGGATCGTTTTCTGATCTTCCTATAAATTTATCATTAAAACAATCTTTATATTTATTATAAAATTGCTCATCTGTTAATCTGGTTTTATTATTTTTTCTAGGATGATCTTTATTATATTTTATACGACATTCTTCACATCGATATTTTGCTGATCGATGTTGCATATCATTTAATCTTGTATAATTTATAATATTACTTTCATTGCAATCACAACATTCAATTTCAACTAGATATCCTTCTCTAGCTATTATTTTACCAACATCAGAAAATTTAATTTGAAGTTCTTCTAATGTTAATCTTCTTTTTCCTCGTCGAGCCACACTATTCTCCTAATCTATTTATCATTTTGCTATACTTTCCTTTAATCATTCGACCAATAATCTCTTCAGCTATTAATCCGAGATCTTCGATCATTCGATCAGCCATTTGCTTAGATATCACCTCTTCTAATTTAGTCCTATGAGACTTAATTGTATACTTTCCAGATAATTCTGGTTTATCTTGAAAAGTAAAATAATATCGGATACTCATATCATTTGTCATATGATACTTTATGTAATGTGTCACATGACTATAATTTATTTTTTCCATTATTTTCTCCTACAAAAATAAAAAATGGAAGAGGATTATTTAATCCTCTTCCATAATATTGAATATATTATTTCATTTTTGATACATGTTGTACCAATAATTGTATATTCTACATTTTTCTGATTAATAAGTTTAATCATATTAATCTTATTTAACTCTGCACAATTGACTTTATTTACAAAGTCAATTTTTTCTTGAACTGGTTCTTTAACCTGTTCAACAACCTTTTCCTCTTTAATCGGTTCATCAACTTCTACAGAAATTACTTTTGTAGGTTTTTGAACCTTTTGTTTTTTCTCAACTTTCTCAGTTGATACTTTTTTGAAACTATTTTTTGCATTCTCATATGAGAAGTATGCAATGAAGCTTCTGTCAAGTTCTGCTACTACAAATATTGTGTGTGCTTCACCCTTAACCCAATCATAATCTTTGCTATCTTTAATATAGCACACTTTATTATTTAGGAAGCATACTGCTTCACCTTCAGCGTTTTTATGATGATTTGTATCTAATATGCAATCCTCATATGTACTTATACTTGGTTTATTATTACTCATTTTGGTAATCCTTTTTTTTAATTTATTTATAACTTTCGTTACATTGATATATTAATTTCTATAGTAACTACCAATATTTCTTACAATAATATTTAAATATCTACTCCAATTAAATTATACAATGTATCATTTTCTAAAACTAAATTATCTCTTAATTCAACAATCTTATTTATCTCATCAGCTTCAAAAAAAGCTACTGATAAATCTTTATTAAAAAATGGTTTAGGAGCAAGTCCTAAATATATTTCATCATTATATTTAAACTCCCACATAATTTCAAAATCTAATTTTTTCCGATTTTCGACAATGTATTCTTCGAACTCATTTAGTCCATCTAAACAATAATTTTCATTATCTGGAATATTAAAAACTTCTTTAATTGCTTCTTTATTATTTTGTAAATCTTTTTCATTAAAAGAAAAACCTACACTAATCCCTTGACTATATTCAAAATATCTAATTTTTTCTATTTTCATTTTTTACTCCTTGTATACTATTATAAGAGATTCATTTCTCTCTTATGACTTGTCATCTCAGACACTTCTTTTAACTTATTTTAAGTAACATTTGTAACTTGGGATAACTAATTCATCTGATTCTAAATCGCTAGAAATCATTTGAAGAATAGCTCCTAATTGTACCATTATTGAATCCATATATGTTTGAGGGTTCAAATAATCTTGTAGTGTTATCATACTTGTATTGATTTTCATTTTCTTTTTAGAATCTCTATATTGTAAATAAAATACTACTCCAGTTTTTCTTTTAATTATTATTTTTTTTAAATCAATAAATTCATTATCAAGCTTGCTTAAATATATAAACTCTTGACTTGGAATAATTACTAATTTTTTATAATTTCCGTCACCATAAATAAAATCACTTGGGTTACAAAACTCGCCTCTAATTTCTACTACATTATTATTTAAATCTACTAATTTTAACATTTCTTCCCCTTTTATAAATTTCTAATTTTAACAGAATCATCTGCAACATTTTTATCACTAAGTTCTCTTATTTCTAACAGACTTGGAAGATATAAACTATCTCCAATTACATAAGAATATTTAACTGCTCCGATCTTATTAATATAATCATCAGGATCAAATCCTTCAATTAATTTTAATCCTTTACTTGAATCATTTAGATCAACTCTCTCAAATCCTCTTTGTTTATCAGATAATCCAGATAAATCAACTTTAATTAAACCATCTGATGATTCGCAAATAAGACTTCCTATTCCTTTTTCATATTTAGTACCTTCCTTTCCTGGATTCCATCCAACAATCTTAAGATCACATTCTTTAAAATCTTTTAGTTTTATGATACCTGTTCTATTGGTGTCATGAACCCATATCGAATCCAATTTCTTAATTACTGCACCTTCTTCGCCTTTATTTAATTGATCTTGATAAAAATCCATAGCTTCTTGAAAAGAATCGACCAATTTAAAATCAATTAATTGACATCTTTGAATATGACTCAAAAGTGAATTGTTTCTAAGATTATATTCTTTAACATATTCTTTAACATTTTCGAATCGTTCTTTATATGTTAACTCACATTTAAGATTATTCCAATCCTTAGTTGGAACCATATCCCATATTTTATACACTAATCGATCATGAGTATTTTTCCACTCTAATCTCAATTTATTCAACTTATCTTTTAATTTGTCTCTTTTCTTTTCGGTTTTAGCTGCGTTAATTTCAGCTTTAAGATTTTTCTCAATCTCATATCTTTGAAAATATGAATTAATTAAACCATTACCAACTTCTCTTGGAAGAAATTTAGTTTTGGAATTTTCTTCTAGTATTAGAAGCTCTCCGTGTAGGGTATTTCCTATAAAGCTTTCAATTAATCCAAAAGTTCTAAAAAAAGTATCTTCTGGAACACTTCTTCCATATCTAGTAGTTGTATTAACTACATGAGTTACTATAGAAATATTCACAAATAATCCATCAGCTTTTGTTTGAGCAATTACATTATCATTTTTATAATCTTCTTCTATGATTCTTTTCTCTAACATCTTTTCAGCTTCACATCTCATATATGGAGCAGTTGGAATCAGATCTGACCAAATTTTATTAACTATTTTTTTACCAACTTTAGTGGTTCCAACTTTTCGTTTTAGAACCATCATCATAAGTTTATCAGCATTTTTTCCAGCAACTGATAAAAAATTTTGAATTCTTTCTTCTGCTAATTTTCCTCGCAATCCAGCATTTAAATCATCTAAAACTTCATAAAATTTTATATGATAATCAGGACATTGTTTTGGATCATAATCACTTTGCTTAATACTTGGTTTAAATGACGTTTTATTATAAATATAATTCACATCATCTAAACAATATTTAAAGAATTTCTTCAAATCATTGTCATCTTTAAAATGAGAAAGATATTTCTCTTTTTCATTGGTGCTAGCAATTTCTAGCTCTATTTTATTTATGATATTATAAATTCTATTTAAAACTTCCATTTATTTCCTTTATTGTTTCTTTATAATATTTAATCAAACTTCTTCTCCATTTGAAATATCCCCAAATATACCATTTAGATTTTGTATATTCTTTTAATTTTTCGTAAAAATTGTCTTCTGGTAACAGATAACAATATTTATTATAATATTTTGGATTAGTATACATACTTAATTCATATTCATCACCAAATAATTCATTGACTAATTGTGATCTATATTTGATTAAATCTTTAACTTCTATACTAAAATAACCTGCAAGATTTAATTTATATACTAATTCACTAATACGAATGTAAAAATCTTCTAAATTATTATAAACAAAATCAATAAATTCTTTATCTTTATTTTCTTGACTTAAATAAATTAAATAATCTATTAATATTGAAATATTTTCTTTATCTTTGTACATATTTCTAGAAGTATATAAAAATAATTTTTTATTTGTAATTATCTTATTTTTCGCTAAAAATATAATTTGATTCATTGTTAAATTATCTATTGATTTTGAATATTCATCTTCAATTTTTTTCAAAAGACCAATATCAGCAGGAGACAATTCTGTCCAAACTTTTAATATCAATGCATAATGTGATATTTTAAATAATTGTTTCACTAAATTTAAAGAAGAATTCTTTAAAAAATGTATAAATATTTCTTGATCAATATTAGAAATATATAAACTTTTTATATTTTCTAATCTTAGATATCCTATTTTTATGTAATCTATTTTTAATTTATTTGGAATTATTCCGTCTTGATATAATTTTGTCCAATCAAAATCATCAGGATTATCTCCGATAAATTTTTCAAATTTTTTCTTATCTGTTAAATAACATTCTCGTTTAATTGTTTCACAACTCATAATTTCTCTTTATATTTTATAATCTATCTGATATTGTTCGATCAGTTTATTTAACTCTTCTTTAGTAATGCTTTCATTCATCATAGTAGCTTTATCATAGATACTTTGAATCATTTTTATATCACCAATTTCGCGAGTTACCAAATACGCAAGTTTTAATCTATACAAAAAACTCTCACTGTATAATTTTACAAAATTATAATTATCTAGCATATAATATAAAAAATATATAAATTTACCAGTAATAACTATTATACTGAAATGCATAATTGGTGCTAATAATATTGCTTGAGCTGGCAGCAATCCATCACTCAAATGTAATGTTAGTACCCATAATACTGACATTAATAATATACCGATTCTTCCAAAACTTGTTTGGAACTGTGCTCTAATTATTTCACTTGCTGTCATTATAATTTCTCCTCTAATTGTTTTGAATTTATATCAATATTTATATCTACAAATCGTTCACTTATAATTTCTTGAATTTCATCATCACTATCAATTTCTCCATGGTATATTTCATTATTGTACTCATCTTCTATAATTAATACAAAACATATAAACTCATCTCTCTGATATATTTTTTGCAATGTTACTTTTATTTTAGTATCATTGTAGATAAAATTTGCAATAAGTTCATTATTTATTTCTAACCATTTTAACATAATATTCATAATATTCTCCTATTGATATTTTAATTGTTTGACTACTTTTCCGTCACTTAGTTTTTTAATATTCTTATCATGTATATAATAATACTTAACATTATATGAGCTGAATCCTTGAGCATCTCTAACAATAAAAAATTGATCATTGCTTCTAGTAACAGTATTCATAACAGTTTTTTCTTGCATTGATAGTTTATTAATCATAGACATCGAAACCCCTCACAACCTTTTATTTTAAAATCTTTACCTTCTTCTGGAGTAAAGTATGTTACTTTTCCAGGAGAAACAACATCAGTTCTTTTAATACCAGCTTCCTGCAGTGCACTAAGACACATTGAACTTACAATATATATTGTGTTTTCTTTAGGTTCTGGTAAACCAGTTACGTTATTCACTATACTTTTTCTGATAGGAATACCATTAGCTTCCATTAAAGTATATGTTTGTACGTCCGCTCTGGCTCTTATTCCTCTTTTTACTTCTGGAATCGTTGTTCCAGTTATCATTTCATTAATATCATGATCGGTCAAGTTCACAAAATTAACACCATCTTTCTTAATCATTTTTTACTCCTTATAAATTTTTTATTATATATTTTCTATTAGCTCTTCTCACCTTAGTGATAGTTCTTTTAGAAATTAATAACAACTTTGACAATTCATCTATAGAATTATCACTAAACAATAATTCAAATAACAACATTTCTGGATCTAATAATATGTCATTATTCATCATTTTATCAATCAATGAAATCTTTAACATTTCATCTAATTGATTAAATTTTATACACTTTTCTTTTATGATCATTAAATTTCGTTGATCTTGATAACTTACCAAGATCATGTTTAATAAATCAATAAAAGTATCGTCGAAGTACTCTTTTTGAGTATATCCTTCAATAATATTTTCACCAATATATTCTTTATTATTTATATCAATTTTGATGATATTATCACCAATTTGATAACATATAATGCCGCAGTACTCATCATATGTTATATCTAACATATGTAATAATTCATGAACTTGTATCATTACTTTTCCTTATTTTCTTGCTGAATTTTCTTCAGCTAATTTTTTAGAGATATACTCTCTTAAATAATTTAAGGCAACTCTTTTATCAGCGGTTCCAAGACAAATTATATTGTCTTCACCTAATATAACTAACCATTCATTATCTATAATATCAAAAAATAACATTTTATCTCCTTTATAAGACTCGGATGTATCTCCGTAATTGAAGAGAATAATTATCTCTTCGACTCTATTTTCACCACTTAATGCTATGTTTATCGTCTCCAGCTCGACACAATTTTAGTTATATATTCTATAGTTAAATTATCTACATTTTTTGTATATAAATCATAACTATCTTTATAACACTTTAAATAAAAATCATCAGGTTTAAAATAACCATTTGATCCAAATTTATCTTTCATATGTTTAAATACTCCTATTATTGCTTCATTTTCATCTTGACTTCTATCAAAATGATATTTAAATGATCTAATAATAGTTTTATCAATTAATAATTTACCTTTATCTGCAGCATTCATAACTCTACTATAAATACTATAATATGCACCTTTATAACTAGCTCTATGTTGTAATACAGCATAATATACTATTCTTATCTCTTTTTTAGTTAAATCACTAAATAAAGCACTTCTATTTTTAAATATATACATAGCTGCTTTTCTTTCATGGATCTTTCTATCATCTACATTTGCAAAAATATCATGAAAATATGCTATTAATATCATTAATTTTTTATCTAAATTTAATTTCAATACTTTATCAATTTCTAAAAAATTATCACATACTTCTATCGCGTGTGATAATTTATGAGCTGAATCATTATTATTATAAAATTCCGCAACCATTTTTTCAATTTTTTTTCTCATATTTCGTCCTTATATTTTATTAAAAAGAATTAATAAAAACAATAATAATTCTTTTCCTTAATATTATTATTTCTATATTAACTTATAAGATTTCTTAATATTACTATAGAAATAATACAAAAATCCCTAGAGAAATAATAAAATAATGATAATGAGTGCTCTAGCACTCATTATCTTCATCTACAAATATATCATCTATATATGATATACTTCCTATTCTTTTCATTTTTACTCCTTCTTTAAGAATCATCTTGATTCTATTAATATATTAATTTCTATAGTAACTCTGATCATTTCTTACTCTCCAATTCTTCAAATTAACTAAAAGAGGGGTTATTTCTATACTAACTCATTTTTAGCTTTAGCGTTAAAGCTAAATCGCAAAAAATTTATTTTTCATATACTTCTCCTCAAATTTTTTACTAAGAATCTAGCGTAAAATTTTAAATCACTTTTATTTTTTATTTTGATTTCTCATTTTAGCTTTAACGCTAAAGCTAAAAATGAGTTAGTATAGAAATTATAACATTTCTTAATAACTTTCAAGGAACCTGAAATATACTAAGAATCTAGCGTAAAATTTTAAATCACTTTTATTTTTTATTTTGATTTCTCATTTTAGCTTTAACGCTAAAGCTAAAAATGAGTTAGTATAGAAATAACATGAAGATACTAAAATATAATAATAAAAAGAAAAAAAGGATCAAAAATGTATCAAATAAATACAAACAATTTAGAATTTAAAATAGGGTCAAATGAGATGGAATATGGTAAGTTATACTATATGAAAGAATATAATGAAAAGATATTAAACTTAGATATCAAAAATTTTAATTATATAATATACGATGATGATATTGATAATACAACATTCGATGAGTTCTATCAATATTATGAAGATATGTTTCTAGAAACATTATATGAAATCAATAAATACTTATATGTAGATTTATCAAATTTTTCAAAAGATAATGATTTAGAAAAGAATAAAATGGTTATAAAAAATATAGTTAGATTTTATATGATGGGATTGCCGTATACATATTTAAAAAGCATATTAAAAGAATATCAAATAGGTGGATTTCATGATGCTTTAGAAGTAATAAATCAATCAAATAATAAAGCAAATATAATCAAAGCTATAGAAAAAGCAATAGATGAACAATATAGTTTTGTAGAATTAATGAAAAATGTTAATGAAACAGTATCAAATAAATCAAAAAAAGAGAATATGTTAGAATTAATAGACACATTAGATTCAAATGTAAATAATAAAGTAAAAGTATTAAATTATTTTAAATCTATAATTTCAGCATCAGGCGAAGAAGGAATAAGAGAACTTCTTAAAATATATCTAAAAAATGATTATATCAATATAATATAATATAAGGAATTCACATGAGAAGTAACATTAAAAATTTTAAAATGCATACAGTATCTGTTAATGATAATTTAAAAATAGTTAATCAAAATACAATATCAGTACAGGAACATATAGTAAAAAGTAGTTATACAATTCTAGCAGATAATAGAAAAAACTGGAGAAATCAAACAGTATATGCTCCAGGATATTTTAATAAGATAACCGATTTTACAGTAGGTAATGATAATAGTTTATTTATAATTGATCAGAATTTAAATATATTAAAAACTCCAAATAACAATATCGATAATATTAAAGGGAGAAATGATTTATTTTTAATATATCCGATACCTTGTTTTAATATGACACAAAATTATGAATTAAATATTACAGACAACAATACTGATGAAACAATTACAATTGAATTATCTCAAGAGTTCGGAGAATTAGTAGGAAGAATATTAGCTCAAAGTTTACCATTAGATAGTGTTCCATTAAAAGATACAACAAGAGCATTTTTAGAGAATTTTATTATATATTATGATAATCAAAATATAAGAGAGAAATGTATTAAATTAGATAATTCTATTATTATTAATACAAATGTTGATTTCGTATTAGGAATATTAAATGGTTATTATATTAATATAGATTCTAAAAGTTTCATTTTAAATAATAATCTAAACCCTCATAGTTTCAGTACAATGCTTAATTATTTAGGAGCAAGTTATTCTATTAGAAAAATGAGCAATAATCAAAAGAATATATGGATACAATTACCTAGAATATTTAAGAATAAAATGGAATATAAATTTATTAGATTAGATCAATTTATTATCGAAGACGATAAGATAATAAAATCAAAAAAAGTTAATAATGATTATATAGATTCAGAAGAAGATACTTTAATTTCTAGAGTTAATAAATCAGAAATACTATTAATTCCTGTAGATTCTTTCGATTTTATTCCAAGTAAAACAAATTTGCTTTATGATTTTACATGTGAAAGAAGTGATAGTACAAATTATAATGTTGGTTTTAGTCCTATAATGAAAAACTCAGATGGAGATATTTTAGGAGTTCAAGCATTATTTACAAAAGAAGCTTTAATAGATGCTGATAAATTTAGTCCAGCTCATAAGGATCATTATAGAAGTTTAAATGATGGCAGCATTATGAATTTTATAGCTGATGACGCAATATTAGGATTATATGAAATAACTAAAGATTTAAAATAACATAACAATACCAGGAAATATAATGGAAAATAACAATAATACAAATAACATGAAAGATATAGCAAATAGACAATATGCTATGAATAATAATGCTCCAGCATTAAGAAGAGAATTTAATTGGTCAAAAAGGATAAGGCCAGATGTAGTTAGAAAATATTTTATAGATTTATTTGAAACTGATTATTTAGCCGAAGGAGAATCTGCAAGAGTTACTGGAGCAGTTCCAGTATATGATAAAAAAACAAAAGAAACAGTTATAGGATATTCTCAATTAAATAAAATAATAAGATGTCCTGATGATTTATTAGATCATTTAACTGAAATGTATAATTTATGTGATAAATTAGAACTTCATCAAAATGAAGAATTGAGATATTTATATAAAGATGATAAAAAAATTCCATGGCATAAGACTGTTCAATATAGTATGAGTTCATCAATATTTAAAGTTCCAGTATTAGATCCAAATTCTAATAAATTATCTGAAAATATAACTATTAAACATTTTGATAGAACTAAAACATTTGTATTAGATATCGATACACATAAAGCTAAAAAAATTGATGGACATGTAAAACCTCAAAAAGAAAGATTTAATTTTAATAGTTATAATACAACTTCTAAAACATTTATATTAATGAATACAATAGTTGTAATTAATAGATTATTACAAAATAATTTAATCGATCTAAAAATTTATCCTACTCGTGTATATTTTACAGGTGGAGGTATTCAATTACATTTCGTATTTGATGAATGGTTAAATAAATTAACTGCTGAAACAGCTTATAATATATTCAAAATAATATTAAGTACATTAAATGGTTCTCAGATGCTAATTGCTGGAAGGAAGCAAATGGATATGCAATCAACTTTAAAATTTGCATTTTCAGAATTTGATACAACTTCAACAGATATAATACATACACAAAGAGTTGCAGGATTAATTAATCCAAAAGAAGAATATAATGGAGCTTTTGCAGAAGAGTTTTTAATAAATGGTAATAATCCAATATTTGATATTAAGACATTTATGGATGCGACAGAAGAGTATAAAAGTTACTTTGATATGAGTACATTTCCAGGAAATACTGAAAAACAAGAAATGGAAATATTACATGATTATGATTCTAATATATCATTATTATTTAATGATGTATACACTCGAGATGAATTATTAATGTTTAAAAAACCTATTGAAACTCCAAAAGAATTTTCGGATAGATTAAAGAAAGAAGCTACAGCAATATATAATGAATTTACACATATATTCAATGATATAAAAACATTAGGTACAACAGCTATTAGTAGTAAAGGATTAAATACTCATCTGAATATTGTTAAAAATATTAAAAAAGCTACTTTTACAGAAACTCAAAGATTAAATGAATATGAAAATGCAGTTGAATCTGATATATTAAAACAATTAACACCTCAACAACAATTTGAATTTATGGATAAATATTTAACTTTCGTTCCAGGACAAAGTGAAGATACAAATGGGTATAGAACATATCTTTGTCCATTTCATGATGAAGATACTCCATCATTTGCTGTAATGAAGAACGAAAATTCTGAAAAGAAAATAGCCTTAGCAGTTGATTTTCATCCATTAGATGCTTCTAAAAATGAACAAAAAGTATTTAACTGTATCAATTTGGTTAGAGCCATAAAACAAAAACATGAAGATAGTTTAGGTAAAGCTGGAATAGTTATTACCAAAAGTATGATCATAAAAGAATTAATAGCTGAGTTTAGTATCGATGTATCTAAAGTAAATCGTAAAGCTATGAATGAAATAGAAAGAGAAGAACTTGCAGCTCAATTAATTGATAAAGTAGATATTGAACACAATATCTATTATAGAAAAGCTAATAAAAGTAAAGATTGTGTTATTAGAGAATTAGAAGAAGGTACTTTTGTTATCTTTGATGGTACTAGAATGTTAACTGATCATGTATTAAAAGTACAATTAAAAGTTAAAGAATCTGATAATGCTTTAAGAAGTGAATTTCATGATATGTTTATGGATAAAATTATGATGAACGCTTTTGAAGAATATTCTCCAGGGATGGGTTATACATTTATAAGAAGCAATATTCAATATGTTAATACTTGGGTACCTAATAGTAATTATAATGCTATTCAAGAATTAGCTAGAAGTATTGATGAAATGGATGTTGATTCAGCTATAGAATTAATAAAACAAAAACTTCCTACAAGTTATTTCTTTATGCTTCAAATGACACAAAAAGGTAATTTGAGATTCTTTGTAAACTTATTAGCAAGTATATCAAAATTTGAAATTATGCCGAATATTCCAGTAGTTACATCAGTTCAAGGAACAGGTAAAGGAGTATTTGTAGAGCATTGGTTAAAATATTATCTAGGATCAGATGATGTTAATAATATTAAATCAGATGCTTTAAGTAATAATTTTAATGCATTCATGGAAACAAGTTCAATGATTGTTTTAGATGAATCTGATTTTAGTACAACAAAAGAAGTTGATAACTTAAAATTCTTTTCTGGAAATACAACAATTCCAGTAGAAAAGAAAGGTGTTGATACTGTTCAGAAGAAACGTAATTTTAACTTTTTTATGTTGACTAATGGAGATACTCCATTTAAACATCCATATAATGATAGAAGGGTAACATATTTCAGATTAGAAGTTCCATTACCTCAAGCTATCCATGCATTTGATCCTGAGACATATAAAGAAGAGGACACTGGAAAATTTATTGATAATTTAAGAGCAGAAGCAAGAGAGTTTTGGGCAATAATTACAAAAACAAAAATTATAAAAAAATACACAAATATGAATATGAAAGACAATCAATATAATAAGCAAATTTTACAAATGCATCCATTTGGTAAAATGGTAATACAATTAATTGATAAAGATTGGCAAGGATTAGAAACTCAAACAACTGAAGGAATTACTGATAGTGCTTCATTTCAAAGTTCAATGGAAAGCTTAAAGAAAATGAGAAATACTTTTGAAACTGAAGGTTATATTGAATTTACTAGTGTTAATAAATATATAGCATCATTAAAATATAAAACATTTATTGGAGTTAGAGAATTTATTAAAGCTAATAATTTAAATAGATATGGGATTACAACTAAATCAGTTGGGGATGAATTAAGATTATATATTGATATTAAAAAAGTTAGTAAATTAATATATATGGAAAATAATTTAGGATTATTAATAGACAAATTTGATCCAAAGAATTATGAAAAATCTATAGAAAATATGTATTTAACAGATATTGATATAGAATTAGAAGATGAATCAATGAGTGCTAGAACAGCTGATGGAGTTCCATTACATCTAGCGGAAAAAGGAATTATACCACCTTCATTAGATATAGACAAATAACAATAAAAGGATAAATATGAAAATATTAGATATAAATAAATTTATAAAAGATAATAATGTGTTAGAAGTAACTAACGGATTCTCTTTCGGAAAAGAAGGAGTGTCTGATTTTACAGATGATGGATTATATTCAAAGAGAATCTTTGGATCATCCTCACATGAAATTAGTACTAGATATGGATATATTAATTTAAATTCTACTATAATGCATCCAGCAGTTTATAGTAATATAAATAAAATTAAAACAACATTTAAACATTGCTTAGCTAATACTAAAAAGTATAAAATAGTTGATGGAGAATTAATAGAAGATGAAAATGGCAAATCAGGAGTAGGATGGTTATTTCATAATTGGAATATGATACAATTTGACAAATATAAGCATCAAAAGAATGCTAAATTTATAGAATTAGTAAAACAAAAAGATAAAGTGTTTATTAATAAATTCCTAGTGATTCCTAAAAAATATAGATCACCTACTGAAAAGAATGGTAGACCTATCGAAGATGATTTAACTGGGTTATATAAAAAATTATTATTTAAAATACAATCCAGCACATCTGAAAATGAGTTCATGAAAGAAATGCTGAAAGATACGTCAAGAGATTCTTATGTTCAAAATGATGTTAATAATATATATAATTACTTTCTGGATAATTTAAAAAGTAAAGAAGGTCATTTAAGAGGTAGTTTAATATCGAAGCGAATAGATAATAACACAAGACTTGTTGCTAATGCTCGTCCTGATATTCCATTTGATTGTATAGCAATTCCTTGGCATGTTTTATTAAATATATTTGACGCTTTTGTAATTGGATATTTGAGAGATAAAGATAATCATCATTATTTGACAGATTTAAAAATATCTGATTTTAATGATACAGAACTAGCTGAGCACTTTACATATATATTTCAAAATTCAGATACATATGTAAAAAATTATCCAGGACTTAGAGAAAAATGGGTTAATCTTTTAAAAGAAATGTTTGAATATCATCATGAGTTAAGAGTAATGTGTAAGAGAGATCCAGCATGGAGTAAAAAATCATATACTTCAGCTAAGCCTGTAATTATTCCAGATAATTCATATCATGTTATTGTTAATAGTAATATTTATAAGAACTTCGGAGGAGATAGTTTTAATACTAATATCACAGTTAAAGAAACAAACACTAAAACTTTAATAAACAATCCAAATTATACTATAACATTAGAAAATAATATTAAACATATAAAAAGATTAAATACAATTATAGGAGAATTTTAATATGAATAGTTACAATCAAAAAATAGTTTATCCAGATCATTGTTTACCTCCTATAAATATTCAGCGAAAGATAAATGATTTTAAAATAGAATTAAAAAAATCATCTGAAATATATGAAAAGTCTAATCAGTCTAAGAAAGATTTTGAAATATTATGTGATAATCTTAGAGAAGCAATTGAAGAATACATATTACCTTCTTCTATTAAAATTACAGGAGTGCTTGATAAAGGAGGTATCTCTAAGATGCTTCAAAAACTTGATAAGCTTTTAGATGATCAAGAATTTATGTATTATTATCATTTATTGATGCAAGCAGGGTTTTTGTTATCTTCTATTATTCCTGTGAGCTTTCAACCTGAAGCTTTAGTACTTCCTGATGAGTTCAGAGAAGCTAAGATGAAAATTGTTCAAAAATATAATGATTCTAAAAAAGATACAGAAGACGCTATCAAATTCCAAAAAGATATTACTAAACTTGCTGAGAAAGTTAAAAAATATTTTGAAGATAATAATATTGATGTTGTTGATATGATGAATAGTAAAGCTAAGGGAAATGTTGATCATATCAGAGCTTTGCTTTTATCTGTTGGATTGAGTATTGACTCTTTTGGGAAGATTAATGATGTTATCGATAACTCTCATACTGAGGCAATGACGCAAACGCAGTTCTTTCATAATAGCTCCCAGGCCGTTCAGGCACTTTATTTTAAATCGTCTGAAACAGCTAAGCCTGGTTACCTATCTAGAGTATTGAGCACAATTGGTGCAAATATAAAACTAAGTCATGATAAAGACTGTAGAACTCAACGATACTTAAAGTTAAAAATAACATCAAAAGAAGTTCTAGAATCGCTTATAGGACGAAAATATAAAAAGCTAGGAACATTATTTACAATATCAGAAAGTTCCGATCTAGTAGGAAAAACAATAGAACTGCGATCGCCATTATATTGTCAATCGAAAGATGGTATTTGTAACACATGCTATAATCAAGATTATATTGATAAGATGCAACTAAAACCAGGAGATAATATAGGACTTTTAGCTAGTACGGGACTAACAGAAGTTTTAGTATCATTGACATTAAAGAAATCACATGTCGGTGTATCATTGGATCAAGAAGAAATTGATTTAGAACAAGAGTTAAAAGATATGTTATGATAGATCCAGATATAGAAAAATTATTTACTTCTAAGGGTAGGTATATGCCACATTTATTAAAAAAATATCCTGAGGGAATTAAAGCATTATTAAAACTAACAGAATACTATCCAACATATATTCCAAAACAACCAAATAAAAAAGATAAAAACGGTGATATAGCATTAAGAATCAAAATATATAAAGAAAATATAAAAAAGGAAGATTTAATATGTTCTCACCCCGATTGTAATAATTTTGTAAATTTTGAATATCAAAAACAGAAGTTTACGAAATATTGTAGTAGAGAATGTGTTCAAAATCACAAAACATTTCCACAAAATTGGAAAAATACTAAAGATATCAATAAACAATTTATAATAGATAATTTTCTTATTAATGATGAAGTAGATATCAATCAATTAAAAGAATATTTTAATATGTCTGATTCTGCGTGCAGAGATAGATTAAAAGAATATAATTTAAAACCAAAATTTAATAAACATGTATTTGAACATTTATCAAATAATGATCTTGCAGAAGATCGAGAATTTATAATTAAAAATTTTATAGATGAAAATAATTATTTAAAATTGTATAGTTTTCGAAAATTCTTTGGATGTTCTGATACAGTTGCTTGGAAACGTTTAAAAAATATGAATATAGATTATAAAAAACAATCTGTATCTCATGCAGAAAGATATATTAAAGATTTTATAATATCTCTTGATCCAGATACAAATATTATAACTTCTGATAGAAAAATATTAAACAATAAAGAATTGGATATTTATTTACCTGATTACAATATAGCTATTGAATATAATGGATTAATATTTCATAGTACTGGTAAGAGCAAATATAATATGTTAAATAATTACCAAGATGAACATATTAAAAAAGTATATCATGTAAATAAGACTGATATATGCGAATCTAAAAATATTCAATTATTTCATATTTATGAGAATGAATTCAAAGAAAATGAAGATATATGGAAAAGTGTAATCAAACATAGTCTAAATAAAATTGATAAAAATAATAGAATATATGCTAGAAAATGTCAAGTTAAATTGATAAATAAAGAAACTAGTAATAGCTTTCTAATAGATAATCATCTTCAAGGAAAATGTATAAGTTCTGTTAGATTAGGATTATATTATAATGATGAATTATATAGTGTTATGACATTTGGTAAAAGTAGATATTCTAAAAAATATGAATATGAACTTATTAGATTTTGTACTAAACTTAATCATACAGTTATTGGAGGAGCAAGCAAATTATTAAAATATTTTGAGAGAAATTATAATCCAAAATCATTAATAAGCTATGCTAATAGAAGATGGAGCCAAGGAAAATTATACGATACATTAGGATTTGAATATACTCATACAACTCAACCTAATTATCAATATTTAAAATACGATGAATTTCCTATAAAATTATATTCTAGACAACAATTTCAAAAACATAAATTAAAAGATAAATTAGAAATATTCGATGAAAATTTAACAGAAACTGAAAATATGTACAATAATAATTATCGTAAGATTTATGACTGCGGCAACAAAGTATATATAAAACAATATAAAAAGGAATAATATGGGAAGACCTAAAAAAAAGCAAGAAGAAATAATAACAGATGATAAAATAACAGACATAAGTGATTCTCCTGAAATTTTATCAGGAGAAGAAATGATCACAGTTGATGACATAAGTGATTCTCCTGAAATTTTATCAGGAGAAGAAATGATCACAGTTGATCAAATCGATAATAATACTATAATATTAGAAGTTGATAAAATGAGTACTCCAAGAGAAACTAGAAATATTCAAATAGTTGATCAAGAAGCTAAAGCAAATAAATTAAACAAAATAAAAGGGAAATAATATGAAAATCAAACCAAGTACAGTAGCAGCAGAATATCTATTTAAAGTAGATTCAAATATAGTAAAAGAAACATTAAGTAAATTATCAAATAGAAATACAAGCAAATATATGAAAATGATGAATGATGTTAGAGATGCGGGAAAAGCTAGAATCTAGTTTAAAACATCATCCAGAAAATGATAATATTTTGATATCTTCTCAGAAAGATATCAAAATGATTAAAGAATATTTATATGAATTACAATCTCATAAATGCGCAATACTTCAAAAAGAAGCTAATATTGATGATATGGTTGTAGATCATATGCATAAGCTTAAAGACGAAAGTATCAATATCGATTCTGGAAAAGGTTTCATCAGAGGAGCATTATTAAATTCTATTAATGCTTTTGAAGGAAAAGTTCTTAAAGATTATAAGAGATTAGGTTTACATAAAGTTATAGAATTACCTGATCTTTTAATAAATCTAGGAAATTATCTAAAGAATCCTCCGATGGATTTAAATATAGTTCATTATACTGAAAGAGAAAAAAATCCAATTTTATCAAAATCAGAATATAATAAAATCAAAAAATATTGGAAATTTATATACCCAAAGAAAAAATTACCACCATTTCCAAAAAGTGGTAAACTCACAAAAGATTTCGAAAAATATATAAATGAAGTTAATAAATATATCGATGATGTCGCTAACGCTAAAATAAAATTTTTAAATAAAATAGAATATAAAAGAATTTGTAAATATTATTTTGAGTTATATCCTCGTAAGAAAAAGCTTCCAGAATATCCTTTAAATGGTATAATGGATGAAAATTATATAAAATTATTAGAAGATGTTAATAATCTTCATTTTAAAAAATAAGGAGAAGTTATGGATGATCTATTACTCATGTTGATGCCGATCGTATTTATTGTTTTTTATTTATTTTCTCCTAAACATTTAAATAAAAAATGTCCTAATTGTAATAAGTATGAAATGTATTCTAATATGTATATTGGAGATGGTGATGGACCTGCTCCAGATCATATAATCGCAACTTGCAGAAATTGTGAATATACTGAGGAGATATTATTACCATGACTTCTTTAAATACATTAGAATTTTGTCCAATTAGAGCACAATATATATTAGACATATTAAATATATCAACTCCAGGAGAGCGTAAATGGATTAAATCTGATAAGTATCCAAGTGGGTATGACTATACATTAAGTACTAAAAGTACTTTTCCATGGTATGTTAAATTTGCATATGAAAAACGTCCAAAAAATTGGTATACTTTAACAGAAGAAGAAAAGAATAATTCAAGAATATATTTTCAATATAATACCAATAATATAAAAAATATGTTAAATAAGATAATAAAGAACAAAAAACCATTAACAGAATTACAATATAAATGTGCTAAAATATTATTTGAAAATTTTAAAATAGAAGAAGAAGATTATTATCAACAATATAACGAACAATTGATTGATGAATTAGAAGGGTGTCCTTTTTAAATTCAACAAATAGTGTATGAAAAATATACGAGAAATACAAAGAAAATCAGGAAAGCGATATGTTGTTACTATAAGAGATAATAAAAAATCAAAATATATAGGAACATTTAAAACATTAGAAGATGCTATAATTCATCGAGATAATGCTTTAAAATTAGCTCATAAAGAAGCTAAGATACAATTAAATAATCAAACTAAAATTGAAAAAATTTATCAGGATTGGAGAAATGATCCTCGATATCATCATTGGATACAAATTTGTATAGAGCGTGATAAATGTTGTCAAATATGTCAAAGTATAGATCATTTAAATGTTCATCATTTAAAAAATGGTGAAGATCATCCTAAGTATCGTTTTGATATAGATAATGGAATAACATTATGTAGAAGTTGTCATACAGCTTTTCATTGTAGCTATAAGAATAGCTTCCGTGAAAAATGTACAGAGAAAGATTGGTATAATTTTCTAGAATTACTAGAACATTATAATATAATAAAACAATAAAAACAAAAGGAAATAATATGTTTGGAATAAGTTCAATATTAATGGATGAAGTTATAGGATTTGTAGGAAAAGAGATTACAACAGATACAAAAGAAAAAGTATTAGAAGTAGGAAAAGAGACTATAAAAGCAGTTGTAGAATCTAAAGAAAGTGGTGTTAGTATTGATAATAATTTTATAATAGAAGCTCTAGAAATGTTTGTAAAATCTACTGGTAATACATTAGATGATAAAGCTTTATGTATGATTAAGGCGTATTTAAAATCAGATTGTTAATATAAAACTAATAGGAGGTAACAATGAAAAAGAAATTAAGTGAAATAAGTGCATTAATAGTTGATGACTCTAAAACTATTTGTAGAATTAATTCTATGATTTTAAAAGATATCGGGATAAATGATGTTGATATAGCTTATGATGGTGCTGAAGGTGTTCAATTAGCTAAAAATAAACATTATGATTTAATATTATCCGACATAAATATGCCGATTATGACAGGCTTCGGGCTTGTAGAAAATATTAGAAAATTCAAAACAAAAGAAGAAACCATAATATTTATGGTAACAACTGAAGGTGGTAGAGAAGAAGTTATAAAAGCTCTTCGATTAGGTGCAAATAACTATATAGTTAAACCAGTCGTTAAAGAAAATATCATCGAAAAAATTAAAACATTTTTCGAGGAATAAAATCAACTATCTTAGGAAGAATTTAAATTCTTCCTAAGATTTTCTTGTGCTCAATTTTCATTCATTTTTATACTTCTACAATATTACCTAATTTTTATCTTATTTACTCTCCATTTCTTCAAGTTAGATGAAAGTGGGGT
>Ga0256828_1000217_pt1 | contig 39555 bp, 42 predicted proteins | sample CV88metaG_FD_185993 | JGI IMG/M metagenome (GOLD analysis project Ga0256828, IMG submission 185993) | Hydrothermal vent microbial communities from East Pacific Rise, Pacific Ocean - CV88 | ecosystem: Environmental > Aquatic > Marine > Hydrothermal vents | place: Pacific Ocean: East Pacific Rise...
TCAATTGCAAATGCACTTGAACCAACTAGTAGTGCAGCTACTAAACTCATTTTTGTAAATTTCATATATTCTCCTTGTTTTTTTACAAATTTCGATTTGCAGTATAGCATATTTTTAACTTAACTTTGCATAAATAAGGTCACATTTTGCTCATTATCTGTTATAATTTCATTATGAAACATATAAAAATAACATTATTTACAACAATTTTCATCATTAGCTTGAGTGCATGTAGTTCACATTCACCATCAACACAAGAATCAAAAAAACAAAAAGGGTGGATGCAAGAGCATCTAGATAGTTGGCTGGAAGAAGAGTGGAATCCAACAACAAAAAAAGTGGAAGAAAAGTACCATAAAGATGAAAATCAAAGTAGCTTTACACTACAAGAGTATGTTGATAAGGCAGTTGTCTATTGTAAAGAACATCCAGATACGAATGACTCACATATAGAGCAACTTAATCAACTCCCCGTTATAGGGAGATAAAAAGAAAAACTATCTTGCATCCCATGCAAGAACAGTTTTACCCTCTTCATTAGTTGTAGCTGCTGCCATCCCCATGATGTTATACCCAGCATCAACATAATGTACTTCACCAGTTACACCTGAGCTTAAATCACTAAGAAGATACATAGCTGAATTTCCAACTTGCTCAGTTGTTACATTTCTTTGAAGTGGAGCATTTGTCTCGTTCCATTTTAAAATCTGAGAAAAATCACCAATACCTGCTGCTGCTAGTGTTTTAATAGGTCCAGCACTAATAGCATTAACTCTTTGCCCTTTTTTCCCTAAATCTACAGCCATATAACGAACAGTTGACTCAAGAGCCGCTTTTGCAACACCCATTACATTATAGTTTACTATATATTTTGGCCCACCAAGGTACGAAAGTGTTAATATAGAAGCATCATCACTTAAAACACTCTCTAAACGATTTGTTAAATCTATTAAAGAATATACAGAAATATCCATAGCAATTTGAAATGCTTGTTTGCTTGTCTTTATAAAAGGTTCACTCAGTGCCTCTTTTGGAGCAAATGCAACAGAGTGTACTAAAAAGTCAATCTTTCCAAAATCTTTTTCAATTTTTGCAGCTAAACCAGCCATATGTTCTTCATTACTCACATCAAGTTCATAAATATATTCGCTTCCAAAACTCTTTGCAATTGGTTCAACTCTTTTTTTAAGTGCATCATTTAAATATGTAAATGCCATTTCAGCACCCTGATCATGACATGCTTTTGCTATACCATACGCTATAGACTTATTATTTGCAAGACCTACTATAAGGCCTTTTTTTCCCTTCATTAACATCCTATTTCTCCTTATTATTTTCTTCTAGTTTATCTCCATAGCCAACCATTGTACAAAAATGTTCACTATAAAGTGCAGCACTACCAACTAAAATACCATCTACATTTTTTAGTGAAAGTACTTCTTTTGCATTCGTAACTTTAACACTGCCACCATAAAGTAATGGTGCTGATGATTTTTCTTTGAGTGCTTGATGAATCTCTTGAATATCTTCAAGTGTTGGAGTAAGCCCCGTACCAATTGCCCATACTGGTTCATACGCAATGATAAGATTTTCATAACTTGTATCTATCCCCTCATACTGAGCTGAGATATAAGCCATCATCTCCTCTTTTGAAGCTTCTCTTTTTTCTAAAGGCTCACCTACACAATAAACTATAGTGTAACCAAGCTCTTTAAAATAATTGAATTTTTGAGCTATAAATTCTTGAGACTCATCTAAGATATGACGTCTTTCACTATGACCAATAAGAATTGTTTTAATACCAAATTCATCTAAATGCTCTGTACCTATTTCACCAGTAAAAGCACCATTTTTTGTAGGATATGCATTTTGTGCACCTACTCTTACAGAACCTGAAAAATTATCTAAAGAACTCATAGCAGGAAATACTAAAACTTCTTGTTGACTTTTTGTTGTATCTAGAAAAGTATTTAACTCTGAGATATACTCGGCTGTTTGTTTTCTTGTTAAATTTGTTTTTAGATTTGCTGCTATTATCATTCTTTTATTCCTCTTCTTCTGTTTGCTCTTTTATAAGTGGTGCAACACCTGGAAGTATTTTTCCTTCTAAAAGTTCTAAAGAAGCACCCCCACCTGTAGAGATAAAACTCATCTCTTCATCTACACCTATTCTTTGTACTAAGTCAGCAGTATCACCACCACCAACTACAGTAGTTGCATAACTATCTGCTACAAAATGTGCTATTTTTGAGCTTCCTCTTGCGAATTTTTCCATTTCATAGACACCCATCGGACCATTCCAAAGAATAGTTTGAACATCATTTAAACCCTCACGGTAAAGACGTACAGTTGCAGGACCTATATCAAGTCCCATCCATTCACTTGGAATCTCTTGTGCTGTTACTATTTTACTTACTGCATCTTCAGCAAACTTTTCTGCTGCTATCACATCTACAGGAAGATAAAACTTCACACCAAGTTTTTTAGCTTCATCCATTACATGTTGTGCATCTTCAAGTAAATCATCTTCAACAAGTGATGCTCCAATGTCATAACCCATTTGTTTAAGGAAAGTAAATGCCATTCCTCCACCAATAAAGATTTTATCAACTTTTGGTAAAAGATTTGTAAGTGCTTCAAGTTTACCTGAAACTTTACTACCACCAACAATCGCAGCAAATGGACGTACAGGATTATTTATGAGCTTTGCAAAGTAATTAATCTCTTTTTCTAGCAAAAATCCAGCAGCTTTATGTTCAACATCAAAAAACTTTGTAATACCATGAACTGAAGAGTGCGCACGATGACTTACACCAAAAGCATCATTTACATAAAAATCTGCCATCGACGCAAGTTTTTGAGATAATACTTCATCATCTTTTGTTTCCCCTGCTTCAAATCGGAGATTTTCAAGTAAAAGTACTTCATGACGAGGTAATTCTTGAGCCATTTTTAATGTTGCATCATCTACAACACCAGGAGCAAGTTCAACATGACGTTTTAAAAGTTGTTGCAGTCTTCTAGCTACTGGAGCTAAAGAGTATTTCTCAACAACTTCCCCTTTTGGACGACCTAGGTGAGATGCTAAAATAACAGCACAATCTTGATCTAAACAATGGTTTATAGTAGCTACAGCTGAACGAATACGTCTATCATCAGAAATATTACCAAATTCATCCATTGGGACATTAAAGTCACAACGGATAAATACTTTCTTATTTGCTAAATCTAAACTTTTTAAGTGTAAAAGTTCCATTTAAATTCCTTATTTTGAAATATGAACAGCCATATCGATAAGACGCATAGAGTATCCCCACTCATTGTCATACCAAGCCATAACTTTAACCATATCTCCACCAATCACTTGAGTTAGGTCTTCAGCAACAATAGAACTATATTCACACCCTACGAAATCTTGAGAAACTCTCATATCTTTATCTATAAGTAAAAGACCTTTGAGTTTTGTTTCAGCCATTTCATTAAACACAGCATTCACTTCCTCTTTTGTTGTTGATTTTTTCACAACAACATTTAAGTCAACCATAGAAACATCTGGTGTAGGAACACGAACAGATTGACCATGAAGTTTTCCTTCTAATTGAGGAAGAACAAGACTGATAGCTTTTGCAGCACCAGTTGTAGTAGGAATCATATTTACAGCACCAGCTCTCGCACGGCGTTTATCTTTAGAATGTTTTACATCTAAAATATTTTGATCATTTGTATATGAATGAATTGTAGTCATAAGACCTTTTTCAATACCAAATGCATCATCTAAAACACGAGCAACAGGACCTAAACAGTTTGTTGTACATGAAGCATTAGAAACGATTTGTTGACCGTCATACTTATCTTCATTTACACCCATAACAAATGTTGGTGTTATTTTATCTTTTGCTGGTGCTGAGAAAAGAACTTTTTCTACACCATTATCAATATGAACCTGTGCAGATTCTTGTGTTAAAAATACACCCGTACATTCTAAAACTATATCTGCACCACAATCAGCAAATTTTAAATTTTTAGGGTCTCTATCAGAAAAAACTCTGATTTTATGACCATCAATAGAGATATTTTCTTCATCAACTTGTTCTACTTCACTTTTAAATGTACCATGAACTGAGTCATTTTTTAAAAGATAAAGCATCATATCCATACTTGCCATATCATTGATAGCTACTATCTCTACATCTTCTCTTGTTGCAGCGATGCGAGCAACACAACGACCGATTCTACCAAACCCATTAATTGCTATTTTTAGTGCCATTATATATCCTAATATAAAAAATTGGGTTATTTTACCCAAATTTAGTTATAATTCGCATTAAATGAAATCAGTAGCACTTTTTGGAGGCTCTTTTGATCCACCTCACATTGGACATATTAGAGTTGTAGAAGCTTTGCAAAAGCTCCCTTTTATAGACACTATCATCGTTATGCCTACATATCTCAACCCTTTTAAATCCTCTTTTGCAGCACCAGCTGAATTAAGAGTCAAATGGTTAAAAGAGATATTTGCACCTTATAAAAAGGTACATGTAAGCTCATTTGAAGCAAATATGCAACGCAAAGTACCAACGATAGAGAGTGTTCGATATTTAGCAAAAAAATATGACAAAATTTACCTTGTCATAGGAGCAGACAACCTGCACTCTCTTACAAAATGGACAGAGTATGAGCATCTTAAAGAAATGGTCACTTTTATCGTTGCTACACGAAATAACATAGAAGTTGATAAAGAGTATATTACACTAAAAGTTGATGAGAACATTGCATCTTCTGAACTTAGAAAAGATATGCAAGTTGCAAAACTTCCACAAAAGTGCGCTGATACAATACAAAAATACTACAAGGAACACAATGCAAACAAGAATTGAAAAAATAACAGAAGTACTAGATAAAAACAAAGCTGAGGCTATTGAGGTTTTTGACTTAAGAGATAAAGACTATTTTGTTGATATGGCAATTATTGCATCATCATTAGGTCAAAAGCACACTACAGCTCTTTTAGACCACTTAAAGAAAGATCTTAAACCTGCTGAAACATTTAACAATGTTGATGAAAGTGGAGATTGGGTTGTTATAGATTTAGGTGATATACTTATTCATATTATGACTCCTGAGTACAGAGTTAAATATGATATGGAAAATTTCCTAGCAGAGTTAGGGAACAAGCAATAGCGTTTTATTTGCATCTTCTGTTTTAGATGCATCTGCTAGTGTCTTATCTAAAATATCTTTATAATTATAGATAGCTTCCACATACTTAACAGGCTCACTTCCTCGTGCATACCCATATTTTAAATGTTGGTAATAACGCTTTTGCGATAAAAGAGGAAGTACTTTTTTCAAGTCACTCCATACATTTTTACGTAGTCCCATTTTTTGTGCTAACTTCATAGCATCTTGAATATGACCTAACCCTATATTATAAGCAGCAAGTGCAAATTTCAATCTATCTTCACCCTCAACTTCTTTTGGAACAAATTTTATCATCTGTTTAAGATGTCGTGTACCACCTACTATACTTTGTTTTGGATCTAGTCTGTTTTTTACCCCTAAAAGCTTAGCAGTATGACGTGTTAACATCATCATACCACGTACACCTGTATAACTTTTTGCTCGAGGGTTCCAATGAGATTCTTGATAAGAAACGGCAGCTAAAAGTGTCCATGGAATTTTATAATCTTTTCCTGCTTTAATAAAATATTTTTTGTATTTTTTGAGTCGTGATTTTATCCGTTTATAAAACATTTTTGTATTGTAGTAGTCAAAAAAGAGTACATATGAGTAGTAGTGGTCTTTGAGCTGTGTCATTTTTCCCTTTTGGTTAAAATGGTTAAGCCATGTATACATATCACTCTCAAGAGATTTTGCTTCTTTTGGCAAAACCCATGCAAGTTGTTCTCTCGAACTTATAGAAAATGCCAAAGCTATATCAGGACTATATTTAAGATTAAGTGCATATATATTTGAATCAGCAAGCGTACAGTCTATCTCATGACGTGACACTTTGTCTAAAAGTTCTTCAGTTGAGTACTTGTCACTCAAAGTAACATTAATATCAAAGCCATCTTCTTGAAGTCTTTGTAATGTTTCACTATAGCTAGTATCTTCACCAACCATAATACTCAAACCTGCTAAATCTTCAACATCACGTGGAAACTTACGTGTTCCCAACATTTCACGACTACAAATCACTTGTTCTTGTACCTCAAAGTATGAAGGACCAAAATGATACTTTTGTTCTCGTGAATCTGTTTTTGCCAAGGCTGCAGAGGTGATATCTACCCATTTTTTTTGACTTAAAAGAAGGGCTTCTTTTGTTGTATGCACAGCAGTTATATTTAAATCAACCCCAAGATGTTTTGCATAGGCATTGAGTAGGTCGTATTCAAACCCTTGAGGTCTCTCTGCTCCAATATAGTACGTTGAAGGTGCATTTAATAAAACAACATTTAAAACTCCCTTTTTTTTAATAGTATCTAAAAGGGAGATATTCTCTTTTTTTTGTTGGGAAACTTTATACTCTGTATATGCATCGTGACTTTTCCAGCCAAGAAAAAAGAAAATGACAGTAAAAATGGAAACAACAAGTGTATAAGGTATTTTATTCATACCCTTAGTTTACATTTTTAAACTTATGCAAAAATAAAACGATTCACACCATTTTCATACTCATGTGCAAGAACTTGCCCATGAGCTTTTAAAATAGAATCGACCAAATAAAGCCCTAATCCAAAACTATTTTTAGAAGGATTTTCTTTTGTAAATGGTTCTATGTAATACTGTAAAGGATATTTTAAACATTCACCCCTACTTTCAAAACACAACTCCCCCTCACGCATAATAATCGTAATATGGTGGTCACTAGAGTATTTCATAGCATTATCTATCATATTTTTAATAGCAGTTGTATATAAACGGTAATTTACATGTACCTTTATCGTTCCATCTATATTTTTTATAGTGACACATTTTCTCTCAACCATTGCCATATCAATAGCACCATCTATAACATCTAAAAGTCTATAATCTTTAAAATCTTTTTTATCATCTAAACTTGTTACCTCTTCGATCATTGCAAACTCATTTACAAGTGTTTCAAGGCGTTTGAATATCGAAGTAAAACGCTCTTTTTGCTTAGGTGAAGATAACATTTGTGTAGCAATGGTCCCTTTTGCTATAGGGGTTTTTAACTCATGCATCAGGTTTCTTAAAAAAAGTGTTCTTGATTCTAGCATGGTATTGATTTTTTGACGGGACTTTTCTATAGCATTTGCAACAGCACCAATCTCATCCTCATTTTTTGTGGCAAAAGATATATTCATATTACCTTCACCATAAAGTTCTATCTTCTTACGAAGACGAATTAAAGGACGTAATTTTTGAAGAACTAAAATAAATGAAAAACTAATAATAAAGAAAATAGTACTATAAGCGTACAAAAGATTAATAAAATTGTAAGGCTTCAATTCATCATCATGAATCACTATATCACCATCAGGAGTTTCTATAAGGAAATAAATTTGCTTATGATACTGCAACATTGTCGCTCTTAGGTTTGTGACTGTATTTTTTGTATAAAGACCTTTTTCATTAATCATTAATGAAGTATTGAGGCTTTTAAACCCTTCTCTTTTAAGAATTTTCCCTTGAGTTAAAATAGTGTCTTTATCTTTTTTTACAACTTCGAGTTTATATACAGCAAGATTTGCCTCAAGCATAATTTCAGAGCTACCCCGTTGTTGATGTTGTTTATAAATTTGTGTAATGACAGAATATTTTGTAAAAATATGATCAATATACTGTTTTTTATTGAGTTTATAAAACTCCCAAAAAATAGCACTTACACTCACCAAAGAAACGATGAGTGCAAATAAAACAGTAATGAGGACAGCGTGCTTTTTCATTATTTTAAAAGTTTATACCCAACACCACGAACAGATTCTATAAGTGATTTATCACCAAGTTTATTTCTTATACGTCCAACCATAACATCTATTGACTTATTTGAGCTATCTTCATTGATAGCATTTACATTATGAATAAGATCTTCTCTTGAAACAACAAGCCCTTGCTTTTGAATCATATAAGATAAAATACCAAACTCCGCGTTTGTCAGGTCAATATTACGCCCTTTATATGTGATAGTCATTGTTGATTTATCACATTTAAAATCACTTTTATTTTCAGCTTTTTCTTCACTTTTTGCTTCATAACGACGAAGAACAGAGTGAATTCTTGCTTCAAGTTCTCTTGGGTCATATGGTTTTGGAAGATAATCATCAGCACCAAGTTCAAGTGCTTTGATTTTATCTGTAACATCACTACGAGCAGAAGATATAATAATAGGAATATCTTGACGCATACGAATTGCTTCACATACTTCAAGACCATCCATACCCGGTAGTGTTAAATCTAAAATTACCAAGTCAAAAGGTTCAAGTTTTAAAATACTTACAGCCTTAAACGGGTCATCTTCTGTTATCACTTTAAAGTCGAACTGTTCTAAATACTCTGTTAAAATCTCAGCTAACTCTAAATCATCTTCTATCATTAAAATTTTTTGTTGTTTTTTTTCTTCTTTTTCCATTTTTAAACCTTTTATTTTTAAAAATTATAACGCTCTCAAAACAATAAAAAGATAACACTAAGTAAGAAGAAGTGTTACCCTATATGCAATAAATGCTAAAACATAAGCTGTTATAGAAGTAAATGCAAACAAATAAAAAAAGTACTTCACAGAACCTGCTTCACGTGTAAAGACAATTGAAGCTGCAAAACATGGTAAATAAACCATCACAACAACTATGAAAGAAACAGCTGATGCAAAAGGGATATTTTTACTAATAGCATCTGCAAGTGAATTGCTTTTTTCATCAACATCAGCCCCCAAAGAGTAAAGAACTCCTAGAGTTGAAACGATGACCTCTTTTGCTGCAACACCTGCTTGTAATGCCACACTCATTTTCCAATCAAAACCAAGAGGTTCAAATAAAGGCTCTGTAAATTTCCCCATTTGACCTAAATAACTTTGTTCAAGTAAAGAACTTTGTAACTGATTTTGTAAAACAACTTTTTCACTTTGTGTCTGTGCCTTTTCTATTTTCGTTGCAAACTCTTTTTCTATTTCAAGGTTATGTGGATAATTACTTAAAAACCAAATTAACATCGCTGCACCTGCTATAAAAGTACCCGCTTTTTTCAAGTACATCATTGTCTCACCAAGAACAGTGTGCCAAATGAGTTTAAATGATGGTAGCCGATATTTTGGCATTTCCATTACAAATGGTTCATCTACCCCTTTAAACGCTGTCATTTTTAGAACTTTTGCTGCAACAAGTCCTATAATCACACCTGTTATATAGATAGCAAAAAGTACATTTCCTGCCATTTCCTGAGAAAAAAATGCTCCAGCAAAAAGTACATATACAGGAAGTCTTGCACCACAAGACATAAAGCCAATAATAAAAAGTGTTAGTAACCTATCCCTGTCATTTTTTAAAATTCTCGCTGACATATAAGCAGGTATAGAACACCCAAAACCAGTAACTAAGGGGATAAAACTCTGTCCATGTAGCCCAAACTTATGGAAAAACCCATCAAGCAAAAAAGCCACTCGAGACATATAACCAGTTGTCTCAAGTAAGGCAATACCAATAAATAAAATAATAATATTTGGTACAAATAAAATCACAGCCCCAACACCACCAACAATACCATCAACAACTAAAGAGCGAATGGCATCATTGCTAATAGTACTTCCCAAGAGATTACCAAACCAACCAAAGAAACTGTCTATATAACCCATAGGTAAAGCACCTATCTCAAAAGTAAGTTGAAACAAACTCCACATAAAAAATAAAAAGATAGGTATACCAAAAAGTGGATGAATTAAAATAGAATCTATTTTCTCAGTAAGTGTTTTATACTCTTTTTTTGTCTCTTGATGAATCACCTCTTGAGCAATACCTTTGTTAAAAGCAGCATATTCCTCAGCAAAAGCCTCTTTGATATCATCTGTGTCATGATGCAGTTCTATATGGTGCAAAGCTTCTACAACCAAGGGTTGCAACTCTGTCCATAAAGGTTTTTTTGAAATTCTATTGTATGTTTTTTCTTTATTTTGAAGAAGGTTAATAGCAACATTTCTATAAGAGTTATTTGCTTCATAATTATGTGTTTCTAAAAAAGAGACTATTTTTTCTATCTCCTCTTCTACCGCTTCACTAAAAATAAGTTTAGGCTCTACTTTCTCTTTTGCATAAACATCAACAACAGTATCTATAAGTTCTTCTATACCTGTTTTTGCAGCAGCAGAAACTTTAACACAAGGGACACCAAGAAGTTCAGACATATACTTCTCATCTATAATTATTCCCTCTTTTTGAGCTTCATCACTCATGTTAAGTGCTATTACTATTTTTTTATTCATAGTTAGCAGTTCTGAAGTAAGTTGAAGATTTTTTTCCAAGTTTGTAGAATCTAGTACATTAATGATAAGGTCATAATCCTCATCACAAAGATATTTATGTGTTACACGTTCTTCTATAGTATAGTCTGTAAAAGCGTAGGTTCCAGGTAAGTCAACAACAGTAAAATGGTAATCTTTATAGTCAAAAAGCACCTCTGTTTTGTCAACAGTAACACCTGAAAAATTTCCTACATGTAAGTGAGCATTACTTACAGAATTTATAAGCATACTCTTACCAACATTCGGCTGTCCAACAAGGGCAACTTTAATATGATTAGCCATAATAGGACATACTTTTTGCTGAGTATTTTCCTTATTCATTCTCCTCAACCTCTATCATTTTAGCTTCAACATCTCGAAGTGCTAAACGCATTTTTCCCACTTTTATTTCTATAGTTTTTTTCTTCGGTGCGTGTTCAAGGACACTGATAGTAGCCCCTTTCATCACTCCAAAAGAGATTAGTCGTTGTTTCAGAGCTGAATCAGCATTGATTTTTTTTACTTGAACTTCACACCCTCTATCACAATCTAATAATGTATGCATCTCTCTTCTTTTATTCAATTTGAAGCAATGATACTTACTCTCAACTTACAATATGCTTAACAATTATGATAATATTTATCATTTTCATAATCCACATTAAGATATTTTCACATTCACTTTGGTATAATTACATCACTTTAACATAGAGGTAGATTTACTAATGAAATTTTTATACACCCCTTCTTCCCATTTTAACTTGGCAAACCTTTTTACATTTGTCAATATCACAGCAGGTCTTCTTGCTGTTTATTTTATTACACAAAACAATTTCTTTGTTGCTATTATATTAGCTTGGATAGGTGGAGCATTTGATATTTTTGATGGAAAGATTGCAAGAAAATATCAACTTTCTAATGAATTTGGTATTCAACTTGACAGTTTTGCAGATTTTTTAAGTTTTGTACTTGTTCCGGTTTTTTTAATTTTTCAAGCATCTTACGCACCTGAGCTTAGTGGTATCTCTCTTATTTTTGCAGCAATTGTAAGTATATACTACGTTATATCTGGTTTACGCCGTCTCATTCATTTTAATCTCAATGCAGATGCAGGAGAAGTAGATAAATACTTTACAGGCGTTCCAACACCACTTGGAGCTATCTTACTTTGGCTTGTTTATCTAGCAAACACGTATGTAGGACTTCCAGCTTTTGGTGTGATGCTTCTTATGGCTCTTATAGGTTGGAGTCTTAACTCAACACTCAAAGTTCCACACCCTTAAAAACCTTACATGTAAGTTTATTTTTTCTTTCTAAACTTACATGATCCCACACCTAACTCTCTTCCAGATTGAATAACCTCTTGTATATACAGAAGTGTTGCTTTTGCATCAGCATCACCAACCTCTTCTTCTATAATCTTGAGTAAATCCTTTTCTTCCGTTAGTGTCCATATCTTTTCATAATTATATTTTGTTTCTATCTTCATAACAAAATTATACACCATCTTACTCATTGAAATCTTAATATCTTAACAAATCTTAAAAGTTTAATGAAAACTTAGAAAAATTTCGCTATAATTCCACAAATATTTAAGGGGAAGATGCCCTGATAGACCTCGATAGATTTTCAAAAGTTCATGCAAGCGTCATCTCCTTGATATATACTCAAGACTAAAACAGTCTTATACATACATAAGGATTTAGATGCAAGAAAATGCACAAACAAATGAAAACACACAAACTCAAGAAGAAGAAATTATCACTTTTGATAGTTTAGGATTAAAACCAGAGATACTTAAAAGTATTAAATTTGCAGGTTTCACTGCTCCTTCACCGATCCAAGCACAAGCAATTCCAATTATTTTAGCTGGTAAAGATATGGTTGGTCAAGCACACACTGGTACTGGTAAAACTGCAGCTTTTTCACTTCCAGCACTTAACAACATGAAACTAGATGGTTCAGTAGAACTTTTAGTAATTACTCCAACTCGTGAACTTGCGACACAAGTTAGTGATGAGATTTTTAAATATGGCCGTAACTTAGGTGTTAAAACTGTTACTGTTTATGGTGGTAGTTCATATAAAAGACAACTTGACCTTATAGGTCGTGGTGCATCTGTTGTTGTTGCAACACCAGGAAGAATGTTAGACATCCTTAAAAAAGGGATGCTTAATGATTTTGCTCCAAGTATGGTAGTACTTGATGAAGCAGATGAGATGCTTGATATGGGATTTTTAGATGATATTAATGAAATTTTTTCATATCTTCCAACATCTCGTCAAACACTTCTTTTCTCTGCAACTATGCCTCAACCGATCAAAACTTTGGCAAACAGAATATTAAAAGATCCAGAATTTGTTTCTATCACAAAAGGTGAAACAACAAACTCTGATATTGAACAACTTTACTATGTTATTGATGAGCATGAAAGAGATGATGCAATCATCCGTCTTATGGATTCTGAAGATACACAAAAATCTGTAGTATTTTGTAGAACAAAATCAGAAGTTGATAGACTTTCAAATGTACTAAGCAATGCAGGTTACCTTGCAAATGGTCTTCATGGTGATATGGAGCAACGTCAAAGAGAAACTGTTATTAAAGGGTTTAAAAACAATTCTGTAAAAGTACTTGTAGCAACAGATGTTGCTGCTCGTGGTATACATGTAAACAATATCTCTCATGTATTTAACTACCATATCCCTTTTGATCCTGAATCTTATGTACACCGTATCGGTCGTACTGGTCGTGCTGGTACAAAAGGAAAAGCAATCACTCTTTTAACACCATTAGAGTTTAAAGAGCTTCAACGTATCAAACAAAAAGTAGGTACTTCTATGGCTCATGCTTTTGTTCCAAGTAAAAATGATTTACGTAATACTACACTTGATAATATTGTAAAAAATATTGAAGATCAACATATTTATGATGAAGCACATAAAGTTCTTGATAGACTAAAAGAAGATATAGATGAAGAAACAATTATGTTCAAACTCATCTCTATGATTTTAGATAAACAAGATATCAAAGGACCAAATAATATTGGTATTCCTGAAGATAAACTTACTGCTATTTTAGAACGTGCTTCTAAACGCCGTGATGGTGGAAGAAACTCTCGTAACCGTGGTCGTGGTGGCTACAGAGGTAACAGCCGTAACCGTGCAGGTGGTAGTGGTAGCCGTGATAGAAACCGCAGTGGTGGTGGATATAGAGGAAATAGAAGATAGAAAGTTTTACTTTCTATCCATTCCCCTCTTACACTCTTTTTTCCTTTTTAATTTAACTCTCCTTTTCATTTTATACTTTATCACTTCTACTTTTGTTATAATAAACTCAACAGAGATTACAAAGGATTCTTATGCGACAACTCATTTATGAAAACAACCATTTTTACATTGAAAAAGAAGAGAGTGAAATTCCTTGGCTTAAAATTTTTACGAAAGAGCCTTATAAAGAATTGGGCGATATGCCAACAGAACTGAGAAAAGAGTTATGGAATATATATGACATCGTAGAAGAGGAAATGAAAAAGTATTATAAGCCTACAAAAATAAATATGGCTTCATTTGCAAATATGCTTCCAAGAGTACATATACATGTTATGGCACGTTTTGAAAATGATAGTTACTTTCCAAATCCTATGTGGGGAGAAAAAGTACGTCAAGCAAAACTTGACTTACCTGATGAAAAAACATTTCATAAAAAATTATTTGAAGCTCTTACAAGAGAAGATTAAAAAAGGAAAAAGAGGCTATCCAACTTTTGAAGTTGGATAGATAAAAAAGTTATTTACTTAGTGGTGAAAAAGGTACTAATGCACTTCCCCAAGTTAAACCACCACCAAAAGCATCAAGTAAAAGTAATTCACCCTCTTTTAGCTCACCTGATTCATATAAATCATTTATAGCCATTGGTATAGAAGCACCAGAAGTATTTCCATATTTTTCTACAGTAACAACCACTTGTTCTTTTGTCATTTTGAGTGCATCACCTACAGCTTTAATGATACGATAATTTGCTTGATGAGGAACGAAATGTTTAATATCTTCACTCTTAATATTATTATGAGCTAAAATATCTTTTACATCCTTTGTAAGTGTTTTTACTGCAACTTTAAAAGTTTCATTCCCTTTCATTTGCATAAAACAACCAGCAGCCTCACCATCAAGAGCATCATGAGCCGAACCACTTCCACCATTTGGTGTCATAAGTAAATCAGCGTATTCACCATCAGCACCAGTATGTACATCTACAATAGCTTCTTCTTTGTTTTCAGTCGCTGATATAACAGCAGCTCCAGCACCATCACCAAAGAGTATACATGTTCCTCTATCAGTGTAGTCAGTTATAGCAGAAAGTTTCTCTGCCCCAACTATAAGTACATTTTTTTTCATTCCAGACTCTACAAAAGCTTTTGCAATAGAAAGAGAATAAACAAAACCTGTACATGCAGCACTGATATCAAAAGCAGTTGCACCTTTAATACCAAGCTTTGTAGCTATAACAGTTGCAGTTGAAGGCATACAAAAATAATCTGGAGAGATTGTAGCACACACAACCATATCAATATCTTCTATGGCAAGTCCACTTCTTTCAATCGCTTTTTGAGCAGCTTTAACACCAAGGTCACTTGTAAACTCATCATCAGCGGCTATATGTCGCTCTTTGATTCCTGTTCTTTTTGTAATCCATTCATCAGAAGTATCTACCATTTTAGATAAATCTTCATTTGTTAAAATCTTTTCTGGTACATAGGCACCAATAGAGCGAAAAGCAGCGTATGGCATATTAGTTTTCCTTTTGTTTTAACTCAGCTAAACGGTTGATGATATGCTCATTAACCCCAGTGTCAACATAAGCAATAGCTTGATAAATAGCATTTTCAATAGCTTTTGCATTACTTTTACCATGAGAAACGATAGCACACCCTTTAATACCAATTAAAGGAGCTCCACCCACTTCAGCATAATCAATCTCTTTTTTAAGAAGTTTAAAAACTTTTCTCATTAAAAGAGCACCTGTTATACGAATAGGAGATTTTTTAATATAATCTTTTAAAAGACCTGAAATTGTAGATGCTACACCTTCACTAGTTTTAAGGACTAAATTACCTACAAAACCATCACATGTAATAACATCACAACTACCATTAAAGATATCTCCACCTTCAACATTACCTTTAAAGCCTTTGTAGCCTTTAAGTATTTTAAAAGCAGCTTTTGTAACATCATTCCCTTTAGAATCTTCTTCACCATTTGCTAAAAGACCTATCGTAGGTTCCTCTATTTTAAGAACATCTTCTGCATAACAACCACCCATTACGGCAAATTGTGCTAAATGTTCAGGTTTAGAATCTACATTCGCACCAACATCTAGTACAACAGAACGACGCCCAATTTTTGTAGGCATAAGTGTTACTAAAGCTGGACGTAAAACACCTTTTAGGCGACCAAGTCTTAATGTTGCAAGTGTCATTGTGGCACCACTGTGTCCAGCACTCACAACACCATCAGCTTCCCCAGTTTTTACCAAATCAACTGCTTTATAGATAGTACTTTCTTTTCGTTTGACTGCATCAGTTGCTGCATCACTCATCGAAATAACATCGTCTGTTTCAACGATTAAAATCTTATCTCTATAACTTTTTGGTAACAGAGGTAAAATTTCCGATTTTTTACCTACTAAAATAGGGGTAAATTGTTTTTTCTTTAATGCGTTTACACAACCCTTTACAATTGGTTCGGGACCGAAGTCCCCTCCCATTGCATCTATAGCAATCGTTACCATCTACGCTTTATACTCACCAGTAGTTGGGTTGATGTGGTGTGGTAATCTGTATGTTCCATCTTTATCTTTAACTGGACGAGCTAAAGAAATTTTGTAGTGTGTTCTTCTTTTTGCTGAACGTGAGTGAGATACTCTTCTCTTAGGTACTGCCATCTAATTTTCCTTTACTTTAAATAATTACTATAAATTTTGACATCGCTCACAAGAGTGATAGTCATTTTTGATGAGCTCAATTTCAGAATGTAATAATTCTTCTATATCTGCATCACCGTTAAAAGATTCAACAACATCTAACTCGATACTGCCATCATCTTCAAAAATACCATCAGAGATAAAAAATTCAACATCTTCATCTACTGATAGTGTAAACTCTTCTGCACAAAGATCACAAGATTTTTCTAAATGACCCTTTAATTTTGCCTTGAGCAAAATTAACTTGCCATGATGATACTCCAAATAACCTTTAAAAGTTATTTCATCAGATTTTACTTCAAAGTCTAATGGTGTCTTTGTTACTTTTCTAAGCATTACTTTCATTAGAAAGTTTTACTTATGAAATTTCTCTCTCAGAGAAAAAGAATGCTATTTCGATAGCTGCATTTTCAAGAGAATCACTTCCATGAACTGCATTTGCGTCGATATTTTCAGCGAAATCTGCACGGATTGTACCAGCTTCTGCTTCTTTAGGGTTTGTTGCACCCATTAAATCACGGTTTTTCTTCATTGCATCTTCACCTTCTAAAACTGAAACTACAACTGGTCCACTGATCATAAAATCAACTAGATCGTTGAAAAAAGGGCGCTCAGCGTGAACTGCGTAAAATGCCTCTGCATCTGCACGAGAAAGTTGAAGTTTCTTAGTAGCAGCGATACGAAGACCATTACTCTCAAAACGATCTAAAATTTTGCCTATAACACCTTTTGCAACTGCATCTGGTTTGATTATTGATAGTGTTCTTTCCATCAAATCTCCTCTGAAAATATAAAATTAGGGTGGGATTATAGCGAAAAAAAGATATTTTTTAGTTTAAAATGTTTGATTTATTGAAATTTATGATAAAAAAGAGAGAATTTATAAAAAAGAAGGCTCTAAAGCACCATAAAAATGGTACCTCAGAAAAGAGAAACTATTCTACTACTGGTTCGTGGTTAGAACGTTGCTCATCAGTGATATCTTCACGATGTTCTGGAGATTCACCAACTTCAGTCCATACGATACAACCTTCAGTTGGACATGCAGTAGCACATGCTGGTTCGTCATGATGTCCAACACATTCTACACATTTGTCAGCGTATACGTAGTAGATTTCCTCACCAGTTGGATTATCATCCTCATCTACGATTGCTTCTACAGGACACTCATCTATACAAGCACCACAATTAATACATGTATCTGTAATTAATACTGCCATTATCTTCTCCTAAATTAAATTTGAAAGTAACTATACAATGAAGATTTTTAAAGAAAGCTAAAAATCTTCCGATATATGAGAAAATGCACTATATGTTACATTTCCCCTATATATCGTTAAATATTAAAGTCCTAAATAGGCTTTAATAGCATCAACTTTATCTGTTTTTTCCCAGCTAAAGCCATCTTCTTCTCTACCAAAGTGCCCATAAGCCGCTGTTTTTCTATATATTGGTTTGAGTAAATCAAGTGATTGAATAATTCCAGCAGGTGAAAGGTCAAAAATCTCTTTAACACACTCTTCTATCTTAGATTCTTCCACTTGTGATGTTCCATGAGTATCAACCATAATAGAAACAGGTTGTACCACACCAATAGCGTAAGCTACTTGAATAGTTGCTCTCTCACATGCACCAGAAGCTACTAAGTTTTTAGCAACCCATCTTGCAGCATATGCAGCACTTCTATCTACTTTAGTAGGGTCTTTTCCTGAAAATGCTCCACCACCATGTGGACAACTTCCACCATAAGTGTCTACAATAATCTTACGACCTGTAAGACCAGCATCACCTTGTGGACCACCTATTACAAATTTACCTGTAGGGTTAATATGTAGTTTTGTATCATCACTCATCATCTCCTCAGGAATAACATAGTTAATAACCTCAGCAATGATATCTTTGTGAATCTGCTCTTGAGACACTTCTGGTGCATGTTGTGTAGAGATAACAACCGTATCAACTGAAACAGGTTTGTCATCTACATATTTTACACTTATTTGTGCTTTACCATCAGGTCTTAGATATGGAACCGTTCCATCTTTTCTAACCTCAGCAAGTCTTTGTGTCAGTCTATGTGCCAAATGAATAGGTAAAGGCATAAGGACATCTGTCTCTTTACACGCATAACCAAACATAAGTCCCTGATCCCCTGCACCAGTTTGTCCATCTGCTTGATCAACACCTTGGTTAATATCTGGAGATTGTTCCCCTATACCATTTAACACTGCTGCTGAACGATAATCAAAACCGTATGTTGCATCAGTATAGCCGATACTCTGAATAACCTCTCTTGCAATCTCTTGCATTGGGGCATAAGCCGTAGTCTTCAGTTCGCCTGCTATTACACAAAAACCATTAGATACTAAAGTTTCACACGCAACTCTAGCATTTTTATCATTTTCAATAATATAATCCAAAATTGCATCACTGATTTGATCTGCCATCTTATCAGGGTGCCCTTCTGTTACAGACTCTGAAGTAAATATATACTCTTTTGGAGTGTTTTTTTCTTCCGTCATCGATTTTCCTTATTGAAGTACGAGGTCTAGCCTCATAAATCGATGCAAGTATATCTAAGAGATATTAACATTCCTATAAAATTATGCTACAATATTGCCATATAAGGAAAAAAGTATAAAATCTTGAAACATCTTAGAAAAAAATTTTTAACGCCATTTAAAAGAATAGAGTTTGCACATTTATTTGTCTCTTTCGTTCTCTTTGGCAGTGCCATATTTTTTACAAATGAAACCTTACCTATGGTTATTCAGCTTTTTATTGCTGTTTTGGTTTTACTTCATCATTTTGATGATAAAAAACTGCAAAAAGCTATTGAATCCTATTTTGACGAGATCAATACAAACAAAAATTTCCAAGAAACTTTAACTGAATCAAATAACAACGCTATTATAGTGATAGACCAAACAAGAAAAATTCTTACTTTTAACAAAAAAGCTGAAGAGATTTTTGGCTATACAAAAACAGAAATGCTACATAAAGACAACTTACATTTGATAATGCCTGAAGGTTTTTTCAAAAAACATGACAAAGCATCTGCAAACTTTTTCAAAACAAAAAAATCTATCGGTATTTTAAATAATACCCATGAACTCTTTGGTAAAAGAAAAGATGGTGAAGTTTTTCCTATCCGCATATCTTTTGGTGTTAACAAAGATGCAAATATTGTAGTTGCCAATATATCAGATATAACACATGAACAAGAAGCAAAAAATGAGCAGTTGAGACTCATTAATGAGATTGAAAACACTCAAATAGAGCTTATATCTACTCTTGGTTCAGTTATAGAAGGTCGTGATAAAAGTACCAAAAAACATGTTGACAGGGTTGCTCATTATTCTAAAGAGTTAGCTCTTTTAGCAGGACTCTCTACAGATGAAGCTGAAAAAATTCGTTTAGCTTCTCCTCTTCATGATGTTGGAAAAATTATAATTCCAGATAACATACTTAACAAACCTGCAAAACTAACAAAAGAAGAGTTTGATATTATAAAAGAGCATCCTTTAGCAGGTTATAACCTTCTAAAAAATTCTCAAAGAGAACTCTTTAAAACTGCGGCCATCATAGCATACCAGCATCATGAAAAATATAATGGAAAAGGTTATCCTCAAGGTCTTAAAGGGGAAGAGATTCATATATATGGTCGCATTACAGCTATTGCTGATGTTTTTGATGCCCTTTCTACACCAAGAGTTTATAAAGAAGCATGGGATGATAAAAAAGTCAGAGATATCTTAGCAAATGGTAGTGGTGAAGATTTTGACCCAACTTTAATGAAACTCTTTTTAGAAAACTATGATAAGTTTGTCTCTATTAGGAATAGCTTTATTTAAAAATATAACTTTAGAAATACTCTCTATTGTTAATCAACTTTCGTTAAACTTACACCATAAAATTAAAAAAACAAAAAGGACATTTTATGTTAGTAACAAACCAAGCTCCAGATTTTACAGCTACTGCAGTTTTAGCAGACGGTTCAATCGTAGAAGATTTCAAATTAAGTGAAAACTATGGTGAAAAAGGTACAGTTGTATTCTTTTATCCATTAGACTTCACTTTTGTTTGTCCATCAGAAATTATCGCTTTCTCTCATAGATATAATGAGTTTCAAGAAAGAGGTGTTAATGTTATTGGTATCTCTGTAGATAGCCAATTTTCACACTTTGCATGGAGAGAAACTCCAGTTGAAAAAGGTGGTATCGGACGTATTAACTTCCCATTAGTTGCTGACCTTACTAAAAACATCGCTCGTGATTACGATGTACTTTTAAATGATGCTGTTGCACTTCGTGGTTCTTTCCTTATCGATGATAAAGGTGTTGTAAGACACGCTGTTGTAAATGACTTACCACTTGGTAGAAATGTTGATGAGATGTTAAGAATGATTGATGCTCAACAATTTACTGATGAGTTTGGTGAAGTTTGTCCAGCTGGTTGGCAAAAAGGTGATGAAGCAATGAAACCTGATGCAGAAGGTGTTGCTGAATACTTAGCAAAACACGAAAAAGAGTTATAAGAACTCTTAAAGAGTAGCAAGTGCTACTCTTTATCAAATTTATCATGAGCTTTTTCACTTGCTTGAATCGCTCTATTATAGTAGCTGTTGTCATGGCTTGAACATCCACTTAAATATATTGTACTCAATATACATACTGCAAAAAATATTTTCACTTTTTCTCCTTTTTTATTTAATTATACTATTTTTTTGATGAAACAAGTACACCTCCTATAACAATAAGAGCTATCCCCATAAATGTTAAACTGTCTGGAAACTTATCTCCAAGTAGCCATCCAAACCCTATAGCAAAAGGGATATTTGTATAACTAATCACCCCTACTATACTTAAATTTTTTGCCGAGTATGCTTTTGTTAAAAGCCACTGAGAAATAGTGGAGATAAAAGCCATAACACCTATTAAAAACCATAACCATAAAGTGTTTGGAACTATAAACTCTGGAAAAAGAAAATGTAAAGATTTTGGTGCATCTATAAAAGGTGCTAACATAAATAAAAATGCAGGCATCACACTCCCAACAACAACAAAAGAGAGTACAATCAAACGAGAATCAAAAATATCTTTAATCTTTTTTATAGTTGTGTATGCTGCTGCTGCAAAAAAACCACCTAAAACTCCTAACATATGCACAGAGGAAAACTCCATACCAAAAGGTTTGGTAATAAAAAGTGTACCACTAAAACCAATCACTAAGGCAAAAAGCACTCTCATACTTAATCTCTCTCCCAAAAGGAAAAAAGCCAAAATAGTCACGAAAAATGGTGAAGTTTTATTTAGAGTAATTGCTTCTCCAAGAGGAATAGTCGCTATTGTATAAAAAAAGAGTATCATTGCTATAAATCCAAACATACCACGCATAAAAAGAAGAGAAATTTTCCCTTTAAAAAGTGTGATAGGAGTATGTTTAATGGCAAATAAAATAAACACTACCCCTATAGCATTACGAAAAAAGACCACTTCAAGAGCACTCATATCATTAGAAAGTATCTTTGTTAATGCCCCATTAAGTGCAGAAATAAGAGCCGAAGCCAGCATATAAAGAATGCCATTATCAAGTTTTTTTAACATTGGTAACCACTTTGTACAAATGCCATAGCTTTAGGACTTACAAAAGCGAGTTGATGCCACTGTTTTTGTGGTGCTATTAAAGTAAGGCGATTAGGGTTACTTGCACGTGAGAGTGCTACATAAAACTGAGAGGGAGCAAAAATCTCATTTGTTTGAATAATGAGATCTTCTATACTCATACCTTGTGATTTATGAATAGTAATAGCAAAAGCAAGTTTAATAGGATACTGATAGACACTAAAAAGTGTTTCTTCAACAAGCTCTTTTTTTCCTTGTCGTATTTTTTCATTCCAACGAGTTTTCTCTTGAGCAACTTGTTCAAGTTTAATGACACGCCCATCTTTTTTTTCAACATAAACAAACTCTTCATCTATACGAACTACTTTTCCTCTTTCTCCATTAAAATAGTTCCATGCATTTCTTGTAAATAAAACAGGTGCACCTACCTTGAGATGTAACTCTTTATCTATACGGGCATCTTCCATAAAACGCTCAATTTCATACTCTTTAATACTTTTTGAATGCTTTACAATTTGTGCTTCTTTAATAAAAAGCTCATCATCTATATGTTGCAATTGAAGAGTATTGTGATGTGAAGCTGAAATATTTTTTCCAAATAAAAAAGTAAAGGCACTTAAATCTTCACCAAGAGGTTTAATGTAACTGTTAAGTTGGTTATGTATCACCTCATCTATCTGTCCAAAACGCACAGCATGAAGAAGTTTTATAAAAGGTTTATCATCTGTTCTGTAAATATGTGTGAGTTCTATTGTCTCAAAATTAAATCGTTTCCATGCTTGTGATTCAAAAGCAAAAGCAACTTTTTTATAGCCTCTTACAATAGGGGGTAACTGTAGGAAATCACCTACAACCAAAAGTGAGCCTGAAAATCCAGCCTCCTCTAAACGTAATGCCACCATATCAAAGAGATCTGCACTCACCATAGATATTTCATCAATCACTATCAAGTCCATAGAAGCTATAAGTTTTTTTACCTTTTTTTTGATTTCAAGCTTCCCATTTTTTTCAAGTTCTTCTACGTTTGAAGCAATACCAAGATCCAAAAAACTATGGAGTGTCTGCCCTTCTATAAGTGTTGCAGCCATCCCTGTAGAAGCAAGTTTTGCCACTTTTTTAGCATCATTTTCATACGCTTCAATCAGCTTACATGTAAGAGTGGTTTTTCCCACTCCTGCACCACCTGTTAAAAAAACATACTGTGATTGTCTGAGTTTCTCTAAAGTAACACTTTCATAATTCATAGTTATATAATACCCTTTATTGGTATAATTTTAGGTTAATCGTAATATAATAATCTTAACAAATTTCATTAAAGAAAGTGAATAATATAGCAATGGAACATAGAATACTTATCGTAGAAGATAACCAAACTTTAGCCAAAGTTATAGCTAACAAGCTAGAATCGAAGTTAAATTTAAAAGTTGATGTCGCTTACACAATGCAAGAGGCAAAACTTTTTCTAAAAGCTTATAAGTATTTTATATCTATTCTTGATTTAAGCCTTCCTGATGCACCAAATGGTGAAATTGTACAATATGCCCTAAAAAAAGAGCAACATGTCATTATTGTCAGTGCAAATCTTGACAAAGAAACACGCCAAACACTTCTGAAAAAAAACATCATAGACTATATCAATAAACAGTCTATTCATGATGTTAACTACATAGACTATCTTGTAAGTTCGATTGACCGTTTAATGAAAAACCAAAAACATGAAGTGCTCGTTGTTGATGACTCACTTGTTATGAGAAAACAAATTCAATCTATGCTAGAAAATTTATTTTTCAAAGTTATTACAGTTGCACATGGGGAAGAGGCACTTGGGATGCTCAAAGCAAAACCAAATATCTCGTTAGTGCTTACAGACTATAATATGCCTGTTATGAATGGTCTTGAACTTACTATAGAGATAAGAAAAGAATTTTCAAAAGATGAACTTTGTATTTTAGCACTTTCGGCAAATGAAGAGGATGAAGTAAGTTCTCTCTTTTTGAAAAATGGTGCTAATGACTTCATAAAAAAACCTTTTTCAAAAGAGGAATTTTCATGTCGTATAAACAATTCAATCGAAGCACTTGAAAATATTCAAATGGTAATGAACTATGCAAATCGTGACTTTTTAACAGGACTCTACAACAGAAGATACTTTTATAATGCTATGGAAGAGTATATAGAATCAGCAAGAGAAACAAGTGAAAAATTTGCAATTGCAATGATAGACATTGACCACTTTAAAAAAGTCAATGATACCTATGGTCACGAAGTTGGTGATAAAGCAATTGTCTCACTTGCTGATATTTTAAGAAGTTCTACAAATCCAAACGATGTTGTTTCTCGTTTTGGAGGGGAAGAGTTTTGTGTTGTTTTAAAAAATATAAATAACAAAAGTGCTAAAGATATTTTAGAAAGAATTCGTAAAACAGTAGAAAGTTTCCATTTATCACTTCCAAATAAAGAAAGTCTTAACTTTACTATCTCAATTGGAGCAACTATACACGATTATGATGATTCTCTTGATGATACTATCGGTCAAGCAGATATGATGCTCTATAAAGCTAAAAATGATGGAAGAAACCAACTCATCTGTGATGAACATTAATTCTCTAAAAGAATAACCTCTCCAAAAGGGACCTCTTTCTCTTTTGGGCTTATCCATCGTACTTCATAATTTGGTTTTTCTTTAGGAAAAGTACCCTCTAAATCACTAAAGTACAACAAAAGCTTCACATCATCTACATTTTTTTCAAGATACTCAAAAACAGGACGAAAATCTGTTCCTCCACCCCCTTGTAGTTGAACTTCCAAAGGCTCTCCAGTATAAAAAGTATGATGAGAACGAAGTGTATCATCACAAACAAACATCTCTATTTTATAATGCCCTACCATCTCCATCAAAAATTCTACCTCTGATAAAAAAAGACTTAGCAATGTATCATCTACCGAACCAGAGCTATCTATGGCTATAACTAAAGAAAAAGTTTGTGAATAACTCGAAGGAAGATAAATACCTTGCCAAAGAAATTTTTTATTTGGGGGCATAAGAGTATAGTCATCTTTCATAAAAGGGTCTATCGCATCACGTAAAAGCTCTCTCCAATCTACTTGAGCACATCCCGTAGTTTGAAAAAATCTCTCTATTAAAACAGGTGCCTCCCCCTGCTGTAAATATTTCTCTAATTGAGCAAGTGCTTCCTCTGCAAAAAGTTGTTCTTGGAGTATCTCCTCTTGAAGCTCCTCTTGTGTTTGTTGTTCTTGTGACTCAACATCATCACTATCATCAGCTTCATATTCTAAATCTTCATCATCTCTGAGTATATCATCTTTTAGCTCAGCATAAATCTCTTCAGCATACATCCCAGCAAAGCGTTTTCTATACTCAGCACCATAAGGCATTTTCATACCATTTTCTAAAAGCATATCATTTATAGCAATATCTGTCGCCATTTGCCATAACCAACCACTTCTGTTTTGTTTTCTCATATCGTGTGCTAATGTTGTATGCATCGCACCATTGGCAAGGATAAAAGAGAGTTCCTCTACACAAAGCTCTTGAAGGTATTGCTCCCTATAACGCACTTTTTTGCCATCACTCTTAAAACTTTCTAGATTATCATCAACCTCAAGTGTTAAACGAGAAGCCAAAGTACCAAAATATGGATACTCTATGAGAAGTTTTGCTTTTGCCTGAGAAATTTTGTCATTAAGGTTCTTCATTATGCTAAAAGATAACTAAATTTTTCTACCCATTTTGAAAAACTCTGTAGATGCTCCATCTTTACACCATTTTTTTGAAGGTCTTGTACAACCATAACAGCAAACTCACTTTGAAGCTCTAAAGTGTATACTAAAAGATTTTCAAGTCGCTCCTGTGTCGGATTATGTAAATAAGCACTCACAAGCCCTGTAGAAAGGGCATACAAGGTATCTATCTCTTGTGGATATTCCTTACATGTAGCCTCTAAGATAGCCTCTATATCTGGAAGCTTTTGCATCACTTTTTTAAAACTTAAAAAACCTACAGCAACCTCTTTACCAACTGTTCCACTGAGTGTTTCAAGGAGTACTGTTGTATCTAAAGAGCTTTGTAAAATGTTATGTACATACTCCCAACTTCGTGGTGTCGCAAAACTTTTTGTTTGAGAGGTTGCATCAAAAGTAAAAAGATGCTCTTTTTTATATGATATATAAGCAATAATACTGTTATCTATATTATTTGCATACGCCCAGTTTTTAAATGCTTCTACACTTATATCAAGTTCAAAATGCACAAAACGGTTTGCGAGGGGTGCAGGCATTTTATATGTTACACCTCTATCCCCTTCTCTATTTCCAGCTGAAACAATGGCCCATCCTTTAGGAAGTACATACTCCCCTATGGCTCTGTCAAGTATTAGTTGATATGCTGAAGACTGAACAGAGGGGGCAGCAGAGTTAAGCTCATCTAAAAATAAAATTCCCTCCCCATCTTGAGGTAAAAAAGCTGGTGGTGCCCATAGTGCAGTTTTACTCTCTTTGTCATAAAAAGGAATCCCTTTTAAATCTGTAGGATCCATTAATGCCAAACGCAAATCTATAAAATCTATCTTTTTTCTTTTGGCTATCTGCTTCACAATAGAAGATTTTCCAATACCTGGTGCACCCCAAATAAAAACGGGTACTTTTTGTATTATGAGTGCTTCAAGTGCCTGTGTTAGATTTTTTGCATCCATTAAAGTAACCATCCTATATTTTGACTTTGTATATGTTGCGAAAAAGCTTCGTTAGTTTTAACAAAGCGTTCAAACCTTGCATCTAATTGTAGTTGATAAAGTATGGCAATGGGTGTATTTTCATTCTGTGCCAACGCTTCTAAAACAACTGCCAAACCTCTTCCTTCATCATATAAAGCAGTAAGTATCTCTTGTGGTGTTGCTTTATTTTTTGCTAAAGCAAGATGATTTTTTTCATCTTTATACCCCTCTTGTAATAGCGAAATATCACCACTAAAATGTTCAAAAAGAGCCTCTTGTATGGCATCATTTTCTAAAGAGAGTAGTTCTTTAGCATGCTTACATGTAAGGTTTATATTGTGTGCAAGAGCTAGTGCTATTGCTTCATCATTTTTCTCTAAAAGTTCTGTTTGCATTGTATCGTCCAAAGAATCATTATACGCCAAATCTTCTCCATACACTTCTAATAGAGAAAACAACTCTTCATTCAATGTAATATTTTGGGCAATAATCTTTGCAAGATATTGATTTTCTAACAACTCTTTTACTATCTCTGTTGTGAGTGATGGATTATATGCCATCGCTTCTAAAACAGCATCATCTTTTTCTTTTACAAACTTTTGTAACACCTTTTTTGGTGTTGCAGTATGACTTGCAATCTCAGCTTTGAGCTTAGGATGTAAAGAGAGTGGTTCTAGTTGACTAATAGCTTCAAGTAATCTAGGGTCATCTGTTTGTCTTACAAGATGAAAAAGCCCCGTTGGAGCGTACTGTACATTATGGTTTCGTTCTATATTTTTATAAAAACGGCTAATAAGTGCTGCAGTAACATCTCTGTTATCATCATTTTCAAAAAAGTCTTCTTTATTCCATCTATACATAGCAAGTAATTTAAAAAAGAGTGTATCTTGAATATGAATATTTTGCAAAAATACCTTCAGTCTCTCTTTATCACCTGAGAGTTTTAAAGACATCAGTAATGTACTTTCTTGAATCTCTTGTGATAACATCTTTTCAAAGGGTTCTATGTCCACAAAACTGTAAAGCCCAGTTTCATAAAGTTCATCGACCTTATTTTGCTCATAAGGGGTCATCATACGCCCCTCTATAATCCACTTTACACCCTCTTGTACCTCATCTACAAGAGTTATACCATGCACATCTAACTGCCCACGAAACTCCTCATCACTAAAGGCACGACTTTTCCCAAGTAAAACGATTTTTTGATTTTTAAACTCTGCTAATTTCATAGTGAGATTATACATTATTTTCAAGACTTTAATATAAAAGAAAAAATTAGTGCTATAATTAAAAACAATTTTATTTTAACGGAAAGATGACAATGAGACTTTATGCACCATGGGAGAAAGCTTTTAAAAAAATAGCTACCCCTTTTGAACATTTTATCCATGCACAGACAACAACAGGCTTTGTACTGATGAGTATGACGCTTCTCGCACTCATCATTGCAAACTCCCCTTTATATGAAACATACCTCCACATTATTCATACTAAAATAGAGTTTAATGTAGGTGATTGGAAACTTTCTCATTCTTTACACCATTGGATTAACGATGGTCTTATGGCAATCTTTTTCTTTATGGTGGGACTTGAGATAAAAAGAGAGGTTTTAGTAGGAGAGCTCTCCAACATTAAAGCTGCTATTTTACCTATACTTTCAGCTATAGGGGGAATGCTTTTACCAGCTCTTATCTACCTGAGTATCAATGCAAATACACCTCATGCAAATGGTTGGGGTATTCCAATGGCGACAGATATTGCTTTTGCTATCTCAGCACTTGTTCTCCTTGGAAAGAGAGTCTCCCCTGCTCTTGTTACTTTTTTAGTAGCACTTGCCATTGTTGATGATTTGGGTGCTGTTATAGTGATAGCTCTTTTTTATACCCAAGAGATTCAAATGCTTCCTCTTATGCTTGCAGGTGGTACTTTTTTAGTGATGATTGCACTCAACCGTTTTGGAATTCAAGCTATTCTTCCGTACATACTTTTTGGTATGCTTCTTTGGTTTTTTATGCTTGAATCTGGAGTACATGCAACCATTGCAGGAGTTTTAGCTGCTTTTACTATACCATCAAAGCCAAAAATTCCACCTGTTGACTTTAGTAAACATACCCGTACACTACTTGATGAATATGACCATTATCCTGTAACAACAGACCATGTGATGCATGAAAAACAAAAAGCTATCTTACAAAATATAAAAGATACAATTAACAGTGTTATCCCTCCATCATTACGTCTTGAAAATGCTCTTCATTTACCAGTAGGGCTTCTTATAATCCCTATTTTTGCTTTGGCAAATGCTGGGATAGCTATAGATTTTGGCTCAGTTGGTGATGCCTTTGGCTCTCCTGTAGCACTTGGCATTATGGCTGGGCTCGTTCTTGGGAAAATGGCAGGTATCACAGGGGTTGGCTATATCGCTATCAAAATGGGTATAGCAAAACTTCCTCAAGGTGCATCAATGAGTCAACTTATAGGTGTAGGAGCACTTGGAGGTATCGGTTTTACTATGAGTATTTTTGTTGCTGACTTAGCTTTTTTAGGAGATGAAAATGCTATTTTTCAAGCAAAAATAGGGATTTTAACAGCATCTTTGTTATCAGGAATACTAGGATATTTATGGCTGCGTTTTGTTGCAAAAAAAGCTTAAAAATTTTATGTTATAATCAATAAAAAAAAGGAAAGAGATGAAAAATATCACGAAAAAAATAGGTGCACTTTTATGTATTGTTGGAGGTTTAAACCTCTATGCTGGAGATTGTCAAATTATCACATCACCACTTGATGTAAAAGAGATGCGATTTGGTTATTCAAACTGGAATGCTATGACAATTCCCATTGTAACAACAAAAGATTTTAAATACACTTCTTTTGTAGATGCGTACAGTGAATTTGACACTTCAACAAGAAAATATATCAAAGAGACTGTATGTAAAAAACAAAAATGGGATGGTGTGACAAACTATAAAATAGAATGGCAAGAAACAGATAAAAAATACAACTTTATTGCTACTTTCGATACATTTGCAAATAAATAGTCTTATACAAGGGGTGTAATTTTTGCCCCTTGAAATAAAAACTTTAACTCATCAGAAGGCTCTTTATAAAGTGAAGGGCTATCTAAGTCTATAAAAGTTATAACATCACTATACTCAAAAGCAAGGTAAAGTGCTGCATTTATAGAGAGTGGTCCTTCTAACATTGAGCCTAACATACAAGAAACATTATGTTTTCGGGCATATTCCAAAATTTCAATCCCTTTGGTTATTCCCCCACACTTCATCAGTTTGATATTTATCATATCTGCACACTGATTTTCTACAACATACTTTACATCCTCAAGAGAAAAAACAGCTTCATCTGCCAAAATAGGCACACTACTGAATTCTGTAATCATCTTGAGTTCATCCCGTTGTTTTGCTTCTATGGGCTGTTCTATCAAAGCAAGATCAAGCCCTTTTGTCCCCTCGATATACGTTAAACTCTCCTCTAAGCTCCATGCTTGATTTGCATCTATAAGCAAAGTGGTATCAGGAAGTAGTGCTCTGAGTTGTATAGTAGTGCTCACTGCATGCTCAATATCATCAGCAAATTTTATTTTTAAATGAGAAAACCCTTTTGCATAAGCTTCTTTAGCATCCTGAAGCATCACTTCAGTTTTATTATATGAAATGGTAATATCTGTCTCAACTTCTTTAACATCACTTTTTATCTCAAAGGAGTATAAAGCAAAATAAAGTGCCATATCAAGTGCTGCTTTTGCGGAAGTACCTATATTTTGTTGATGTAAAACAGAAAAAGCATCGCTTACATGTAAGCCTTGTAAAAGAGGAGAAACATCTAACACAGACGCTACAATATCATCTAAATCTTCCCCTGTAATCGCCTTGGTAGCAGGTGCTTCACCATAAGAGAGTGAACCATCATCAAAAGCAATAGATACTCGAACAAAGCGAACCTCATCAACTCGTCTCAAAGCTGTAATAAAAGGCTTATCTAAAGGTATACTTTTAAGTGTTGTTGTTATATTTTTTATTTTTTTCACAAACCCTCTTTTACTGTAAAATAGACCCTACAAAAAGACCACCAAATGTACCTATGAGATACCCTGCTATTGCCATAAGGACACCAACACTTACAAGACGTTTATCATAAGTAGCTGCTAAAAGTGGAGCAGAAGCTACACCACCAATGTTACTAAGTGAAGCTACAGCTATAGAAAAATAATCTAAATGAAATATCTTAGCTCCTATAACCATCAATACACCATGCAAGAGTAAAATCAGCATTCCAGCAAAAACATACATACCCAAACCACCCATATCTCCAATAACAGCACGTGATCCCATTAATGCAATGATAAGATAAAGCATTGTTGTTGCTACTTCACTACTTCCACCCACTTCACGTAGTTTTGTAAAAGAGCCTAAAACACCTAAAAAAGATGCTATAAGAACAACTGTTGTTGTAGTATTTATCCATGTTATATACTGCGCAAAGAACTGCGAGATAAAAGAGACAAACAAAGCAAGTAAAATCAAAAGCCAATATCGCTTTGCCCCCATAGTACAAGCACACCCTATCGTATGTAAGTATGCCAAATCAGCTTCACTTTTTGTAAAACGGTTAAAAAGAGATGCAAAAGGGATGAGAAAAAGTAAAAGCATCACCCATAAAGTATAATTAACACTATCAACAACCAATGCATACCCAAAGGCTTTCTCACTCACACCCAACGCATCTCCAACAGCTACCATATTTGCCGTTCCCCCCATCCAACTTCCAGCTAAAGCACCAAACGCACTTGTAATATCAGGACTAAAAGCAAAAAGTTTCACAACAACGATGAAGGAAAAGGCAATAGAAACAACAGCAAGTACATAAGCAAGAAGAAGTTTTTTCCCAAGTTTGAAAAAATGGCGAATATCTACTTGAAGTAGCATTAAAAAAAGCATCGCTGGAAGTAAATTTGTTTTTGTAAGTGTATAAATATGTGTTATAGCTTCATTATGAGCAAAAACACCCAAAGATGCCAAAAGCATAGAAAAGGCATAAATCATAACAACTGAAGGCACAATACGAAAAACCTTCCATTGTGTCTTTGTCTCTAACGCATAGAGTGATGTTGCCAAAAAAGCGAGTGTAAAAAGGTAAATAAGAGGAGTTGTTATCATTCGTTTCACTTTTGTATTATAAAAATCATTGTACTATTATACCAAAGGAATCTCTATGCAAAAATTTTTACTATTACTTTTTATAGTCAGTACCACATATGCACTCACTCTTACACAAAAACCTCAGGAAAGCACTTTAGTTATTTACAATACAAATATTGCCTTAGTACAAGAGACAAACCACTGCACACTCTCACCCAAAGACACAACACTTATATACCCAAACGTTGCTAACTCAATCATTGCAGACTCTGTCTCAATCACTATGCAACCACCCATACAGATACTTATGCAACGCTATCGTTCATATAAACTCTCAGAACAAACTCTGCTTAATGCCTACAAAGGAAAAAAAGTAGGTTATAAAAACCTTACATGTACACTTCTTGATTTTGATAGAAACCGAGCACTTTTACAACAAGTTGATGGTACAATTTTCAATGCAGATATCAAAGAGATCACTTTTTCTGCCCTCCCTCAAGAGATTATTTCAACACCCTCTTTAGTTTGGGATATTCATCTCAATGCGAAACAAAAAACAACGCTCTCTCTTGAGTATTTAATGAAAAATATCTCATGGAATGCAGTGTATTCACTTCAACTGCATAACACAACAGCAACGCTTCAAGGGTGGATTTCTATTGAGAATAAAAGTTCTAAAAGCTTTCAAGATACTCAGATTTCTCTTTTGGCAGGAGATGTACAAACACTCTCAACAACTATGCAATCAGTACGTTACCTCAAAACAACACGTGTTCAAGATACTCCTCATGTCATTTCAAAAGCTTTTGAAGGTTACCATCTTTATACTCTCCCTTTTCGTGTGAATTTACATCAACATGAGACAACTCAAGTACACTTTATCACACAAAAAAACATTGATATAGAAAGACTCTATAAAACACGTCTGAATAACCCTCTTTATATTCAAGGAGAAATTCAAAACAATGTCACACAATATATAAAACTTAACAACCTTGATATTGCTCTTCCTAAAGGAAAAGTACGCACTTTTGGAATAACAGGAGACACAAATATTTTTTTAGGGGAAAGTGGTATCAAACACACTCCAAAAAATACACCTATTGAGCTTAAAATAGGGAAAGATTTTGATACAAAAGTAACACAAACACTCTTACAAAAAGAGAAGAAAAACAATTTTACTTTTATAGATATAGCTTATAAAATTACAAACAATTCCAACACACATAAAGTAGTAACACTTCTTATCCCTGTTTCAAAAAACAAAGGTTCAAAAATCATGTCACAAAGAAGTTTTAGCTTTACACAAGGGAATTTAGCTACATTTACACTTGAAGTTAACCCAAATACATCATTAAGTTTTGATGTTCATTTTGAAATTAAAAAATAGAGAGTTTTATGGCAAAGTATATTATTTTAGATACAGAAACAACAGGAACAGAGGAACAAGACCGTGTTATACAACTAGGGTATATGGTTCTTGGAGCAAAAGAGATAGAGGTACATAATGAGTTTTGTACAAGTGATGTAGAGATAAAATTTCCAGCTATGGAAGTACATGGTATCACACCAGAGATGATTCAAAACAAGCCTACATGTAAGGAAACAAAAGCATACCAAAGACTCCTTGAACTTAATACCCCTGAGAACTATCTCATCATTCACAATGCACCCTTTGACTTAAAAATGTTAGAAAAAGAGGGGTTTGACACCCAAATGCAAGTGATAGATACACTTCGTGTTGCAAAGCATATTTTTGAAGAGGAAGATGCACACCGTTTACAATACTTTCGTTATAAAATGGGACTTTATAAACAAGAAGAAGCAGAAGCTCAAAAGCTTGGTATAGAGGTCAAAGCACATGATGCTATTGGTGATGTTTTAGTTTTAAAACTCTTCCTAACAGAGCTTAAAAAAGCTGTTCAAGAAAAATATCCTGATGAAAATCCTGTAGAGAAAATGGTTGATTTAACAAATACACCTATTTTAGTAAAAACTTTTCGTTTTGGAAAGCATAAAGGAAAAACTCTTGAAGAGGTAGCACAAGAAGATGCCGGGTATTTACGTTGGATGCTTAAATCTATGGAGAACCTAGATGACGATATGCGCTACTCTATAAACTACTATCTAAATGGGTAAAACGACTTTTTTTTAACTTTTTTAGCTATAATAAGAATAAAAATTATTTCATAAAGATTTCTAAAAATGTTAATAACCCGTGCAAGTGAGTATGCAATACTCTCATTAATTTTACTTTCATCAGCCAAAGCTCCAATGGATAGCGATACACTCTCTCGTGAACTCGCTATATCTAAAAGCTTTTTGGCAAAAATACTCCAATCCCTTGCAAAAGCAAATATTTTAAAGTCTTACAAAGGGGTAAATGGAGGATTTGCACTTGAAGTTGATCCAAAAACTATCACAATGCTTGAAGTGATGACTTGTGTAGAGGGAAAGGCTCCTGCTGTTTTTGAATGCACTCCTTCAGAAGAAAGTTGCCCTTCAAAAAAAGCAAATATCTGTACAATCTGGCCATTTTTATATAAACTTCAAGGAAAAATTGACACATTTTTAGATAACTTGACTTTAGCAGATATTTTAGAAGACTAGAAGAAGTAACTTGGCAAAAAAACTGACCTTTAAACAGCAAGTTGGTACATCTCTTAACTTTTTACTCGGACAAAGAGACCTTAGTGTTGTCGCTTTTGTTATGGCAATTCTTGCTATCATCATTGTCCCTTTACCCTCTGCTGTTTTAGATGTTATGCTTACTATTTCCATGGCATTTGCTGTGTTGATTTTACTAATATCTTTATATGTCCCAAAACCTACTGATTTAACTACTTTTCCAACACTCATACTTATCTTGACCCTTTTTAGGCTCTCTCTTAACATCGCTACTACAAGGATGATTTTAAGTCATGGGCATGAGGGGCCTCAAGCTGTAAGTGATATCATTACAAGTTTTGGTAACTTTGTTGTTGGTGGTAACTTTGTTATTGGTATTGTTGTTTTTTCTATTTTGGTTTTAATTAACTTTATGGTTATTACAAAAGGTTCAACAAGGGTTGCAGAAGTTGCAGCAAGATTCGTACTTGACTCTATGCCTGGTAAACAGATGGCTGTTGATGCTGACTTGAATGCAGGGCTTATTGATGATGCACAGGCAAAACAACGCCGTGCTGAAATTTTACAAGATGCAAACTTTTATGGAGCGATGGATGGTTCTTCCAAGTTTGTCAAAGGGGATGCTGTAGCTGGTATCATCATCACCCTCATTAACATCATAGGTGGCTTTCTTATTGGTGTTTTTCAATACGATATGAGTGTAAGTGATGCTGCGTCAACATTTACTCTTTTAACTATTGGTGATGGACTTGTAGGACAAATTCCAGCACTTATCATCTCTACAGCTACGGGTATTATGATTACCCGTTCTTCAAGTGATGGGGACAACTTTGCAGAGGGTACAATCAACCAGATGGTTGGAAATGCAAAAATCATGATGATTGTAGGCTTTATCATGACACTTTTTGCTCTTGTTCCAGGTCTACCTACTGCTTCAATGGGACTTGTTGGTTTACTTTTTGGACTGCTTGGATGGTCTATCTATAAGTATGAAAAAGGGGAACTCTCTATCTTGGACGTGGGGAATGTCCTTTCTCAAAAAACACAACAAGAACTTGAAAAAGAACACGAAGCACTCAAACCAAAGAAAAGTCAAGAAGAGATAGCAAAAGAGGAAGAGAATGCACTTGAAGATATCTTAAAAGTGGAGATGCTTGAACTAACACTTGGCTATCAACTCATTAAACTTGCAGACGCTTCCCAAGGGGGTGATTTACTTGAGCGCATCCGTTCTATGCGTCGTAAAATTGCAAGTGATTATGGTTTTTTAATGCCTCAGGTTCGTATTCGAGACAACCTTCATTTAGGTCCAAAAGAGTATCAGATTCTTTTAAAAGGTGTCGTGATTGGACAAGGAAGTATAGAACCCGATAAATTTCTTGCTATGGACAGTGGTATGGCAACAGGCGATATAGAGGGTGAACCAACAAAAGAACCTGCTTTTGGTCTTGATGCACTATGGATAAACCCTGAACTTAAAGAGGATGCTATTATCAATGGTTACACAGTTGTTGACCCAGCAACTGTTATATCAACTCATATGAGTGAGATTGTGAAGCGTAATGCAGAAGACCTTCTTACTCGTCAAGAGGTACAATCTCTCATTGATAAAATCAAAGAAGACTACCCTGTTATCATAGATGATGTTCTTCAGGTTGCTAATATTGGTCTTATTCAAAGAGTTCTTAAATCACTTCTACATGAAAAAATCCCACTCAAAGATATGCTTACTATCCTAGAGACCATTGCAGATGTTGCTGAGTACACTAAAAATGTGACCTTCATTACAGAACAAGTAAGAGCAAAACTTGCAAGAATCATTACTCAGATGTATTCAAGTGAAGATGGTGTAATACGCCTCTTAACCTTTGACACAAATACAGAGCAACTTCTCTTACAAAAATCTAATGAACAAGATGGTGTAAGAAATTTAATGCTCAATGTAGGTGAAATAAATGAACTTATACAAGCTACAAGTACTAAAGCAGCCGAGGTTCTTCAAAAAGGAGTCTCCCCTGTTATTCTCATTGTTGACCCACAAATCAGAAAAGGTGTAGCAGATATATTTGAAAGATTTTCTCTTGATGTTGTTGTCCTTTCTCATGCAGAGATTGACTCGAATGCTACCTTTGAAGTGATGGGTTCCATCTCAATGCAAACAAAATAAATTTACTATAGGAAAAAATATGAAAAACAAAACATTTCACCACCTTTCGCACATTGACCTTGATGGTTATAGTTGCCAACTTATTTTAGAATATACACCATACAAACGCTACAACTACAATGCAAACTATGGTGCAGAAGTAAAAGAACAACTTTCAGTGATTATAGATGCTATCAAAGCAACTAAGGAACCCTCTTACATTCTCATTACCGATCTTAATCTTAATGCAGATGAAGCAAAATGGCTTAATAATGAAGTTAAGAAACTTCAAGAAAAAGGTGTTGATGTAGAACTTCAACTTCTTGACCACCATGGTAGTGGTGAAGAGAGTGCTAAAAAATATGAATGGTACTATCTTGACACAAATCGTTGTGCTACAAAAATTACTTATGAGTTTGCAAAAGAGCATTTTGAACTTAATGAACCAACATGGATGCAAAAATATGTTGATGTAGTAAATGCTGTCGATTTATGGAAACAAGAGGAGCATGAAAACTTTGAATATGGAAAAGTATGTATGCGTCTTGTTACTGAAACTAGAGAGCTTAACCGTGTAATGTTTGCTAAAGATGATTTTAATTATAAAATTTCACTTTTACACAAAGCGGCAGAAATGATAGACACACCACGTGCACCTATTGTTCTTGATGAGAAGATTCATGCCCTTAAAAAAGAGTTTTTTAAATCGGATGAAGATGATACGCTTGATAACTTAGCAACGAAATATATCGTCAAACTTTTAGGTAAAGCAAAAGATGAAAATACTATCTATTACAAAGGGTATAAAGGGTACCTTAGCTATGGTGTAGGTAATACTTCTATCATAGGAAACGGTTTTTTAACAACATACCCAGAATATGATTTTATTGTTGATGTAAGCTACAGAGGGACAATGAGTCTAAGAGCAAATAATAAAGTAAGTGTTTCACAAATTGCTAAAGAGTGGGCAGGAGGTGGAGGACACCCAAATGCGGCAGGTGGTCGTATTCAAGGCTTTAAAGAACAGTACCGTTACGATAAAGTCAAACAACAGATTGAACGCATTATTGATGAAAAAGAATCACGTGCTGGTAACTTAGAGTATAAAAAAGAAGAGGTATAAAACCTCTTTTTCTCTAGTTATTTATAAAGTATCTATCCACCCCATTTGCTAACCCTTCAGCCATTCTTCTTTGATAAGTTCTGTTCACTAGACGTTTTGCTTCTTTAGGGTGTGATATAAAACCAACTTCTACAAGAACTGCGGGCATCTGTGCACCAACTAATACCCAAAATGGAGCGGGTCTAACACCAGAATCTTTAACCCCTTTATAGTGTTTACGAAGATTTGCGAGTGCTCCTCTTTGTAAGTCAATAGCAAGTTTATTTGAAGCAACAATATTATGAGAATTAAGTGTACTTAAAAATATCTCTTTACCATAATAATCCATCTCACTCATATCTGCAGAGTTTTCTTGTGCTGCAACTTTTTTTGCTCTACTAGAACGTGATTTATCAAGAAAATAGCACTCTATCCCCTCTACTTTTCTTGCATTTTTTCCACCTAGAGCATTTGCATGTATGCTTATAAAAAGATCAGCATCTTTTCTATTGGCATATTTTGTACGATTTCGAAGTTTAATAAAGTTGTCATCACTTCTTGTCATATAAACACGATAACCTCTTTTTTTCAAAATATCCCTTAAAGTACGTGCTATTTGTAGAACAACTACTTTCTCCCTATAGTGTCTATAACCAATTGCACCAGGATCTTTACCACCATGACCAGGATCAATCACTATTGTTTTACCTTGAAAATAAGATGGTTTTGCAACCTTTTTTGATACTGCTTTATGATATGTTTTCTTTGCACTTTGTTTGGCTTTTGCTATAGTGATGTTAAGTAAATTTCCTTTAAATGAAAAACGAACTTTCAATTTATATCTATTTTCTATCACAAGGCGAAGTGTTGTAGGATTTTTCTGCTTCAAGAAAATAGCATCAACACCATTTTTATAGAGTCTTTGTGATTTTTGTGTCATACGTCCATGAATTTCAAAGATATAGAGATATTTTTTTCTTTTTTTATCATAACGAGTAAAGTAATTTACATCTTTTGAAGAGAGTTTCTTATCAAAGCGAACTACAAGTTTCCCTTGAATCCATCGTACTGAACGCAATTTATTTTTCACTCTATAAGAACTCTTTTTTTGTAAAGATTTTGTCTTTTTTTGTACAACTTTTTTCTTTGTAGTTTTTGTGCGATGAACTTTACTCAATTCCTCTTCATAGTTACCAACATCAATGCGAAGTTTATGTCCTGATTTTACAATTCCTTCAAGAGCTTGAACTCTTAAATGTTCATCATCATTCATTAAAGCCTGAAGATAAAGATTTTTGTATGTATTGTATGCACGAAAGATATCACTTTTATTTGAAGAATGCATCAAAGATGATGCTTGTTGTAGTTTTCCACTATTGCCAGAAGCAAATAGTGAAAATGTTAAAAAAAGTATGAGGAAAAATGAGCGAAACATCGCCTACTATTCACCCTCTGTAAGTTTTTTCATAAGCTCTTCAACTGAGATAATCTCATTCAGCTTATAACCGTTTGTTCCTGAAAAGAAAAGTCCTGTTTCAGTATTACCCTCATACGCGTCAGAAAGTCTGTCAGCGATACAAAAACCAACCTCTTTTGCCTCTTCACCACGATTACAAGGTGCTACACAATTTGAGATACATTTAATAGCAGGACCTTCTCTTTTTTCTACTAAATGTGTAAGGTTTGTCACAACACCCTGAGCTGGATACCCAACAGGTGACTTCATAA
>Ga0256828_1000218_pt1 | contig 39426 bp, 38 predicted proteins | sample CV88metaG_FD_185993 | JGI IMG/M metagenome (GOLD analysis project Ga0256828, IMG submission 185993) | Hydrothermal vent microbial communities from East Pacific Rise, Pacific Ocean - CV88 | ecosystem: Environmental > Aquatic > Marine > Hydrothermal vents | place: Pacific Ocean: East Pacific Rise...
TCAAGTACCGCAGGAAGTGCCTCTGCTTGAACAGCAGTCATATTTTTATAGCCTAAGGCATCAAGGTTTGTAAGCATCGCTTGCGTGAGGGGGAGTTTTGAAAAGTTCATCTATATCCTTATGGAGTATCTATCTTTTTGTAAAATTATACAGCATTATTGAGGCTGCTATGGCAACATTGAAACTTTTTACCTCTGCCTCCATCTCAATGCTTACAACTACATCACACAGATCCAAAATATCTTGCGCTATTCCAAACCCCTCATGCCCCATAACAAGTACCCATTTCCCTTGCGGTTTCACAGAGGCTAAAGGTTGTGAATTCTCTGTCACCTCCGCTGCATAGATGGTGTAGCCAAGCTCTTTTAAACTTCTAAGACTCTCTTTTATATCTCTATAAACATGTACTTTAAGCATTGAGGCATAGCCCATAGAGACACGCAGTGCTCGTCTGTTAAAAGGGTGTGGTGAGGTTTTTCCAAGAACAAAAGAGTTTACACCAAGAGCCGCCATACTCCGAGCTATTGCTCCGACATTCTCATTTGATGTGATGTTATCAAGCAGTACAATCTGCTCACCAAGCTCACGCAAGGCAACATCAGCGGGACGCTTAGCATGCATCATACAGTTATGGTGAATCTTATGCCCTACAATTTTACTCATCTCCTCTTTACTTGTCTCATAAACAAAGGGGATGTTGCGTGAGGCAATCAACGCTTGATGCGCTTCAAAATAGTCTGAAGTCGCTAAGATACTTCTTATCTCAATATCTGTTTTTTCTAAAATAAGATTTACAACTTTTGGAGAGTCCGCAATAAAACTGCCATCATTTAAAATGCCTTTATCACGCAGTGCTTTATAGACTTTTAGTCGTTCATCTTCAATATTTTCTACTTTTATTTTCATAACACTATTATATAATAGAGTTCTTACAAATAGGCTCTACTCTTCACCCTCTGCATCAGAGTGTTCAAATTTAGCCACAGCTTCAATAGAATCCATGATAATATTTTTTATCTTGTTTGGTGCAAGTTTATACCTCATCTCAAAATCAACAATAGCATTGATATTCATATCTTCTACACTTCGCACTACTTTATAGATATCACCAAAAGTACCTTCATCATCTAAAAGAGCATTTTTTACCTCATCAGAGATATTAATATTATTTAAGATCTCCTCTAAGGGCATTGAAAAGAGCGTATCCATTAAAGAGAGGACGCCTACTAAATAGGCTTCACCTAACATATTTGAACCAGCATCAGGACGTATCTCTTTTAAGATACGCTCCATCAATTCTGTCCTATTTTTGACCATTAACATTAAAGGTGAAATCTCAATATTTGAAGCAACAGATTTTGAATAGATCATCAACATTAACCATTTGGCAAGTTCAATTCTACCAATAAGTACTATGACATGATGAATAGAAGAGATCTTCTTTTTAAAATGAAATGCAGCAGAGTTGATAAACTGTAAAAGTTGTACGGTAATTTCAGGATTTTTCTCAAATTCATCCGCTGCTTCATCAATACTTCTATCTTCCATCAAGATATTATAGAGTCTTAAGACCGCTAAACGAGATGGATTTGCTTGTGCATTTTCAATGATTTTAGGCTTCGCAAAAAAGTAGCCCTCAAAAGCATCACAGCCAACTCTTTTTGCCTTTTCATAACTCTCTTCAGTCTCTATCTTAACTGCAATGACCTTTATATCTTGTGCATGCAGTTTCTCAATAAATGGTTCTATATTCTCACGAATAAAGAGTTTACAATAGAGAAAGTTTTTTAAGACAGCTTCATACTTTATAAAAAAGTTATTATCTATCTCTATATTATCGATAGCTAAATGATACCCTTTAGCATCTAATTGACCTAATCGCTCAACCACTCGTTCATTCATCTCTACATTACTAAATAACGAAAAAACAAAAAAATCTTTTGGTACTGAGAAGATAATATCATTTAAAAGAAATTTTTCATCTATTTTAACAAAAGCACGTCTGTTACCAAGCAGCTTCTTTGTACCAAATTTATTTAGTATATTACTGATTACAGAAGCACTTGCATGTCTATCATTATCAATCTTAGTAGTATCAGGTGAATCACGATAGAGTATCTCATAAGCACAGATATCTCTATTTTTATTTAAAATCGGCTCTCTTGCAATATATGTATATTTTATCATTTGTCACATCCTTAAAAACATTATACAACATTTTTCATCTTTTATCTATACGATACCAACCGGCAATAGAGTAACGATCTCTCTTCGCTACTTCGACTGCGTGAGGGAACTCTTCACTCATAAAGACCACTAAAGTATTTTGTTTTGGTAAAAGTTTTGTGATTAATTTCCCATCTTTGTCATAGATCAAAAGTTTTCCGCCATCCTCTTCACTCCACGCTTCGTTGAGATAATAGACAGTCGTAACAACACGATTTTTAGAGTTTTTAAACGCATCAAGATGTTTCTCATAAAAATCACCTGCTTCATAATGAGCAAAGTGAGCCTCATAGTAAGAGAGCCCAAGATACAAAGAACGATTGAGATACTCACGCAAGCCATCACTAAAATGAAGAAAATCACTCACGCAACCACCATCTTCATTGAGCCACGCTATCTTATCTCTGCGTCTGTTTGTGTCACGATGCAGTGCAGCACTACTTGAGATACCGGCTTCTTTATAGTTTTGTTCTTCTTTTGCTTTTGTTCTAAGTTGTTCAGCAACACCTCTATCTAAGGCATCTTCGATGATGACATAACCATCATTCACAAGTCCGTTTGTAATTTTTTCATAAAGCGCTTCATACATAGAGTTATTGTAGCTAGAAAGGGGATTTCAGTCAAGAAAATGGGGAAAACTCAGCAAAAGCTGAGTCTTAAAAGTTTAGATTGGTAAAACGCGGATATTTTTAGAGAGTTTCTCTTTAAGTGTTGATTCAATCGCATAGAGTGTTCCAGTAGCAGATGAAGCACATCCATTACAAGCACCCAAATAACGAATATAGATATCAACATACTCATCATTTTTCTTAATGTCAATAATCTCCATATCTCCACCATCCATGATTAAGAACTGTCGTACATTCTCATCAATAACAGCATCAACAGCTTTAATCTGTTGTACAAGTGTCATATCTTCAAATTTTCCAGCACCGGCAGCTTGTGCATCAGCTGCTGCTTTCATCTTCTCTTCATCCATCTCTTTACGAGTCTGCTCTAAGATGTCAACAAGATAGTACTCTCTATCTTCATGCCCACCCGGTTTGATACAAGATTTACAAAAACCACCCGCTTTTGTGTAGTCTGTAATCTCTTCAACCGTTTTAAGATCATTAAGACGGATCACCTCTTGAATTGTTCCAAGGGATACACGAGCACATTCACAAACAATAATATCCTCTTCAAAACTCTCTTCAGTTACACCAAGGTAAAGTGACGCTGCTTTTTTAATAACATCGTATGCCATTACAGAACAGTGCATTTTCTGTGGTGGAACAGCTGGAGTGTCCGGATCATCACGCAATGCTTTTTCAACATCGATGTTTGTAATCTTAACAGCCTCTTGAACTGTTTTACCGATACAAAGCTCAGTCATTACATCACTTGATGCAATAGCAGTACCACAACCAAAAGATTTAAACTTAGAGTTTACAATCTTGTCTGTTTTTGGATCAACTTCCCAGTAGAGTCTTACCGCATCACCACAGCTCTCAGCACCAAAATCAGCAACAATAAGTTTGTTTCCGTGTGCTTCAGCTTCCTCAGGAGTAATCTCTCCTTGGTGTTGTGGGTTATTCATTAAAGTTGTTACTTTATTTGAGTACGCATCCCAGAGTGATGCGCCAAGTAAATCATCCTTAGCCATATATTATCCTTTAAAATTTTTCTATTTTTTTAATTTAGTGTGCCATATGGTGTGGGATGTGGCATTCACCAGCTTCCCCACCTGGAGTTGGTTGCACTTTTGCAAATGAGCTAGAGATTGCACGAAGTCTCTCTACTGCTTTTTTGAAGTGCTCTATTACATAGTCTATCTCTTCATCTGTTGTAAAACGAGAGAGAGAAAGACGAATACCAGTGTGTGCTAGTTCATTGTCAGCACCGATTGCAAGCATAACAGTGTTAGCTTCTAGATCTTCAGAGGCACATGCAGAACCTGTTGAAGCTCCAATATTTCCATTGTTAAGATCCCAAAGCATACCTTCACCTTCAACCCCACGAATAGAGATAAGAATTGTATTTGGCGTACGTTTTTCACGCGGACCGACAACAAAAGTATCACTAAGCTCTAAAAGAGCATCTTCAAGTCTGTCACGTTTTGCACGGATAGAGGCCATTTTAGCTTCCATATCAGTCGTTGCAAGCTCAATAGCTTTTCCCATACCAACAATATATGGAACATTAAGTGTACCACTACGTCTGTGACCCATCTGCTCACCACCGTGAAGCAGTGGAGAGAGCGCTTGTGAGTTTTTGATGTAGAGTGCTCCAATACCTTTTGGACCATGGAACTTGTGTGCAGACATTGAAACAAAGTCAACATGCACATCTTGAAGGTTCACTGGAATTTTTCCAACAGCCTGAACACCATCAGAGTGAAAAAGAACACCATTGGCCTTACAGATCTCACCGATCTCTTTAATAGGGAAAATCATTCCCGTCTCATTACTTGCCCACATAACAGAAACAAGTGCTGTTTTGTTTGTAATAAAACTTTTTACAACATGTGGTTCTACAATACCCTCTTCATTTACAGGAAGGTAAGTAACCTTTACACCCTGTTCTTCCAACCATCTACATGTTGAAAGTACAGAAGGGTGTTCTACCTCTGTTGTAATGATATGATCTTTATCTCCACCAACGATTAAATCATTAAATACAGACTTGAGTACCCAGTTGTTTGATTCAGTCGCGCATGATGTAAAGATAATGTCATCATCATCACTCGCATTGAGTGCTGTATACATCTGGTCTATTGCTTTTCTTAAGTGTGGATGTGTTGCTGTACCAAACTTATGAAGTGAACTTGGATTTCCGTAAAGTTCACTAAAAAATGGTTGCATCGCTTCTACTACTTGTGGATCACACATTGTAGTAGCATTATTGTCTAAATATACTTGCATATTTATTTACCTCTTATTAGGTTAAATTTAAATAGGACAAATTTTGTCTTCTTTTAGTTTTGACATAATAATAGCTTTGACATTATGATTTGCTTAAGCCCAACTGAGTTTGGACTCTCTTTAAGAAATCTATGCAGTTATTCTTAAATCTCTCTATGCTATAATCGCGAAATTAATACTATTTATAAAAGGTTTAGCACTATGGGTCAAACTATAACTGAAAAAATATTCTCTGAACATGTTGGCAAAACAGTTCATGCAGGCGAGATTGTTCGTTCTCCTATTGATATGGTCATCGGGAACGACATCACTACACCTATCTCTATCAAAGCTTTTGAAGAGAGTGGTGCTGCGTCTTTAGCAAATCCGGATGGATTCTCAATTGTTTTAGACCATTTTATTCCGGCTAAAGATATCGCTTCTGCAAATCAAGCAAGAATATCTCGTGATTTTGCAAAAAAACATAACTTAAAAAACTTCTTTGACGAAAAAGATATGGGAATTGAACATGCTCTTTTACCTGAAAAAGGGCTTGTAGTTCCTGGTGATGTTATCATCGGTGCAGACAGCCACACTTGTACACACGGTGCACTTGGAGCATTTTCTACCGGTATGGGTTCAACTGACCTTGCTTTTGCTATGATTACTGGCGGTAACTGGTTTAAAGTTCCTGAGTCTATCAAAGTAGTCCTCAGTGGAAAACCTGGAAAATATACAACAGGTAAAGACATTATTCTGGAGATCATTAGAATGATCGGTGTTGATGGAGCGCTCTATAAGACTTTAGAGTTTACAGGCTCAACTATCGAGCACTTAACAATAGATGACAGATTCTCTATGTGTAATATGGCTATTGAAGCTGGTGCAAAGAGTGGAATTGTTGCGGTAGATGACATCACTCGTGAATTTTTAGCAGATAAGAACTTAGCTCGTCAACCAAAAGAGCACTTCTCTGATGATGATGCTGTTTACTCTCAAGTGATAGAGATCGATGTTGCAAATCTTGATCCCGTTATTGCTTACCCATTTTTACCATCAAACGGTCACTCAGTTGTTCAAGCTGTTGCAGATAAGATAAAAGTAGACCAAGCATTCATCGGAAGCTGTACAAATGGTCGTCTAGCTGACTTAAAAGTAGCAGCTGAGATTTTAAAAGGTCAAAAAGTTCATCCAGATGTACGTCTTATCGTAACGCCAGGAACACAGAAGATCTTGCGTGAGGCAAATCACTTAGGCTATATAGACATCATTGTAGATGCTGGTGGTGTTGTAAGTAATCCTACTTGTGGAGCTTGTTTAGGAGGCTATATGGGAATTCTTGGTGACAATGAAGTAGCAATCTCTACAACAAACAGAAACTTTGTCGGTCGCATGGGAAGCCGTAGTTCAAAGGTTTACCTTGCCAACTCAGCAGTTGCGGCAATCTCTGCAATTACCGGATATATCACAGATCCAAGATAATAAGCTCACCAAAAGCTCATTGTTTTGTGTTATAATCACATAATTAAATTACACTAAGGACATTATTATATGAAACGTTTACTTCTTCTTCCTGCACTCCTTTTAGGAAGTGCTTCTTTTGCAGATACTGCAAAATATGAGATCTCGCCAATGATTGGTTACAACTTTGCAGAAGGTAATATCGGAATGAAAAACGATGGTTATCTAATGGGTGGCTTAGAGATTCAAGCAAATAGCCCTGACTCAAAATTAAGTCCTGAACTTTCACTCTACTATACTCATGATGCGGACTATGATAGTGTTGCAAAAGATACTGATATCTTACGTTTATCTTTCAATGGTGTTTATACTTTTGATGCTGTAGGTAGCTTAGTACCATTTGCAAAAGCGGGTGTTGGTTATGAAAATGTAAACAATGAAACTGCAGAGAACCAAGATGGTTTCTTCGCTGATGCTGGTGCTGGAGTAAAGATTCCTCTAAGCGACTCTTTCTCATTTAAAGCAGAGGCTATCTACCTTGCAAAAATCACGAATGCACAAAATAGCACTGTTGATAATAACCTTATGACACTTGTAGGATTTACATACTCATTTGGAGCAATGAAACAAAAAGCTGCACCAAAAGAGGCAGTAGTTGAAGAAGAGGTTGTAGAAGAAGTTGTTGTACCAGTTGTTGTTGTTCCTGTTGAAAAAGATAGTGATGGCGATGGTATCTATGATAAACTTGACAAATGTCCAAATACACCAGAAGGTTCAACAGTTGGTGTAGATGGTTGTCCTGTTGTTCTTGATGCAGATCATGATAGTGTTTTAAATGAAAATGACCTTTGTCCAAATACACCAGTTGGCGAAAAAGTAGATAAAAACGGTTGTCCTATGATTGCAAACCTTCACATTACTTTTGCAAACAACTCAGCAGAAGTTCCAGCAGATGCAGATGCACTTTTAAGTAAATATGCAAAATTCTTAAAAACGAACAAAAACTACTCTGCAAAAATTGTAGGATATACTGACAATAGAGGAAGTAAAGAGTATAACCAAAAACTCTCTCAAAAAAGAGCAGAAGCAGTTATGAACGCACTTATTGCAAAAGGTGTAGATCCAAAACAACTCTCAGCAGTTGGTATGGGTGTACTCAATCCTGTTGCAACAAATGATACAGCTGAAGGTCGTGCAACAAATAGACGTATCGAAGCTGAACTCTCTTACAAATAAATAATGTTTACTAAACTACCTTGCGTCATCTTTGCAGGTGGTAAAAGCTCACGCATGGGAGAAGACAAAGCGCTTCTCCCTTTTGCATCCTACTCTACTCTTACAGAATACCAATACCAACGACTCTCAAAAATATTTCAAAATGTCTATATTTCATGTAAAGAGAGCTCCAATTTTTCATTTGATGCGCACTTTATTGAAGATACAAAAGAGAGTAATATTTATGCACCTACTGTAGGTTTTACAGCTGCATTTAAAAGAGTTACAGAAGATAGATTTTTTGCACTGAGTGTTGACTCTCCTTTTATCAATGAAAAGATTATCACTACTTTAATAGAAAACGATAAAGAAGATGCTGATGCAACAATTGCAAAAACAGATGAGGGGATACAGCCACTCTGTGGTATCTATCATAGAAGCTTAGAGTCAAAATTTCAAAAAATGGTTCAAGAGGAGAATCATAAACTTGGTTATCTTCTCAAAGAATCAAAAACAACATACTGCTATTTTAATGATATAAAGCATTTTTTAAATATGAATCATCCCGAGGATTATCAAAAAGCTCTCTCTCTTATAAATTCTTTGCTATAATAGTAAAAAAGCAAAAAGATTTTACTATGAATTTAACACACCTAGATGAAAACCAAAGACCAAAGATGGTCGATGTCAGCGATAAAGAAGATACTACTCGTATAGCAGTTGCAAGCGGTAGCATAGAGATGAGCCAAGATGCTTATGATGCCATTGTCAGCGAAAAGACCAAAAAAGGACCAGTACTACAAACTGCCGTCATTGCTGCAATTATGGGAGCAAAAGAGACAAGTAGACTCATTCCGATGTGTCATCCACTTGCTCTTAGCGGTATTAACTGTGATGTAGAAGAGCTTCCAGAGCTTCCAGGATTTAAACTTACAGTCACTGCAAAACTTACTGGTCAGACCGGTGTTGAGATGGAAGCACTTACTGGTACTTCTATAGGACTTTTAACAATCTACGATATGGTCAAAGCTATTGATAAAGGGATGATTATTCACAATGTTCAACTTGAAAGCAAATCAGGAGGTAAAAGTGGAGACTTTAAACGATAAACTTGAGGGGAAAAAGTTAGAGTTAGAGTACCCTTGTAGCTGGTGCTATAAAGTAATAGCAAGTGAGAAAGAGGCACTGCAAAAAGCTGTCAAAGATGTTATCAAAGAGAGAGAACAGAAGGTGAATGGCGAAGCCAAAGAGGCTAGCCTGGGCTATCAGCTTACAGACTCAAACAGATCAAAAACAGGCAAATTTGTCAGTATGAATCTTGATATGCTTGTCCATAATGAAGATGATAGACAATTTATCTATGATGCACTTAAAAAACATCAAGATATCAAAATGGTACTTTAAGGAGTTTACTATGAAAACAGAAGTATTAGAAGAAAAACTAAATAAAGCCTACAACAAAAGATATAAAACGATTGAAAAAAAAGTTATAACTGCTTTGCACGATGCTGCTATAGATGAAAATGAACTCTCTCTTGATGAGATTAAAACAATTGCAAATCTTTTTATAGAAAAAGAGACAGAAAATCTTGAAAAAGATATAGAAAAACTCTTAGAACAAAAAGAGGTACTTGAGCGCTCTTTAGAGAAGAAATCAGAAGAGCTCCAAGAGAAAAAATATGAAGTCTTCAATGCACTTGAAAAAGAGTTTCAAAAAGAGGATGCCCTTCTTGTAAAACTCCATCAGGTAAAATTACAATCAATTGATCTCTATGAGATCCTTTCTGAGATGGTTGAGTCTGCTATTATTACAGCCCTAGAGAAAGAGAAAGATGGTAATATCTCTGAAACAATAAAAGAGCTTATTAAAGAGATTACTTTCGAATCTATAAAAGAGGGATCACTCAACACTATTCGTGTTCGAAAAATTCTCTCAACAATCTTAACATCAGCTATTGATGTTGCAGAAGCTACACCAAACAGAGCAAGCGAGATTTTACGTTCCACACTTAAAGGAATGCGTGCAGGTCTTATTCAATCTATTGACAGATTTAAAAAACGTCTTGCATATATGCCTGTTGAAGCCAAACATATTCTTATAGAAGATTATGATACCATCATGGAAGATCTCCACCAAACAGACACTCTCTTTACACAAGTTGTCCTCACGCAAGCATCTGAAAACTCACCAACAATCAAACAGATTCTTTTAGATATAAATAGTGAAATGAAATATGATTTAGAAGAGTTACTACATATCTCAAAAGAGACTGCTGAAGTGATGAAAGAGAGATTCTCTTCATTTGCAAAAAGTGCAGTAAAAAAAGCAGATTCTGCACTCAATTCACCAAGAGCACAAGAGGCAAAACGTATGGGTATTCAAGCTTTTTCTGTTGCGAAAGAGGCTTTGGGAAATGCCATAAAATCAGCAAAAGATGCCATAGATAAAAAATAACTTAAAATAATAAATTATTATATTAAACTCAAATGTCATTGTCATAATTCTAATATAATCAGATTATATTAAAATAAAAGGATATCTTATGATGATACATCCCGCTACCGCACACTTTGCTATAGTCTTGCCTGTTGTTGCTTCAGCACTCGGCATAGCATACCTCATAACAAGAAAAGAGATAATGTCAAAAATAGCAGCAAGAGCAACACTTCTAGCTGCTATTGCTATGATTGCTGTTTGGTATACAGGAAATCAGGCAGGACCACTTGTTTACAAACTACTCAGTCCAGCAGGACAACATGAACTCTTAGAGCATAAAGAGCTTGGTCTCTATCTTGCAATAGCTATGGGCATCATTGCTCTCTTACAAATCGTAGGGTGTAGATTAAAGAAATTTGGAGTTGAAGCAGTTGCAATTATCTTACTTATTGCTGCTATGTTTACTACATTCCAACAAGGAAAAGATGGTGGAGAGATTGTTTATGAGTATGGACAACCTTTTGAGATGCAACAAGTAACGAACTATCTTAACAACAGTGATGATATTGAGATGGCTGATGATGTTGATGAAGCCGTTGATATGATCAAAACAAAGATTACAGATATCTCAAAAAGTACACCGCTTAAAATTCAAGGAAAGGTTCAAAAATAGTATTTTAGTTATGAAGAAAAATATTAATGAGAATGCACAAAAAGAGATGCAAAAAGGGCTAGAGGCATACAAGAAAGATAAAAACTCTGCAAAAGAGTTTTATCCTACTACGCAAGCAATTAGTCTCTGGCTACAAGAGAGAGAAAAGTAATGCAAATACTCTGTACAAAAAATTTTGAAGAGCAATATAAAGCACTTTTAGAAGAGTATGCTCAAGAAGATTTTAAAGCAACAAAAGCATATAAAATCTATCTTGATACTGTTTTATTAAATATGCCGACAAAAGTTCAAAAATTTAAAAAATCTATCTATTTCAATGATGATAATATTCGAGATATAGAGCATCAAGGACACATAATTCCTTTCTATATTGACGATGAAACAGATACTTATGTCATACTTGGTATTGTGAAAAAATAAGTTTTTCTCATACTAGATAAGCTCTGATTATTATAAAAATTACTTCAAGAAATATTATTTTTTTTTATTTTACAACTTGGTTACAAATTGAAACAAATGATACTTTTTATTCTTAAATATCACATTTTTATCTCATATTTTTGTATAATAGTAGTCACTGTTAATCATAAAATGACATAATGATAGAGAATAACTTTTTGCATCTTGTAAAAGTTACAAAGTAACATAAATTATGAAACAACAAACAATCTTATTAAGGAGAAAATTGTGGATATTAAAAAATCTCAACAAGATCTAGACTCTTTTGATACAAAGAGCTCTCAAGTTGATAGAAGAGACTTTTTCGCAAAAACAGCAGCGCTTGGCGTTACTGCACTTGCCGGAACATCTCTACTCGCAGCTGATGAAGCAGGTGAAGCTGCTATTTTAGAACCTCAACCATGGGGAACAAAATGGGGAGATCCTATTACAAAAAATCTTTATGGTATGCCTTCAAAATATGAGCATAACGTAACAAGAAGATACACAAAACTCCTTGCATCTGGAAACTTTAGAGCATCTATTGCTGTAACTCCTATTCAAGAGTCTAGTGGTATTATCACACCCAATGGATTGTTTTTTAGTCGCTCACATGGTGGTGTAGCGCATATTGATCCAAATGAACATAGACTGATGATTACAGGATTAGTTGAAAAACCTCTTGTTCTTACTATGAAGCAGTTAAAACGTTATCCGAGTGTAACACGTACTCACTTTATTGAGTGTCCAGCCAACGGTGGACAAGAGTGGAGAGGTCCTCAATACAACTCACTTCAATTTGCTAAAGGCTTTATGTCATGTGCAGAGTGGACTGGTGTTTATATTAAAGACATTCTAAAAGATCTTGGTGTTAAAAAAGAGGCTTTATGGATGCTTGCAGAGGGTGGAGACTCTTCTAAAATGGGAAGAACTATTCCTATGGAAAAAGTTTGGGATGATGCGATGATCGTTTGGGGACAGAATGGTGAAGCATTACGTCCAGAACAAGGATATCCTATTCGTCTTTTAGTTCCAGGTTGGGAAGGAAACTTATGTGTTAAATGGCTTCGTCGTTTAGACTTCGCAAGTGAACCTTGGTACTGTAAAGAAGAGACTTCAAAATACTCTGTATTAAAACCAAATGGAAAAGCAGTACAACACTTCTATGCAAATGAAGTAAACTCTACTGTTACCTCTCCATCACCAGAGATTGACTGGTCAGATTTAAAAGATGGTGATGTTGTAGAGATCGAAGGTCTCGCATGGTCTGGTATGGGTACAATCACAAAAGTTGACCTCTCATTCGATGGTGGAAATAACTATGTAGAGACAAGCTTAAAAGGTTTGGTTCTTCCTAAATGTTGGACTCGTTGGAGCTATATGCATACATATAGAGAAGGCGAAGAGTTACTTCTTACTTCTCGTGCTATGGATGATGCTGGATATATTCAACCAACAGTTGACCAAGAGACGCTTGTTGTTGGTGTTGAAGCTGTCTATCATAGAAATGCAGTTGAAACTTGGAAAGTTGAAAAAGATGGTAAGATCACCCATGTTGAAGTACGTTCTCAATTAGGACGTAAAGAGAATGGTGAACTATTTATAGAAGGGAAGGCATAAGAATGTTTACAATAAATAAAAATTTCTTAATATCAATTTCAGCAGCTGCTGCATTATCATTAACGCTTTCAGCATGTATGGAAAATGCTGCACCTAGTGATACAAAAGTAGCGAAGAAAGCTGCAATTGATGGTGGAGTTATGTACCCTGTAGCTAATGGGATGAGTGGTCCTTACCATGTAAATACAGATGCACATAACAAAAAAATAGAGTATGGTCGTGTTCCAACTGCCAAAGAGTATGAAGAGTGGAATACAGATATTATGGCAAACGGCGAGGGTTTACCAGAGGGTGAAGGTTCTGTTGAGGATGGTGAAGAGATTTACGATTCTAAATGTGTTATGTGTCATGGTGACTTTGGTTCAGGTGGAGGTGGTTATCCATCACTTTCTAAAGGAAATGCCTATGAACTACATGATACCTTAACAAATCAAAGAATCAAACCAGATACAGATGGTCCAGTACGTGTATTTGGTACATATTGGCCACAAGCAAGTACTCTATGGTGGTACATTAAAGATGCTATGCCACATCCAATGACAGACTCTCTAACTGATGATCAAGTATATTCACTTGTTGCATATATTTTAAATATTAATGAGTTTGAAATCGATGGTGAAGAAGTAGATGATGAGTATGTACTGAATCGCGAAAAATTCTTAAAAATCAAAATGCCAAATGCAAATGGTTTTGAACCAAAAATTGATGGACCACATGGTCCAGAGAATGTTCGTAAGTACTTCTCAAATCCACACAATTTTGGTGCTATCAAGGTAAAACCTGCCGATAGATGTATGACAAATTGTCAAGAGAAAACTGCAAAAGTTGTCTATATCAAAGGTGCAGGAATCAGTGATTTCCATCCTCCACTTTCAGAAGTACGCGATCTTCCTAAGGAGAAAGCAACTGGCTTTAGTGCTAAAAAAGCATATGAAGCAAACTGTGCAATGTGTCACAGTGCTGATGGTATGGGTGCACCTATGATAGGTGATAAAGCGGCGTGGGCAAACTATATGACCAAAGGTATGGAGAAGGTTTACTCTAATGGTATCAATGGTATCAATGGAATGCCTCCAAAAGGTGGATCTAGTTTATCAGATACCAACTTTAAATCTGTTGTTGACTATATCGTTAGCAAAAGTAAATAAATTAACATAAGGAAAAAACAATGAAAAGAAGAGAATTTTTAAGTATGACTTTAGGTGCTGTAGCTTTAGCTGCAGTTCCAGCGAGTGTAAGAGCAGAAGACTTTAGAAAATCAAAGCCAACTGTATGGAGTGCTAAAACTGTTGATGACGCTATTAAAGCAATGTATGGATCTACTGCATTAACGATGGAGGGTGTAAAACTTACTGCTCCAGATGTAGCAAGTAATGGTGGGGCTATCCCTGTTGACTTCTCAACAGATAAAGATGTTAAAACTATTGCAGTTTTTCAAGATGCAAACCCCGAAGCTGCTGTTCTTGTAGTTGAGCCAAATAAATATAGCGTAAACAAATACTCTATCAAAATTAAAATGGCAAAATCAGGTACTATTACTATTGTTGCAGAAGGTAAAGATGGGAAATTGTATGCTGCTAAGAAAACTTTAGATGTTGCACTTGGTGGATGTGAAGGTTAATCCCTTTTCACAAATAAAGTAATAAAATAAATATTAAGGAAATATAATGGCTGGTATTAAAGTAAAAGCAAAATTAAAAAACGGTGTAGTAAAAGTTAAAGCTATGGCTAAACATGCAATGATGACATATAATATGGCAGAGAAAAAAACAGGAAGTAGAGATAATGCTAACTTCATTACACACATCAGTGCTACTGTCAATGGTGAAACTGTATTTGATATGTCAACTTCTCAATTCTTATCTAAAAATCCTATTTTCAAATTCCAATTCAAAGGAATCGGTAAAAAAGGTGATAAAGTAGAGATGGTTGCTGTTGACCGTAAAGGTAAAACATACAAAGGGAAAGGTAAAATTAAATAATTTTACCTTTCAAATATAAAAGAGCGAGCTTCAAGCCTCGTTCTTTTATTATCATCCAAAATCACTAAGAGAAATCTCTTCTACTCTTTTTTCAAACTCTATAGCAAATGAATCAATACAATAGGTTTTGAAAAAACAGTAATTTTAATATAACGGATAATGTATGCAAGGTAAAGTAGTAGCACTCTATATTACGAAAGATAACGGAATAAAAAAAAGAGAAAAAATAGATACGATAGAGATAGATAAGGATGGTATAAAAGGCGATAAATTTTATGCCAAAGATGCTTCTCGTGCTATTTTAATCACCTCGATTGATAGTTATAAACTTGCTAAAGCCAATAATATAAAGCTTCAAGAGGGTGCTTTAGGTGAAAACATACTAATCGACATCAACCCTTATCATCTTCTACCTGGGGAAACCTTGCAAATAGGAGATACTCTTTTAGAGATCACGCAAAACTGTACTCTATGTAAAGGCTTATCTACACTTAATTCAAAACTACCAAAACTTTTAAAGAACGATAGAGGTGTCTTTGCAAAAGTAGTCAATCAAGCACACTCTATATCTCTAAACGATACAGTAACGCTTTAATAACCAAAGAGTTAGCCTCTTATTTATAATAACGAATAAATCCATCCATACGTGAACCCATATTTAAAAGCAACATATCAGCTATAACAAGAGCCGCCATCGCTTCACAGACAATTGTTCCTCGGATGGCTACACATGGGTCATGACGACCTTTGAGTGCGAAATCCACCTCTTCATCAGTCGTTGTAATCGTATGTTGCTCTTGAAAAATAGAGGGAGTCGGTTTAAAATAGACATTCATCACTATATCATCCCCATTACTGATACCACCAAGAATACCACCGGCATGGTTTGATTCAAAACCACTGGCACGAATAGCGTCATTGTTCTGTGATCCTAATAGACGTGCAGAGAGAACTCCATCACCAATCTCTACTGCCTTTACTGCATTGATACCCATCATAGCATCTGCCAAAACACTGTCAAGTTTATAGTAAAGGGGCTGTCCAAGACCTACAGGAGCACCCTTAATTAAAACACGAGAAACTCCACCAACAGAGTCATGTCTACTCTTTGCTTCTAAAATAGCCTCTTTTTGAGCCTCTTCTACTGTAGCATCTAGCGCATAGATAATACTCTCATTGACACTCTCATAATCATAACGCTCAGCTTTAATACCATGCACCTCACTAATACCGCTTAAAACCTCAATATCAAGCTCACGCAGCATTAACTTTGCAATAGCGCCTGCAGCTACACGTGCTGCTGTCTCACGAGCAGAACTACGTCCACCACCGCGATAGTCACGCAGACCATACTTATGAAAATAGGTAAAATCAGCATGTCCCGGACGAAAAACATCTTTAATATTGGAGTAATCACGTGACTTTTGATTTGTATTGTAGATAATCATAGCAATAGGCGTGCCCGTACTCTTGCCTTCAAAAACACCACTGAGTATCTCTACCTTATCAGCCTCTTTACGAGCTGTCTCAAATTCACTCTTTCCAGGTTTTCTACGATCGAGCTCACGTTGAATAAAAGCTTCATCTATATCAAGTCCTGCAGGAACACCATCAAGCAGACAACCTATCGCTGTACCGTGAGACTCTCCAAAGGTTGAAAATCGTAACTTTTGACCAAAACTATTCACTATTTTTCCTCTTTCAGTATATCTACTGCTACTTTTGCAGCCTCTTGCTGAGCTATCTTTTTACTTTTACCAATAGCTCTTGCATACTCTTTATCTTCAATAAAAACAGCCACTTCAAACTCTTTTTGATGATCTGGGCCACGTGAAGCGATAACCTTGTACTCTGGTGTAATTCCAAAACGTGCTTGCGTGAGCTCTTGTAGCGTTGTTTTGTAATCACGAAAGAGGGAATCAAGAGAGATCTCCTTATGGTTAGCTTCAATAAGCCTAATAGCTATCTTTTCAACTGTTTTTAACCCAGCTTCAAGATAGATAGCACCCATAATTGCCTCAAAGGCATTTGAAAGAAGTGATGATTTTTCACGTCCACCATTGTTATCTTCTGCATTTGAGAGCAGTATATAATCACCTAACTTAAGTGCACGAGCAAGCTTGTCAAACCCCGTCTCATTTACTAAAGAGGCTCTTATCTTTGAGAGTTTTCCCTCATCCGAATCTCTAAATTTTGTAAAAAGATACTCTCCGACTACAAGATCTAAAACAGCATCTCCTAAAAACTCCAAGCGCTCATTATCGTAGGGCTGTTTATAACTTTTATGTGTCAGCGCTTCGATAATGAGCTTTTTATCTTTAAACTCATATCCTAATCTTTTCTCTAATGTCTCTATACTCTTATGCATACAATCCCCATTTTATAGTAAATCTTTCGCTCTTTGTGCAGCATCTCTTGCTAAAGTGTCACAACGCTCATTTTCAACATGTCCATCATGTCCTCGTACCCAAATTGCATGTACTTGATGTGGTTTTGAAACCTCAATATACTCTCTCCAAAGATCTGGGTTTTTTACTTTTTTAAAATCTCTTTTAATCCAGTTTGTCAACCACTCATTAATCCCTTTTACAACATAGGATGAGTCCGAGACTATATCGACACTACAAGGCTCTTTTAAAGCCTTGAGGCCCTCAATAACCCCTTTAAGTTCCATTCTATTGTTTGTTGTATGTGCTTCTTGTCCACTCAACTCTTTCTCGCTATCACCATACCTTAAAATTGTGCCATATCCACCAGGTCCTGGATTGCCAAGTGCACTGCCATCACTGAAAAGAGTTATTTTCTTCACTAAAATCCTTGCTATAATCTCGACTTAAACTCCACTCGACCTGTGCTGTATCTATTGCGTGACAAGCACTACAACGGCTAAAAGCAAAAGGAGAAGTACTTTTACACTCACTACAGATATATTCAAAACTTAGTGTAACATTTGCTTTCTCTTGCAGTTTAATTAAAATATCAAACTCAAAAACACTACTGCTATCACTCAGTTGAACATCTCCTCGTGCACTATAGAGCTCACATAAAAAATTATTCTGTGAAATTATATCTAAATTCAGATCTTTTCTATCGCACTGCCATAGGAGTTCTGTAAGAAGTTCACATTTTGAAAGATCTAAGTTTTCCCACGCTTTTTTTGCATCTACACGAAAGATATACTCAAAAACAAGATAAGATAAAGAACCATTGTTATGATAAATTTCTAAAAGTCGTTCTACTTTCTCATCTGTTGTCAATTTCTCATTGCCAAGTGTCGTTAAGAGTTCTAAATAAGCTCTCTCCAAGCTCACATCTTCATCAAGCTCATCCAGAGGCTCCAAAACTTCTAAAGCAGCGTTATAATCTCGAATATATTCATAAACCAAAAGAAGATAATGTAGCGCTTGCGGAGTACGTGGACTTGATTTTAAAATCTCTAAAAAAATCTGTTTGGAGCGCTCTAAAAAACCAGCTTTAAAGTAGGTTTTACCAAGCAAGAACATAGTCTCTTTTGTATTGCTTTGATCAACATTTAAAATTTCATTATAGATCTCAATACTCTTCTCATACTCTCCATTTTTATAATAAGAGTTAGCAAGTAATAGCCAGGATTTTAATGAGAGTTCACCGCTAGAGATAAGAACTTGCAGTTCATCTTTTGATGGAAGTGCACGAAACTGCTGTAAAAATTTATCAAGATGACGAGAATCTTGAGTCCTTTTATATCGTCCCCACCAGTAAGAAAAAAACGTTATGATAAAAATAATAGCAAAAAATACAATTATAGAAAAGAGTGGATCACGGAACTCAATAAAAAACATATCCATCAGCTATACACCACTATGCCATAATCATTCTTGAGATTATAAAATGTAGAGTCTGGAGTAATCTCCAAATCTTTCATACGACCAAGTTGTACAAGAGAGTGCTTTGGTATATCTATACCATTTTCACGAAAAAACTTTTTAATGTTGACAAACTTAACATCCTCTACAAATTTATACTCAAACTCCCCATGTAGTTTCATTTTATCACTTGTGAACAAGTGTTCATTTACATGAAGTTGATCCGAAGCGTACTTAATAGGGAGATAACCTGAGAGATCTGTTAAGATCTCTTGTACATAGAGGTGTTTTTGGGGAAGCGTATCTTTTTGAATAAAGATATATTTATTGTTAAGTTTCAGAGTTTGTGTATTTTTCCAATATTTATAAGCAGGATTTGAGACGCCAAGTTTCGCATAAACTTCACGCCATAACCAAAAAGAGTTCAATGTATTTGGAAGTGCTGACATCTCTTTTGGCTCCTTTTAAATCTTCTTATATGATTATATACTCTTTTTTCCTAGAGTTTTATAAAAGGAGGCCAAGGGATACTCTTCTTGTTATGAAAAAGCAGCCGTTACAAACTTAGTAACTACAAAACCACCGATAACTAACCACGCAAACATTGAACCTGCAGTATAAAGCGGAGCAAGACCAAGCCCTTTAAATTTTGAAAAGATCGTTCCCATACCAAGAGCTGTCATCGCCATTGTAAGCAAAAATGTATCTATTTGATTAATTGTCGCAACAATATCATGCGGAACAAGATCTAAAGAGTTAAATCCTGCCATACCAATAAAATAAACTGCGAACCAGGGGATTACAAGTTGTAATTTCCCGCCAGCTTGACCACTCTTTTTTGCCTCCATAGAGAGATAAATTCCTAAAACAATGAGCATTGGAGCAATCATAATAACCCGTGTCATTTTAACAATAACAGCTGAATTTGCCATAATCTCAGGAGCACCAGGGATAGAAGCCGGAACAGCCACAACTTGAGCTACTTCATGAATTGTACCACCAGTATAGATACCAAATTGTTCAGGTGTCATATGTAAAAATCCAGTTGCCGGCTCAATGATAGATGCATACAAAACAGGATATAGAAACATTGAGATCGTTCCAAAAAGAACAACCATAGATACCGCAACGGCAGTCTTATAACCCTCAGCTTTTAAAACCGGTTCTGTTGCCAAAACTGCAGCAGCACCACATACAGCACCACCGGCAGCTGTTAGCATAGATGTCTCTCTGTCCATTTTAAATGCCTTAATACCTAAATAAGTTCCAAGTAAAAAAGTTGTAGAGAGCATAATGAGTGAAACAGTAAAACCGCTTAACCCTACATCCATAATCTGCTGAAATGTAATTCTAAAACCATAAAATACAATCGCAAAACGGAGGATCTTCTTTCCAGAAAATGTAATACCTGTTCCCCATTCACTCGGAATATGCTGGTGCAGTGTATTTGCGTAAAATATACCTAAAACGATACCAATTACTAGAGGAGAAATACCAAGATTATGTATAAATGATATTTGTGCAATTGAAGTTGCTGCTGCTGCAAATATTGCAACAAAAATGATACCAGAAATGGTACCTTTTCGATTTTCTTTTGAAAACGCCATTGTTTACCTTTATTAGTTAAATTTATTATTAAATAAATCTAATTATAGCAAAAAATTATTTATCTTTACTTTGAACTTCAATATCCAACTTAACTTTTATCACTTTTTTATTATTTTCTTTTGAACTAACAACAGCCCCTTCTATAACTCTTTTTGCTAGTACTCCCTTTTCATCTACAAGATATGAAACAATCATCTTAGCACGTTTTTTTCCTAAATTCTCCAACTCTTTTTTAGTTACATTCTGAATATCTGTACAGATTTTGATTAAACTGTTTTGATACGCTCTCTTAAAAGCATCCGAATCTGTATACTCTTTTTGCAATCTATTTTTCAATTTCTGAACTCTATCATCACTGCGTAATTCACCATAAAGCTCTTCTAACATTGTAATGTTAAGGGCTGTTTTACTGTTTTTCACATTTTCATCGCCACTCTTTTTCAAAACAGTTGCTACCAATTTCTGTCGTTTCAAGGCTTCTAAATCTGCTACATCATCATACGAACCATTGATTTTTAAGTTTATTTTTGGTCGTTTGAGCATCATCTTCACAATTTTATCCAGTTTCTCTCTTTGTGGTGGCGTTATACCGCTTTTACCTACTTCAAAAGCTATATACTCCAGCTCATCACCATTAAGGCCCAACATCGAGCCTAAAAATTTAAATGGAGATGTAACCGCCTTAGCAATCAAATTTCCTAATGTCTTCCATACCAAAGCACCATATTTAAAATCAGGAGCATCTACATCACCCTTGATAGGCATATCAATATCTACAATACCATCACTATCTTCTAAAAGACCAATTACAAATCCAAGCGGAAGATGATGAATATTTTTTCCCTCAAGCTCTTCACCTAATTTAATCTTTTTAATCATAATGTTGTTCGTTGCATCTAACTGTGAATGCAAGATCTTATATCCTAAATCCAAATAGAGTTTTCCTGAATCAATTTTATAACCGGCAAATGATGCACTATAGCCACTCATTGCGTGAAGATCAAGATTCTTAAAATTGAGGTTCATATCGGTATACTCTTTTAGATTAAAACTATCAAGGCTTCCTTTTAACTTTGTAGAACCATATTTATCTACTTCACCACCGATATCTAGATAGGTTGTCTCACCAGGAGTACTCGAGATTGCATAGATCTTACCATTGAGGTCGTGTATATTTGTTCTAAACTTAATAGGTAGAGAAAAATCTTGAAATTCGGCACTTCCATTACTAACATTGACTTTGACAATCTTAACAGGAAAATTGTTGCTCTTGTGCTTAGATTTTGACTCTTTTTTCTTCTCTACACTCTTACTGCTATTATTATCTTTCATCAATTTCGCAAAATTAATTGTTTTATTTTCATCAATTTTTGCAGAGAGATAAAATGAGTCTAAAGTTACTTCATCAACATAGAGTCTATTTGGGGAGAGTTCAAGGGTAAAAGGTTTAACGCGTAACTCATTGAGAGAAAATAGAGAACTATTTGCATCATTTGTATTTGTAATAAAGAGAGAATCAAGAGCAACTGCTCCATGCATTCGTAAATCTGGATACTTTTTAGAAGGAAGATAACTCTCATTGACCAAAAAGGAGAATCTTCCATCATCTATGCGAAGATAGCTCTTCTCTTGCAGATAAGGGCTTATAGGTTGCAGAGATATATCTTTTGCACGAATAGTCCCACTCTGCTTCAGTGGCGTATGACGAACTTTTCCATCTGCTTGAATTATCCCTTTTTTATTGAGACGAAGGGAGGCGTTGTAATTTAACCAACTCTTCTCTTTTGAATCCAACTTATTGATTGTTATATTAATCTTATCTACTATCTCTTTTTGCTCTTGTTTCAACACCTTATCTGTAAAAACAACTTTTGAATTGTTAAGTGCTATATGATTAATTCGTACTCTATAGTCTGACTCTCTCTTTTTACTCTCTTTCTTTACCTGTTTCGATCTCTTTGGAACAATGATTTGATCAATATTTAATTTTCCATTTTTTTTTCGCATCAAATTTGCAATTAGTGTATCCATTTTCACACTACTCACATTGAGTTCCTGTTTTGCACTGTTGAAAAGAATGCCATCTATTGCAAACTCTTGAAAGTTTACAATCTGGGTATGTGTACTTTTTTTACTAAGGGCAAACCCCTTAAGTGATACATTCGCATCATTAACCTCTGTTATAAAAGTACTGTTTTTATCTTTTATCCGAGCTTTTGCTTCAAATCCAAGGGTAGCTTTATCTAAAGAGAGATCATATTTTAAAAGACTCTTTTGTGCAGCAGTATCAATATAAGGACGATAATGGACAATATCAAAATCCCTACACTTCATTAGACTCACAAGGTCAAACTCTTTATGAGCCAATGAACCATCAATATAACAATCGGTCTTTTGATTTAAAAGCACTTTAATCTTATAATTAAAAGGTTTTATCCCAGCTAATGTCAGATCTTCAGCATATAGATCTAACTCATCTACTGTAGTACGTACCTTTGGCTTAATCGCTTCATCATCAAAAACAACTGCAATCTTTTGTAAATCAAGTGTCGCTAAAGAGAGCCTCCACGCTTGAGTCGCTTGGGGCTTTTTAGCACTCTTTGATGTCGTTTTATTATGATCAGCACTACTTTTTGTTTTAAGATAACCAAGCCAATCTATTTCACTTTTTGCATCTCTTTTAACCTTTATGCGTAAACCATTCAGAGCTATTTTTTCTATTGTACCTTCTTGTTTTAAAGGAAAAATAACTGCATTTTGAAGATCAAGCCTATCAAGATTAAGTATATCTTTAGTCTTGTTTTTTGGTTTTATACGCAACTTTTCTACTCTAAGATTAAGCCCCTCTATTTTTGTATTTTTTATATCATCCAGATTAAAAGCGTAACGAGTAAAAAAGGAGATCTTTCCATCAGCAACTTCAAGGTTTAACTCATCTTTTAAATACTTCCACTCTGTATAGAGCTTACTTGCCTCAAAAGTAAGTGTTCCCTCTACTTTCAAAGGCTTCAAGGAATTTACCTTACTTTTAAAATCGATTAAACCTCCATCTCCTAAACTTGAATAGAGATGTATAGAGGAGTGCTTCTGCTCTATCTTTTGTGTATCAAAATCAGTTAACCCAAATCCAATGTTTTGTAATGAAAAATGAAAAGGACTTTTTTTACTATAGTCGGTATACAAAAGCTCTCCACCCTCTACCTTAATAGTATCTATAATGATATGGGGCAATGCAGTTGTTGTATTACTCTCTTTATCTTCTGAAGAATCCTCTCTTTTATTTTTAAGGATATGCGAGAAATTGATTGTTTTATCTTTACTGTAAACAAGAGAAATTCTTGGTCTTAGTAACGATAACTCTTTTAACTCTAATGCTCCATAGAGCAAAGATGTCGGATTTACATTAATCCGCAAAGTATCAAATGAGAGGAGATCATTTTTTTGTAAATCTCGCAAAGAGAGATTATCAAGGGTCAGTTGAAATATCAAAGGATTAAATGAGAGAGATTGTATCTCAACTTTTGCATCTGTTTGATTATTGATAATTTTAATTAGTTGTGGTTTTAAAATAAAGGGTAGAAGCAAAAAACCTAATAAGATATAGGCTATAAATAGGTAACTCATATACCTAATAAATTTTATGAACACAAGCAAACTCCATCAAATAATATTTAATGGAGTTTAACTTAATTCAGATTAAAAAGAGGTAATTATTCACCTTTTAGAAGAATACTCTTTTTAGGAAAAACAAATGTTGTATCTCTATATACAGAGATATATTTACTTGGTTTTCCATCTTTATCAAGAGCATAAGCATGAATCTTAATAGGAATAATAGTATCTTTTCTATTATTATCTGCAAGCATATCATGTGTTACAAGTGTTACAATTTTTTTCTTTTTAACGCCAGGAACGACTCTAAATGCACGAGATGGTTTTAAGATAGAGATCTTACCTTCCATACCTTTTGGAGGAACAACATCAAAATAGAATTTCATTGGCTCATTTTCTGTATTTTGTAATAAGAAAATATATGAGTTTTCTACAACAAATTTACCATCACCTGTATGTTTAATAGCATAAAGACGAGTCTCTTTATTAATATTTAAAAGCATATGCTCTTTTGTTGTACTCATATAAGCAAGTGCGAACATAATACCTACAAGTAAAACCATATAAGCAATAACTTTTGGACGGAAATATTTTGTTTTTCCTTTTCTCTCAACGATTTCATAATCACTTGACCATGTAACAAGAGAAGGTTTTCCAAGTTTACCCATAACTGTTGTACAAGCATCCACACACTCTAAACAGTTAATACACTCAAGTTGAAGACCTTTACGAATATCAATATGAGTAGGACATACAGTCACACACTTCTCACATGTTGTACATTCAGCATCTGGATCAAGTTGATGAAGCTCTTTTTGATTGTGTACTAATTTATGGTGCTCATTTTGGACATTATCATATATTTTACCACCACGGTGTTCATCATAAAGCGCCATAACAGTGTGTTCATCATAAAGCACTGACTGAACACGAGAGTAAGGACAAACATAGATACAGAAGTTCTCTTTCAAGAAGACAATATCATAAATCAAGAATGCTGCAATACCTAAAACAAAACCTATCATTGTCATATGATCTGCAGGATGCATCAAATATTGAAAAAATGTTTCTGGCGGAATAAAGTACCACATAAAGTCAGCACCCGCAATAATTGCCAAGATAGACCATATTAAAACTGCAATAACTTTTTTCACTTTATTTTCAGGTTTGGACATATCTGGTTCTTGCTGTTTATTCCCGATACGTTTACGTAATTTTAGAAGTTTTGTCTCTATTAAATCACGATAGATGACACGAAACGTAGTTTGAGGACATACCCATCCACAAAAAACACGTCCACCCATTACAGTCATTCCAAAAATACCTAAGAACATTAACATTAATAAAAACGGCATCAAATATAACTCTTGCATATCAAACTGTACAAAAGCTAAATCAAGTTTCATTTTATCAAAACTCAACATAAAAAACTGATGTCCATTTATGTGGATCCATGGTAATCCAAGAGCAACAATTGTTGCTAGCACATAGACATAATATCTCTTAATTCTCCATGGAGTAGGTATTTTTATACCTTTTTTCTCTTTACTCATATAGTTCTCCCTATCTTTTAATTTGAACAAGTAATCATATTAATGACTTGCTCTTCTGCATCTTTTGGTGCTTCAGGTAACAATGATCCAAATGCAACTTGTTTTAACTCACGTGATTCAATATAATCTTTGAGTGAACTTCTACTTACATTTAAAATTCTTGCCATTTCACTCACACTTTTACCATCTTTTATAAAGGTGATGAGTTCATTTATATAGACATCAAATTTTGAATTTGAGCGGCTCCCTTTAGGTCGGCCAATAACCCTTTTGGATTCACTCTGAAGTCTTTGACGTAACTGTTCCATTAATCCTAAAACAAGCATCACATTACTTTGTTGCGTAATTATAACAGATTGTTTAATAAAATGGACTTCATGCTCATTTTTTAATAAACAAGAGAACATCTGTATTAGATCTTCCATATTTGTTGTCAATACCCATACATCGTATATCAATACTATAGTATTTCTTTTTGATTGGAAATATTTTGTCACATCACTTCGCCCCTCAAGACGTTTGTTTTGAGAGGTATAATCAACGAACTCATCATCAATAACAAGGTTGTTTGAAAGAGCATAAGAGTTTATTAACTGCAGTTGTTCATGTGCAGGTGCAAAATTCTTATCTGGTCTTATATATGCAATTACCATTTAACGATTAAACCTCACTTATTATTGATTTTCGTCGTCATTATACACTCTTTTGACGAATTAAGTCAATAGTTTTAGAGTTTATTTCGTCACTTTGTAACTTTACAGGCTATTTACCAACCAATTCCAAGTCCAATAACATATCTTCTATCTTCTATCTGACCTATTGTTGAGCCTAATTGTTCTTGATATGTTGATAGTTGCAGTTTCAACAATGTAAATTGTAAATCTATACCTGCAGTATATGCACCTTGATACAAACCTGCATTGAGTGTTGTCATAAACCATGAATTATCTACTAATCCAGCGCTTACGCCTAAACGAAGATGTTGTAAAAAATTATACTCAATATCAACACTATCATATTGATCAGTTGAACGATATGGATTATAGTTTCGTACACGTGCTTGTTGCGTATTTGTAAGATCTACATAATCTAAAGCAATAACAAGTGAGTGTAAATATTTAACTTCCGGAGAGATTGCCGCACCTATATTCACAGTCATAGGCTGTGCACCATACACATCATCAAAATTCAATGTCCCTATATTTAGTATACTCATTCCTAAAGTTGGATGTATATTCTCAAACATTGATGGTTCATACAGAAGCCCTATATCAATACCAAAACCAGAGTGTTGAACTTCATAATGATCTTGTAAATATGTTCCTAAATCATCTTGATGTTGAATTACTTCTCCCTCATCAAGCCCAGCCTCATAAGAATTTTGTTTTATATATTTAAAACCTAGACCAACTGTCAATTTTCCATTCATAATATTTTCATACTTTTTAGCTGCACCAAGTACAATACCGCCATAAACTCTTGAATGTGTTTCAAGCAATCCGTTCGCTCCGCTGTATGCATGTGGGATTAAGTTTATATCAGCACTTGCTAAAAGACCAATAGAGTATGCGAAATCATTCTTCGTATGATACGATACAGAGCTATAGTTCGAAGCAGTGATGTTATATGTCTCTCCTGCATGTTTTTTAACTACATTAATAGTCTCTTGATCTGTATCAGCATCATCCAAGTCATCTATAAATTTTTTTGCATTTTTTGAAACTGAAGTAGTAATTCCAAGTAATTCAACCTCAACTCCATGACTTTGAGGTATATTAATTAAACCTGCAGGATTATAAAAGACTGAGGTAGAGTATCCACCAACTGCTGTATTTGCAGCACCCATTCCCATAATACGAGGATCTTTATATATAAACTCTTGTGTTGAAATATCCGCATAGAGCAAAGAGCCTAAGAGTATAGTTGAGAGTGATATAATTTTTTTCATTGTAATTTCCCCTATTTATTTAAGTAGTCTAATATATTTTCAACAGTTATAGTAGAGTTCTCTACATTAGCATCTTGATCACCTGTAATATCTTTGATAAAATCATTAACACTGCTTTGAATATCCTCATCATCTGTTACCCCAAACAGAGTATCTGTTCCACTATTTAAAGTATCTACTAGAAGAGTAGAAATAGCTGGTGTAGCTCCAGAAAATGAGAGAGGACAAGCATAACAACTTGAAGCATTTTTATGAGTAGTATCAATACTTCCATCCTCCGACTCTAAACCATCACATGCACTTTTATCACCATCACTCAAACAATAACCATCCGTAAGAAGGGTTGAGCTTGTAGCACTAGGGGCATTACTATCCGCCAAACGATAAAAAGTCTCTCCATTTTGAACAACTTCAAGATGTGTATACTCCACACCATTGATAGTCACAGCAGTTGATGTAACTGTCGAATTATTAGGAAGATCACTCTTCCCTATAGACCATGCTAAAGCATCTAAACTTACTTTCATATCTATTGGTGTTGTCCCATCACTATTACTAATAGAATTGACTAAACTATCAATATCTTTTGTTAAATATGTAATTGCTGTTGTAGCTTGAATCGTTTGATTAAATCCTATGTAAAAGCAGGCATTCACCATTCGAGAATCATTTAACATTTTACTGCTACTACATAACTCCGCAGAAAGTGTACTCACATTTTTATCAGGTGATATAGAACGTAAATAGTAGCTCTCAGCAAGATTAAGAAACTCTAACGACTCCTCATTCTTATTTTCATCTATACTTTTTGTAAATGTACTAAAAGAGTCCCCACTCTCATCATCTGCATCCAAAAGTATATTTACTACATCAATAGCACCAAATCCGGATTTTCCCATATATGCAGACGCTAAATTATAATATCTATCACTCGGTGTATAAGCTGTTGAACACGCTCCATTTAAAGCATCGATAGCCGCATCAAAATTTGCAGTATCAATATTATTTTGAACATCCATACGACAACTTGTACTCTCTTCCCCGCACCCAGAAAATAGTAAAGATCCTACAACCAATGTAGTTGTTAAAACTTTTTTATACATAGCATAACTCCTTTGAAATATTATATCTTCTTAATATTAGAATCTAATGAAATCTAATATTTAAACCTATTATTTCTTAAAGGAGTCTATTCTCTCCTCATTTTTAAAAATACAAAGGGGAAATTATGCCCTTTTTTGATAAAATATCTTTTATATTTTAGAGGTAAAAGATTCACAAATGACAACACAAGAGTATATCTTAGAGACTATCAAAAAACGCCCGCTTATCATAGATGGAGCAATGGGTACACAACTCCAACAACGTGATGATCAAATTCCTAAAGAAGCATGGGAAGGCAATGAGGGGTGTAATGAACTCCTTAATGTAACAGCACCTGATATTATGAATGATATATTCAGTGCCTATCTTACAGCTGGCGCTGATTTTATCACAACCAATACCTTTGGCTCATTTAGTTGGGTACTTGATGAGTACCAGATAGGTCATCGTGCCTATGAACTCACACGTGCAGGGGCTCAACTTGTCAAAGAAGCATGCCAAAAGTTCTCTACACCAGGACATCCACGCTTCTGCCTTGGCTCTGTTGGACCAGGTACAAAACTTCCTTCATTAGGACATATTACCTATGATGCGATGTTTGAAGGGTATACCGAATTTTGTATGGCTCTCATTGATGGTGGTGTTGATGTTTTCCTCTTAGAAACCTGTCAAGATCCACTCCAGATCAAAGCAGCCCTGCATGCCTGCGAAGAGGCAAATCGTCAAAAGAGTGTCAATATCCCTATTATGGTCTCTGTTACTATTGAGCTCAGTGGAAGTATGCTTATTGGAACAGATGCGCAGACAATCGCAACTATTATGGAACCTTTTAACATCCTCTCTCTTGGATTTAACTGTGGAACAGGACCTGAGCAAGTTGAAAAACATGTTAAAACCCTCTCTGAACTTTGGAGTAAACCTATCTCTGTGCATGCAAATGCAGGACTGCCGCAAAATCGTGGTGGTTATACCTACTATCCAATGGGACCTGATGAATTTGCCAACAAACAGGAGAACTTCTTAAAGTATGATGGTGTGAGTTTTTTAGGTGGATGTTGTGGAACAACACCTCAGCATATTCGTGCTCTAGTAGATAGAGTCACTGCCATCACACCAAAAGCACCAAGTGGCAGCCACGAAAACTCTCTGGCATCTCTTTTTAATACTGTACCCCTTATGCAAGAACCAGCTCCACTACTTATGGGTGAGCGAAGCAATGCCACGGGTTCAAAAGCCTTCCGTGAACTTATTTTAGCTGAAGATTATGAGGGGACTCTCTCTGTCGCACAACAGCAAGTACGTGCAGGTGCCCATGTATTAGATGTAAATGTCGGTTTTGCAGGACGTGATGAGACAAAAGATATGAATGCTGTTATGGGGATGTACAATCAAAAAATCTCCATTCCTCTAATGCCTGACTCAACACAAACAAAAGGACTTGAAACTGCTCTTAAAAACATAGGTGGTCGCCCAATACTCAACTCCGTCAACCTTGAAGATGGCGAACCAAAATTTGATGCTGTCTGCCAGTTAGCCAAAAAATTTGGTACTGCACTTGTCTGTCTTACTATTGATGAAGTGGGAATGGCAAAAACAGTTGAGAACAAAATTGCCATTGCAGAGCGCATCATTGACCTTGCAACCAATCGTCATGGTCTTAAAAAAGAGGATCTTGTCTTTGATGTTCTTACCTTTACTTTGGCCAGTGGTGATGAGGAGTACCTCGATGCGGGAATTAATACCATTGAGGCCATCCGTGAGCTAAGACGTCGTCACCCTGAAGTTGGAACAACACTTGGACTCTCAAATATCTCTTTTGGACTCGACAAAGATGCTCGTCCATACCTCAACTCAATGTTCTTACACCACTGTTTAGAGGCGGGACTTACCTCTGTTATTATCAACGTAAAACATATCATTCCTATCAACAAAATCTCTAAAGAGGATCAGGAGATCTGTAACAACCTTATCTTTAACCGTGGAGAGGAGCCTCTCTTTAAATTCATAGAACACTTCAGCACAAAAGAGGCTGTTGATAATGATGTTGAAGATGCTGAATACCTAGCAATGAACGACGAAGAGAAGATTGCAAAACTTCTGATGGATGGAGATAAAGATCGAATGATTCCTCTTGTTGAGCGAGTACGCCATGAGATCGCTCCTGAGAGAATCGTCAATGAGATTCTCATCGATGCCATGAAAGTTGTCGGTGAACTCTTTGGATCAGGACAGATGCAACTCCCTTTTGTTTTACAATCAGCAGAGACCATGAAAAAGACAGTCGATCATCTTAATCCTTATCTCCCAAAAGTGGAAAAAGAGGTTGATACAACCCTAGTTCTTGGAACCGTTAAGGGAGATGTGCATGATGTCGGAAAAAATCTTGTAGATATTATTCTCTCCAACAATGGATATAAAGTTAAAAATCTCGGTATTAAAGTTGAATTAGAGAAGTATCTTGAAACTATTGAGCAGGGTCATGTCTCAGCACTTGGGATGAGTGGACTTCTTGTAAAATCAACACAGGTAATGTTAGAGAACCTCAACATCCTTGAAGAGAAAGGTATCAATATCCCGATTCTTCTTGGAGGAGCAGCACTTACACGTAGTTTTATTGATGATTTTTGTCGTCCCGCTTACAGTGGTCCAATATTTTATTGTAAAGATGCCTTTGACGGAGTCACAGCTATGAGCCGAATCGAAGCTGGAAACATGGACACAAACCTTCATCCTGACTCTCCTGAAAAAGAGAAAAAGGAAGAAAAAGAGTATATTATCCCACCATTTGAAGAGATAAAAATGCCTTCGCGTGATGTAGTTGTTCCAACTCCTCCATTTTGGGGCCGTCGTGAAATAAAGCTCACGCAACAACAAGTTGAGATGGCATTTGAGTGGATAAACCACAAACTCCTCTTTAAATCTCGTTGGGGTTACACATCCAAAGGAATGAGCAAAGAGAAGTATCAAAAGCAGTTAGATGAAGTCGTCTGGCCAGCCTATGAAAAACTTAAAAAGCGTTTTCTTGATGAACAACTCTTTGAACCTACTATTCTCTATGGTTACTGGCCATGCCGTAGTGATGACAACTCACTGCTCATTTTTGATGAGAGTGAAGGGTGGCATAGTGAAGATGAGATCAACCGTGAACCACTGGAACATATCATTGGTCGTGCAGAAGAGGTCTTTACCTTTCCAAGACAACGCAAAAAACCTCACCGAGCACTCAGTGACTACTTTCACGCAGATAGACATGATGTGATTGCACTTACTTGTGTCAGTGCCGGTGCAAAACTGAGTGAAGTAGAGCGTGAAATCTATGAACGTGGAGATTACACTGAGTATTATCAATTTCATGGTTTAGGTGTTGAGCTTGCAGAAGCCTGTGCAGAGATCGCACATAAACAGATTCGTCTTGATTTAGGTATTGCAAAAGATGAAGGAAACAGTTTGGCAGATGTCAGAATGAACCGCTACCAAGGAAGTCGTTACTCATTTGGTTATGCAGCATGTCCAGATCTTGAGCTCAACCGCCCACTCTTTAACCTCTTAAAACCTGAAGAGTTTGGTATAGAGCTGAGTGAAACATTTCAGATTCACCCTGAGCAATCAACTTCCGCACTTGTTGTCTATCATCCGGAGGCTACATACTACAATGTATAATTAACGCCTTCTATAAGAGAGCGCCTCTAAGAGATGCTCTTTTGTTATCTTCTTGCTTTGATCTAAATCAGCAATAGTTCGAGCCACTTTCTGTACCTTTTTAATACTTCTAAAAGAGAGAGCAAAACGCTCAACTGCCATATTTAAAACATCCAAAGCCTCTTCATCCATAATACAATACTTCTCAATATCTCCATCACTAATCTTTGCATTAAAAGAGCCTTGTCCTCTCTGCTTTGCAAAAATATGCGCTTCTACAACCTTTTTATGAAGCTCTTTTGATGAGTAACTCGGTTTATCATCGCTAGAGACACTCTGCATTACAACACAAAGATCTATTCGATCTAAAAAAGGTTCAGAGAGTCTGTTCTTATACTTTTGGATCTCTAACTCATTACAACGACACTCTTTATTTTCATCCAAAAGGTTACCACAAGGACATGGATTCATAGCTCCCACAAATAAAAAATCAGCTGGATACTCTATTTTTGAATTGACTCGTGAGATACGAATCTTATTATCTTGCATCGGCTCACGCAACGCTTCTAACACTGATTTTGAGAAGTAAGGCAACTCATCAAAGAACAAAATACCGCTATGCGCCAAACCAACCTCTCCTATGCGGGCTCTATGGCTGCCACCACCAAAGACAGAAGCAAGTGTAGAGCTGTGATGTGGATTTTTAAAAGGACGATGGGGTTTAAAATTGGGCTCTTTGCCTTCCAAAACTTCCAGTTTAGCAAGTTCAAGTATCTCTCTCATCTGCATAGGCGGTAAGATATATCGAAGACGTGAAGCTATCATACTCTTCCCACATCCTGGACTCCCCTCTAAAAGTAAATTATGCATTCCAGCAGCAGCAATGAGTGCAGCTCTTTTTGCTATCTCTTGCCCTTTTACATCTATAAAATCTTCCACATACTCTTTAATATAATAGTATTTTGTATCTTCTATCTCATAATAGGGATACTCAATTGAATTACTGCATATAGAGGGCTCAAAATTTTCTTGATTTGAGAGAATACCAACAGCCTCTTTCAGTGTTGCCACACCATAGAAAGCAACATCTGGAATTTTAGAGAGTTTTTCAAGTGACTCTTTTGGTACTATTGCTTTTGTTATCAAACCTTGATTTGCTAAAGAGAGAATGAGAGGATAGAGTTGAATATTCTCTTTTACATCACCGGAGAGTCCAAGCTCGCCAAAAACAAACCAATCATCAAAATCCTCTTGTGAATCATTGAGTAAAATCAAAAGAGCAATACTAAGGTCAAAGTGTGAGCCTGATTTTGAGAGTTCACTAGGGGAGAGATTAAGCGTTACTCGTTTGGGTGGAAAAGAGAATTCATTACTAAGAAGCGCAGACTTAACACGCTCTTTTGCTTCAGAGATGGCAGTTGAGACCATTCCTACAATAGAGAAAGAGGGAAGCCCTTTTGTTAAGGTTGCTTCTACCTCTACAACTCTGGCATCAAACCCTTCTGTTGTCGCACATTGTATCTTTTTCATACGGTAACCCTCATTTTAGTTACCACAATAGTACAAATTTTTAATGCAAAAAGTTAGAAATATGACAAAATGCCATATTTATTTATGAGATTTTTTAGCTTTGCGCTCTTTTTGGAGACGCTTATACTCTTTTTCAAATTTTTTACGACGGGCATAAGAGAGTTTATCTATAAATAAAATTCCCTCTAAATGATCCATCTCATGTTGAATAGCAATTGCTAAAAGCCCATCAGCTTCCAATGTTTTCGTATTGCCATATCGATCTTGATAATTAATCGTCACACTATCGCAACGCTTAATATCTTCATAGAACTGAGGAACACTTAAGCAGCCCTCTTGGTAGGTTGTCTCACCTGATTTCTTAACAAGTACAGGGTTGATAATCTCTAAAAGATTTTCAGGGGGTTGTTCACCATCTTCATTTGGTATGTTCAACACAAGTGCGCGAATTGGATGTGCAACCTGAATAGCTGCCAAACCAATACCATTTGTATTTATCATAAATGGATTCATAGCATCTAAAAGTTGATGCAACTTCTCATCAAAAACTTTAACCTCACGTGATTTTTCACGCAGACGTTTATCTGGATACTCTACTATATTTAATTTCATCTCTTAAAACTACTTCCTATTTTCTAAGTGATATCGCATAATCTAAGTTTTTCAACTCATACGCTTTTTCAATACCATCAAGTGCACTCACAACAACCTCTTCTACAGAAAACTCCGGGTCTATATCTGTTACACCTATGGAGATCTTTAACTGTATCTCACGATCAGCTAAAAAGAAGTTCGAGTTTGAAACAAGATCACATAAACGTTCACTTGCTTTTTTTGCACTCTCTATATCTGTATGTTTGAGTAACATTGAAAAAATACCATTACCATAATGTGCAACAATATCACTTCTTCTTGAAGTTTTCAACAGCAGTCTCGCAATAGTACGAACCATAAGAAGAACTGCTTTTTCATTTTTAATGCTTTTTTTAAGATCGCGTGAGAGCTCAATCATAATCAGTGAACTTTTATGATTAAACTCTTTGATCAGTCCCATCTCTTGCTCTATCTTTGTTAAAAGATAACGTTTGTTATAGACACCAAACTGATTATCAAAGATTGTCTCATTCTCAACATTTTTAACAATTTTTGCCGTATCATCATAGATAGTACGCATCTGCGTACTTTGAGTTTTAAGTATAGTATTGAGCTTTGTTACATCATTTTCTAAGGTAGAGATAATTGCTAAAGCCTCTTTAGAGTCTGGCTTATTGAGTAACTCTTGCTTTCTCTTCTCTAAAATTTTTGTCATTAACGACATATTCTTATAAAGATTTGCTGTGACTCCTAAAATACCCTTAATTGAGCTAAACCCCTGTTTAAGGCTCTGCTCTAATGCAATAGTATTTTCATCATCATTACTCTCTTCAAGCTCTAAAATAGAGTAGATCTGTTTACGAAGATTTTCACTCTTGTTTTCGAGTAATCTGTCAAAATAGAGTGAAAAATTATTTGGGGTAGGAGGAAGATTATCCTTAATAAGTGTTATTAAAACCTCTTTTGCATAAATTTCAATATCACTAGAAGGAGTGTCCATATCTAACTTATCAACAGCAGGGACATCAACAGTAGAGCTCACATCATCAATGTTTCTACGACTTCTTTTTCTTAATGTACCTGCCATATCAACCCCTTCTCTTACTCTTTATCGCTCTTAATTAAAACTTCATCAATCATACCATACTCTTTTGCTTCTGCAGCACTCATAAAGTTGTCACGATCAGTATCAGCTTCAATTGTTTTAACGTCTTGGCCAGTGTTACTAGCTAAGATGCCATTGAGCTCTTTTTTCATACGAAGAATCTCTTCTGCTTGAATAGCAATATCAGTTGCCTGACCCTGTGCACCACCGAGTGGTTGGTGGATCATAATACGTGCATGAGGAAGAGCATAACGCTTCCCTTTTTCACCACTTGAGAGTAAAAAAGCACCCATTGAAGCAGCTTGGCCTATACATATAGTTGCCACGTGAGGACGAATATAGTTCATCGTATCAAATATTGCCATACCAGCAGTCACAACTCCACCAGGAGAGTTAATGTAGAAGTAGATATCTTTTTCTGGGTCTTCTGCTTCAAGAAATAAAAACTGTGCAACTATAGTAGAAGCTACAGCATCATTAACCTCTCCACTTAGCATAACGATTCTATCTTTTAAAAGACGTGAGTAGATATCATAAGAGCGCTCACCACGCCCTGTTTTTTCTACTACATAAGGAATATAGCTCATACTACTCTTCTATCTTCTTGTTTAAAAGTGTAGTAAGTACTCTATCTTCTACCATTGACATTTGAATTGCTGGAAGATATCCTGCATCTTTATACTGCTCATACGCTTTTTGTGGATCTTGACCCATTTGCATCGCTTCAAAGTAGATAGTTTGCATCAATTCTTGTTCTTCAACTTTTACACCAAGTTTTGCCGCTAATGCATCAATAATAAATGTAGCTTTTACACTTTGTGCTGCTTCATCACGGAAAGACTCACGTAACTCTTCAAGTTTTTCTGGGTTCTCACGCAACTCTTTAATCTCATCTTCACTCATAGTTGAAGCTTTTTTGTTTACTGCCATATCAATCTCTTGATCAACAACAAACTCTGGAAGATCAAAGTCAATTTTTTCAACTAATGTCTCTAAAAGTTTTGGTTTTAGCTCTTCATTATAAAGTTTTGCAAGCTTCTCTTGTTCAAGTGCTTTTTTTACTTCAGCTTTAAGATCATCTAAAGTAGCATCCTCTTTTGCAAGAAGTTTTTGTGCAAGTTCGTCGTTGATTTCAACTTCGTCTTTAACTTTAACACCATTCACTTTTACTTTGAACATTGCCTCTTTGCCAGCAAGATCTTTTGAACCGTATTCTTCTGGAAAAGTTACTTTGATTTCAACTTCTTCATCACGTTTTACACCAATTAATTGATCTTCAAAACCTGGAATGAATTGACCTGAGCCTAAAAGAAGTTCAAAGTTCTCACCCTTACCACCTTCAAATGCAACATCATCAATAAAACCTTCGAAGTCGATAACAGCAGTATCACCCTCTCTCATTTTACGATTACGTTTGATATCGACAAGTGGTGCTTGACCTTCAGCGATCTCTTTGATTCTCTCTTCAACCTCTTTATCAGTTACTTCTGGTTTTGTAAAATCAGGTACAAAACTCTCAACATCATCAAGATTGATCTCTGGACGCATAGCAACTTTGATAGCTACTTCGATTTTGTCATCAGATTTGTCAAATTTAGAGATAGTTGGTTCTCCGATTAAACTCTCATTTGCAATGTTTAATTCATCTAAACCTTTTGAGAGTACCTCACGCAATGCTTCTGCTTCTGCATCTTCAACAAGTTTTTGTCCATACTGCTTTTTCACGATTGCTACAGGAACTTTCCCTTTTCTAAAACCTTGAATATTTGCAGTTTTACTTAGTTGTTTTGCTATTTTTTCTACATTAGCATTAACCTCATCCATAGAGATTACTGCTTCTATCTCAGCATTTGCGCCATTAATTTTGTTTGCTTTGATTTCCATCAATTTCCTTCGCACTATATTATTTTAGGCAATTATACCAAAAATGTATTTAACTTTTGCACCAGTGTGGTTTAAAGTTTAAAAGCAGTAGCCATACTACTGCCAAATCTATCATCACATCTGCAAAGTTAAAAACAGCAAAATCAAATCCACAATGCCAATAGACCATATCAACAACACCCTCGTGGATAAATCTGTCATATATATTTGAAAAAGCTCCGCCCAAAAGTATTCCAGCCGGAAGTGCATAACAGATCTTTCTCAAATAGAGAACATAGGCAAGTACCCCAAAGACCAAAACAAGTTGAATATATTTTAAATATTCGGTTAAAAATGCAAACATAGAAAATGCTACACCCTTGTTGTAAACAAGTATCAGATCTATACACTCTGTATAGTAACGAAAGCCATCCACAAAAAGAGACTTAATATTTTGATCTATAATAAAAACACCCGCAAGTGCGAACAGAAGCACCGCTAAAAGTCGCAATGTCTGATTAGTCATTAAGCACTTTTTTGAAGAACGTTACAAGCTCATCCATTTTTGTTTCCATTAATTTCTTATCTTTAGCTTCTAAAAGCACTCTCAACTTATTTTCTGTTCCTGAGTAGCGAATCAACTGACGAATACCCTCTTTCTCTAAAGCTTCCAGTTTCACAGCTAGATCTTTAATAGTCTCAAGAGGCTTTTTCTCTTTTACATTTAAATTGACCAGTTTTTGAGGGTAAAGAGCAAACGGACGTAAAATTTCTGAAGCTTTTTTCTCTTTATCTATAAGTAGAGCAAGTACTGCCAAAGCAGAGACCAGACCATCTCCTGTTTTTGCAAAGTCATGTAGTATTACATGCCCACTCTGCTCTCCTCCAAAATTAATGCCTTCTCTTTTCATTATCTCTAAAACATTCTTGTCACCTACATCAGAACGGTAGAGTTTTAGTCCATGTGACTCAAGATAATCATCAAGCCCTTTATTACTCATAACAGTAGCGACAATACCACCGCCTTTTAAGAGTTTTCTCTCATTCATATAGACGCCAAGTGCTCCCAAAAGCTGATCGCCATCAACCACTTCTCCTTGTTCGTCAATAATAACAACTCTATCTGCATCTCCATCAAGTGCTATACCTAAATCAGCTCTATACTTCACAACAGCATTTTGTACATCTTTCGTATGAAGTGCTCCACACCCTTCATTGATGTTAAATCCATCTGGTTCATTATGCATCACTATTACTTCTGCGCCCAACTCTTCTAAAACAGTCGGTCCTACCTTATAAGCAGCACCATTGGCAGTATCAAGGACTATTCGCATACCTTGAAGTGTCATCTCAACAGGAAAAGAGTTTTTGAGTTGAACAATATAACGCCCAATCACATCATCAATACGTTTTGCTTTACCAATCTTTTTACCTGTCACCTGAGCCTCACGCAAGAGTGTCTCATTAAAGAAGATATCTTCTATCTTTTTCTCTACCTCTTTTGTAAATTTATCTCCACGTCCATCAAAAAACTTAATACCGTTATCTTCAAAAGAGTTATGTGAAGCAGAAATCATAATTCCAACATCACAACGCATATTTTCTGTAATAAAGGCTATTGCAGGTGTTGGCATAGGTCCAACTTCTACTACATCAAATCCAACAGCAGTCAAACCGCTCACAAGAGCATTCTCTATCATATAACCACTACGACGAGTATCTTTTCCCACTAAAATTCTATTTGTCACTGCTGTTGGCTTCAAGTAGATCCCCGCAGCCATTCCCAGCTTCATAGCCACTTCAGCACTTAAAAAACTACCAGCCTCACCACGTACCCCATCAGTTCCAAACAGTCTCATTCTCACTCCAAAAATCTTTAATTAGTGCATTTTACCACCCTTTAACTTAATTTTAATTATTTTTAAGGTAATATTGCGCACTTAAATTCCAAAAAGGACTAATTAAATGGCAAATCACAAGTCATCAATTAAGAGAATTCGCCAGACTATCGTTCGTACAGAGCGTAATCGTTTCTATAGAACTCGTCTTAAAAATATCGTAAAAGCAGTACGTTCAGCAATCGAAGCTGGT
>Ga0256828_1000219_pt1 | contig 39299 bp, 36 predicted proteins | sample CV88metaG_FD_185993 | JGI IMG/M metagenome (GOLD analysis project Ga0256828, IMG submission 185993) | Hydrothermal vent microbial communities from East Pacific Rise, Pacific Ocean - CV88 | ecosystem: Environmental > Aquatic > Marine > Hydrothermal vents | place: Pacific Ocean: East Pacific Rise...
CCATGATCTCTTCATCGCGTATAATGAAGCTACCGCACCAACACCTGCAACGGCACCAAATGCCATACCCATAAAACCTCTACGGCTACTATTTTTCATGTCTGCTCACTTTGATGTGAATTTTAAAGCCTTATTATATACCAAATTTGTTTTAATTATCGATTAATTTAAGCTATTTTTAATAAATTCAACTATTTTGTTACTATTATCTGCAACTTTTTCATACTTTCTTTTATTTATTGAAGATAAAACTTCCATTAACATCTTTTTATCGTAATCTTTTATTATAGGGACATTTAAACTTTTAAGTAAATCATCAAAATCATCTGTATAATCTTCACGCTTAAAGAAAATTGGTCTACCCCCACTAGCAAGTGACTCTAAAACTGCTTGAGGTGAAGCAGTAATTAAAATATCTGTTTTTTGAATCATTTCATCATACTCTTCAAACTCAAACGAATGCTCAAATTTTTCTTGAAGTTCTGCTTCATAATCCAAAAAATAATAAAATCCAAGTTGTAAAACACACTCTAAATTTTCTACAAAATCAAGATGCTTTTCTAAATCTTTTTCATAATCATCATCACCAAAAAAGAGTGTTATTGGAACTGTTTTTTCAAAATTTTCAAAGAATTTTTTATTTATTACATAAGCATTACAAATATTTGAACTATCTTCAAAAGCAGTTGTTATCAATTTTTCTTTAGGAGAAGGCTCTATCTCTTTAGTATCACTAATACGAATAAAACTTGAAAAATACTCTCTCATATCTTCAAGCATAATAGGATTTGCTTCATCTGAATCAAAAAAAAGTTTATCTCCATGGTGTGTCATATAAGGAATATTTCTTACAACATCAATCCCAACACCTTTTGCAATACCAAAATCTTTTACAATACTTGCTATTCTAAAATCTGAACATAAAAGTGTGATATCATCATCATTTACTGCATTGAGTATTGCTACGGCTCTGCGAAATCTATCTAAACCTATACGGTGTCCTGTATGGACGTAATAGTATTTTTCCAAGGTATATCCTCTTTTTTAAAAGGATTATATCTACTCTTGAACTAAACCTTTATAAAACTTATAAACTAATCCAAAACTCAATTTATTTGTTTTTAATTTTCCTGATGAAATAATTTTTCCAGACATTAATTCAAAAGAAAATCTTTTATTAAAACTATATTGAACTCCAATTTGTGGCTTAAAAATTGTTCCTCTTCCAGTTTGTAATGAGCCACCTCCACCTGCACCAAAATCTATCTCACCAAGTGTTCTAAATCCTTTCAATGATGGGCTTAAAATGCCCAAACCAAAAAGTCCCTCTGCATATCCACCAGCATCACCTCTATAAGCACCACAGGCTTTTCCACTTAAAAAAACAAAAGAATTAAGATACAAATCAATACTCATTCCAACTAAATCAATATCTAAATTATTCTGTTTTGAACTAATAGAATTATTATAAAAATAATGTTCATTCATAAAATGTAAAGAGTATTTCTCAGTTATAAACTTCTTAAAATCTATCTTTTTAACTCTATCTGGTACAACAAAATTAAACTGTTTTGCAATACTTAATTGCATAATTCTTGCATTAAAATTATTTTGAATTGAATGGAAATATCCAGTACCTAAAGCAATTTTTGTATTAAAAAAACTGTAACCAATCTCAGCAGAAATTTTACTAACAGCTCCACCATCTGTTTTTACTTTTCCACCTCCAGCACTTCCAAGTAAAAATTTTAAATTTGCAGAAAAATTTTTAATTTCAAAGGGAATTCCAACACCACCTAAAACCTCCATATATCCCGTACTATCTCCACCTAAAGCACCAGCACTTTCTAATGTTAAAAAAAGATTTTTTTCTAAAATTGTTTTGTAACTGATACCAAGAAGATGTAAAGGTATTGTTAAAAGAGTCTTATCTGTTTGATAAGTATTTTTTATTGGATAATAAATTTGATATGTAGTAGCAATTTCCTCTTTTGAAGTTGTTGCAAAAATTTTTTGAAGTTCATTTTTTGATGGAGTAGCACTTAAAAAATAAAAAGAATTAAAAGGGATGATATAGTTCACAAATAATTGTTGTGTTTGAATTGCTCCATTTGGAAATGTAATATTTGAATATCCAAACCCAAATTTATGTTTATATAAGAATGTTAAAGATTCACGCAACATTAAACCACCACCTTGTGGAGCACTTCCACCACCACCTCCACCAACAAATAAATCCCCATCCAAAGCAACATCATCATAAAAAAAATAACGATATCCACTATGAAAACCACCAACAAAAAAACCTCCACGTTTTCCTGTTAATGTCCCATATAAAGATAAACCGTAATAATAAGAATTTATATTTTCAAAGTTATATCTAACTCCCATTAAACCCATTTTTTCATTATTTTTAAGTGTTAATTCTTCAAATGTTACACCTAAACTATTCTTTTGTAAAACAATATCTTTATTCTCTGCAACAAGAGTCGTACTTATCAAGAGTAAAAGAAAAAAATTTAAGAAAAAAATGCTCTTACCTCTTTATCTATTTCAAAAATATCATCTACATTTGATGCTTTTAAATCAAAATATTCATACGCTTTTAATATATTTTTAGAAATATCTAAAAAGCCTATTTTCTTACTAATAAAATGCTCAATATTTATCTCATTTGCAGCGTTTATAATCACACCTTTGTGGGGATTTTTTAAAATATCCTCTTTAATCTCCCAAATTGGGTAACGCTCTTTTGTAATTGCACGAAATTCTAATGAACCAACTTCTAAAAGATTTACAGGCTTTAAAATCTCCTCTTGCATCGTTTGGTTAAGTGCATATGCAATAGGTAGTTGCATAGAAGCATTTGCAAAATGTGCAGTTGTTGAGCCATCTTTAAAATCTATAAGTGCATGAATAAGCGATTTTGTTTCAATGATTGCATCATATTCACCCTCTCCAAAGAGCCATCTTGCCTCTAAAAGCTCAAACATTTTATTCACCATTGTTGCACTATCTATGGTAATTTTTTGCCCCATTGACCAGTTTGGATGTTTTTGTGTATCTGCGAGTGTTGCATTTTTAAGTTTTGCTAAATCCCAATCGCGAAACGCCCCACCACTTGCAGTAATTATCATTTTCTTTACTGGTTTTGCATCATTTAAAAGATACCAAAGTCCAAAATGTTCACTATCTATTGGTGTTATTTTTGAAGTATCTACAAAATTTCCACCTGCAACTAAGCTCTCTTTATTTGCAAGGGCTACTTTTTTACCACACTCTATTGCTTTAAGAGTTGGTTTAAGTCCTAAAAAGCCCACAAGTGCATTGACAACTATTTCACTTTTACTCTGCTTTATAGCCTCTAAAATAGCTTTCTCACCAGCATACACATTATGGTGCTGTACAAATTGAATCTCATTTTCATCTGCTATTACAACCATCTTTGGATTATGCAGTTTTATTTGCTCATTTAAGAGTGCAATATTACGCCCTGCTACTAAAACTTCAACCTCTATGCCAAACTTTTTAGCAATAATTAAAGTGTTAACCCCTATTGAGCCAGTTGAGCCTAAAAGTACCATTACACTAATCCACGTAAAAGTATAAGCATCACAATTGCACCAAATAAATAGCCATCTATTCTATCTAATACTCCACCATGACCAGGAAGTAGATCTCCACTATCTTTTACTCCAGCTCTGCGTTTTAAAAATGATTCAAACAGATCTCCAAAAATAGAGCTTACACTTACTCCAAAAGAGATAAAAAATGCTATTAAAAGCCCTACAGTAGCCTCTCCAACAAACATTCCACTCAGTGTTGCTACAACAATTCCACCAACAACACCCTCCATGGTTTTATTTGGACTTGTTGGAGAAAACTTTGTTTTTCCAATCGCTTTTCCAACAAAATAAGCCCCAACATCACTCATAGCAACTACCACTAAAAGCCATAAAAGAACGTGTACTCCATATTCTACATAAAGTGTTAAAATAAACAGCATCCCTGCAGTTGGGTAGATAAAAGGTAAAAAATCTTTCCACTCTTTTTCTTGAGGATCATACGCTACAAGTGCTGCATAAAAAATACCAGCTAAAACAAATAAATCATCACCATAAGGGTAAATTGCCGCTAAAAGCCATAAAAGTGCTGCATATTTTGTAAGATTATGACGCTCCAAACCAAAAAGTTTGGTAGCTTCATTAAATGCAAGAAGATATGTAGCTCCTAAAAAGAGCCACATTAAAAAAAAGTTATCTATATAACCAAGAGCTAAAACTGCTCCAACAAGAGCTAAACCTGTTTTAATACGAGTTGTGTGTGAACCAAAAATTGCCATAAAATTCCCTGCTAAAAAATTACATTAGTATAGCAAAAGGAAGATTTTATTTCTCTTTTACAGTTTTTGGGCTCCACATAAAACTCTATTTGTTCCTTTATCTAAAGCATAAGCAACTCTATATTTTCCAATATCAATACCAGGCATACCCTCTTCATCAGCTATAAGCTCAACCTCAATTGTCTGATTGACAATCTCAACAGCATCTATTTCACGCTCTAAACAATAAAAAGCTATCCCTTTTGCATTTCTATCAAAAAGGTAGGCATTATCTATTTTGTTTCCCCTTTTTATATGACATTTAAGAGGTGGTGCAATAGTACTTCTCTCTACTGTTCTTTGATTTAAAACAGCTTGGAAACCATCACTTAAAGTTTTAAGTTTTGTACTCTCACCCATAATCTCAATAATAGCTTCATTGAGTAATTGGGAATTGTCTAAAGAGCTATGAGAGTATTCATCTACACTATCAAGGGCTTTAAATACAGTTTCTAACTCTTTACTTTGTAGATTAAATCTCTCTTGGAAGTTATTAATAGATTCAACTGTTGTACTTAAAGTTTCTTCAATAGACTCAAAGTTTTGCGTTAATTGTTCAGATTTTTGGCGTAACTCTATAAAAATATCTTTTGTTGCTTCAGTATCACTTGTAACTTCAGCAATACTTTGCTCAATACTATGAATAACAGTTCTTATCTCATTAGCACTTTTTTGTGATTTTTCTGCAAGTTGACGCACTTCATCTGCAACAACAGCAAATCCACGACCATGTTCCCCTGCACGTGCTGCTTCAATAGCTGCATTTAAGGCAAGTAGATTTGTTTGATCTGCAATATCTGAAATTGCTGTAATTGCATTAGAAACCTCTTGAGAAAGTGTACGAAGCCCTTCAACAGACTCTACTGTTTTTTCAATAGAATCATAAACTCTATCTGTACTATGCATATTAGATTCTAAAACTTCTTTACCATCCTCTACACTTTGAATAGATTTTTGAGAATCTTCTTTCAATTCACGCATATTGCCAATAAGTTCACGATTACTATTTGTTACCCCATGAATAGCTTCTATTGCTCCTGAAACTACAGCTCTTTGCTCCTCAAGCATTTTATAGTTATCATCTACCTTTACAGTTGCATAAGAAGCATTAAAAGTGATATTTTTCGATTGTTTTACAACATTATCTATAACAGGTTGTAAACTCTCTGCTGTTTTTTTAAGATGGCGAATAATTCTATCAAATTCATTTTGTGTAGAGCCTTGTGCTGTTACCTCATTCTCAAACTCATCACCTAAAACAAAATTACCATTTTCAATTTTAAAAATAACATCTAAAATTTTCTTCACACGTTTTGTAATTTCAAAATGAAAAAAGAGTTGAATCACTACAAGCACTAAGAAAATATTTAAAAACCAGTTTAATATAATTAAAACTAAATTACTATCAAGAGCTTCGTTAAAATCAACTAAATCAACCTTAACATCTTCAACTGCTATAATATCTCCTGGTGTCCATGTAGGGTGACACATATTACATTTAGCTTCTGCTACAATAGGGCGAGACACCATATAAAAATCTTTTTTCTTTTCTTGGATAAAATCTTCACGTTGTTTTATATTTTTATGATTTTGAAAATAATCAATCAGTGTTGCTTCAAAGTGTGTTGCTTGATTTTCTGGTACCATTGGATGTTTTGAAGCCTCTTTAAAAAAAACTTTTCCACCTGATACATCTGTAAACTTTGCAAAAACTTCATTTTGAATAATTTGAGGAACTTCTGGAGATTCTCCATTAAAAAATTTTTCATTACGACTATCTAGTAAAACATCTGCAAAATTTAAAATAGACTCCGCTTGAGATTTTAAATTATGTGTATAATCAACTTTATTTTCAGAATACAACTTCATATATGCAGATGTTGTAATACTCACTATTGTAATAAAAATAATAAGTGAAAAAGCTGTACTAATTCTAAATTTTCTTAATTTTTTCAAAATATTCATTGTTTACCTTTATTAAACTGTAATGTCAAGAAGATGTTCTCCAGAAAAAGACTCTTCCTCTTTGTTTTGTTTTTTCAATTTTAATTGTTTTGCTTTTGCTTCATCTTTTTCATGTTCTGCATCTTCATCAACTTCATGATTTTCTTCAGTAGGACGAACTTCTAAAACCTTCTCATCTTTTTCATTAAAAAGATTTTGTGCCATAATGTTTTGTAAATCTAATCGATTATTATGTGCATTTTGAACAGATGAAGCATTTACTGTCATTTGATTTGTAAAAATAACACTTCCAATTGGTGAAATTCCCATTTTTAGTCCCTATTATCCACTGTTATAGTGCTATAGTGCGTATAAAAAACATTAGCACCCTCTTGTACATTTACAAATCTTCTTTGTGTATAATCAACTTCAAATCTATCTTTTTGGATCGTAGAAAAATCAACACAAAGTCTTGCAACACTTTCTAAAACATTTTTTGGTACATTTTGTTTGTCAGTTTTAATTATAACATGTGTAGATGGAATATCTCTTAAATGGAACCAAATGTCGCGTGCTTTTGCACTTTTTAATAGAGTAATATTCCCTTTTTGATTTTTTCCAAGTTGTACTTTATACCCCTCGATAAAAAAAGTTTCAATAGAATCCTCTTGCATTTTTTTCTTCGTTTTTTTCTCTTTTGGAAATAAAAGTGAAAGTTTTGCACTATCTTTAATCTCTTGCACCGTATTGTAAAAAAGTTTTAAGTAGTTTATTTTAGAACTTAAAGATTCTCTTTCTTTATAAAGATTTTTTGCACGTTGTTTTGCTTTTTTTGCTTTAGCAAAGAAGTATTGAGCGATATCTGCTACATTTGCAAATTTTTTTTCTAAAGTTATTTTATGAGTTTGCCCATCATAATCATCAAGTATTATTTTTGTTTCATATGGTTTGAGTTTGTAGATATTTGCTAACGCTAAATTTCCATAATGCTCAAATTTTTCTCCCTCTTGTAAAAGTTTCTCTTCATCATCTAATTTATTCAATGTTTTTTGAAGTTTGTCTATCTTTTTTTGAAGTAATTTTAACTTTTGATTTTTTATACTTTGAAGTTTTTGAGATTGTTGTTTTTGGTAAGTTTGGTATAAAAACTCCTCAATATTATCTATGGAATACTCTTTAGCTTGAAATGGTGCTGGTGGAATATTTTGCAATTTGACACCAACTTGCACCTCACGAAAAGAGGAGAAAAGATCAATATGACGAAGTGCTTCTAAAACAATCTCATTTTCATCAAGTAAAATAATATTTGTATATTTTCCAGTAAACTCAAATTGTAAATAATGCTTTTGTTCTTTATATGCAGAAGTTAAAATTGTGCTAAAGCGTAAAATTTTATCATTATTGAGTAGCTCTACATTTACAATGTTTGAGCGGTTAAAATATTTTGCAATCATAACATCAAAAGGAGCATTATAAATTTTAGAACGTGGAAACTCATCTGCTTTAAAAATAGTTGAGTTTGAACGTGTCATATCAAAATAAATTGTTTCATCTTTATCAAAAACAATCTTTAAAATAGTATCTGCAACTCTATGAATTGCTGCAATTTTTTTAAACTTTTGAAAATAAGGGAGTAGTTGTTGTAAATGTGATAGTTTCATAAAGGGATTATACAACCCCTTTATGAAATAAAAACTAAAATTTTACTTAAAAGATTCTAGTGTGCTTTTTTAAGAATAGTAGATTTTGGATAAACAAAAATAGAATCTCTAAAAACTACAATTTTATCTTCATGCCCAAGTGCATAAGCTCTAATTTTGATAGGAATAATTGTATCTTTTCTATCATCATTTGCTAATATATCAGTTGTTGTTAAAGAAACAATTTTTTTCTTCTTAATACCAGGTACTGCAGTAAATGGTTTTGAAGGTTTAGCAATTTTAATTTTCCCTTTCATACCTTTTGGTGGGATAACTTCAAAGTAAAATTTCATAGGTTTATTTTCAGTATTTTGAAGTAAGAAAATATAATCATTTTCTACTCTTACTTTACCATCTGGTAATTTTTTAACAGAATATAAACGTGTCCCTTTGTTAATATTAAGAAGCATATGCTCTTTTGTACTTCCCATATAACCAAGTGCAAATACAAGTGCAACTAAAATAGACATATATCCAATAATCTTAGGACGGAAGTATTTAGTTTTACCTTTTTGCTCAATCACTTCATAATCACTTGACCAAGTAACTAAAGACTCTTTTCCAAGTTTACCCATAACTGTTGTACAAGCATCAACACACTCTAAACAGTTAATACACTCAAGTTGAAGCCCTTGACGAATATCGATATGTGTAGGACAAACAGTTACACAAGACTCACAAGCTGTACACTCTGCATTTGGTTGATCTGCTAAAAGATCTTTTTGTTTAGAGTATTTTTTCTCATGACCATCATAAATAACACCACCACGGTGAGGGTTATAAAGTGCCATAACAGTATGTTCATCATATAAAACAGATTGGATACGTGAATATGGACATACATAAATACAAAAGTTTTCTTTTAAAAATACAATATCGTAAATTAAAAATGCTGCAATCCCAATTACAGAACCAAAAAGAACTAAGTGATCACTAAAGTTTCCTAAATAGTTAAAGAAATCTTCTGGTGGAACAAAGTACCATAAAAAGTCAGATGCAGCAATAATTGCTAAAACAGACCAAATACCAATAGCAATAAGACGTTTTACCTTATTTTCAGGCTTAGTCATATCTGGTTCTTGTTGTTTGTTTTTAATACGTTTGCGTAAACCTAAAAGTTTTGTTTCAATTAAATCACGATAAATTACGCGAAATGTAGTTTGAGGACAAACCCAACCACAAAAAACACGTCCTCCCATAACTGTCATACCAAAAATACCAATAAACATTAACATTAATAAAAATGGCATTAAGTAAAGCTCTTGCATATCATACTGAATAAATGCAAGGTGAAGTTTCATTTTATCGAAACTTAGTAGAAAGAAATGGTTTCCATTGATTGTAATCCATGGTAAAACCAAAGAAACAACTGTCGCTATTGCATATGCATAATAACGCTTTATTCTCCACGGTGTAGGGATTTTAATACCCTTTTTTTCTGTACTCATAATACTTCTTACTCCTTTTTTTAAGTTGGACAAACAAATGAGTTTATAACTCTTTGTTCCGCCTCACTGTCTGGGTGTAATACAAATGAACTTAATGCCACTTGCTTCAACTCACGTGATTCTATATAATCTTTTAAAGAACTTCTACTTACACCAAGAATCCTAGCCATCTCACTTACACTTTTTTTCTCTTGAATATATTGCATAATTTCATTGATATATTTATCAAATTTTGAGCTTGACTTACTCCCTCTTGGACGCCCAACAACTTTTTTTGCATTTGTATGCATCTGTTGTGTTAACTGGTCAATCAAACTAAGAACAAGTCTTACATTACTTGAACTTGAAACTGTAATCCCTTGTTTTACAAAATGGATACAATAGTTATTTTTAAATAAACAACTAAACATCTGTACTAAATCTTCAATATTAGAACTCAGTACCCAAGTATCATAAACAAGAAGAGTTGCATTTTCGTGTGATTGAAAGTAACTTGTAACGTGGGAACGTTTATCTAAACGTTTATTTTGGGAAGTATGATCAATAAACTCATCATCGATAGTTATATTGTTTGCAATAGCATAAGAGTTAATCAGTTGTAATTGTTCAGCAACAGCCTCAAAGTTTTTATCTGGACGGATGTAAGTAACTGTCATTAACGATTAAACTCCAATCTTTTTTGATTTTCATCGTCATTATATCACTAATTGACGATAGAAGTCAATAGTATTGAAGTTTATTTCGTCATTTTATAAAATTGTTACCATCCAATAGCTACACGTGCAACAAGACGTCTATCTTTAATAGATGTAGTTGAATCTCCAACTTCCTCTTCATATGTTGCAACACTTAATTTAAACAAAAGTAAATCTAAATCAAGACCAGCTGTATAAGAACCATCATATAAACCACCTCTTATTGTTGTAGAAAACCATCTTGAATCAAAAAGCCCAATAGCCGTACCAAAACGAAGATGTTTCATTAACATACTTGAATCATAGTCTGTATAACTTACAGTATCTCCATTCGCATTATAGTTATAAATACGTAATTTATTTGCATTCAATAAATCAACATAATCCACTGCTAACTTAAAAGAATCTATATATTTTACCTCAGGTGAAATTGAAGCACCAACATTTATAGTTAAAGGTTGACCTCCATAGTTTTTATCCATGTCTATTGAGCCAATATTTAAAACAGAAAGACCAATTGCAGGATGCCAAACATTTTGAGCAAAAGGTTTATAAATAACTCCTAAATCAACTCCAAAACCTGATGTTTTCTTTTCATATCTATCTTTAAATTTATCTCCAAGATCACCATCACCAATTAACTCATTAAGTCCAAGTGTTCCCTCATATGAATTTTGAGTAATATATTTAAAACTCATACCAACATCAAACTCTCCAACTTTTGTTTGGTAAGGTTTTGCAAATCCTAAAACTGCTCCACCATAAGCACGAGTTGTTGTTTCAAGTAGTTCTGCATTACTACTTCCATTCCCATGTGCCATAAAGTTAATATCACTTGCTGCTAAAAGTCCTAACGTCCATGCAAAAGCATTAGAATTTTTGGAAATAGAAGTATAATTTTGTAAATCTGCATGAAAATGCTCACCAGAGTACTTTTGAAGTACTTTAGCAGTTTGAGTTGTTGCATCATCAGAATCTGTTGCATCATTAATATCATCCACAAAATCTTTAAACTCTGAACTTCCACTTACATTTAAATTAAGAAGATCTACAATAAAACCTTCACTTTTACGAATATTTGCAAGTCCAGCAGGGTTTGAAAATACAGCACTAGAGTATCCACCAACCGCTACATTTGTTCCACCCATTGCCATAACACGAGGATCTTTATAAAGGTATGCACTCTCTGCATACATAGCCATAAGAGATGTAGTTGCTCCAAGTAAACCTAAAGTTAAAATTTTCTTCATCTCTTACTCCTCATTATTTTCATTAAGATAATTTACAATATCTTCTTCTGTAATTTCATCACCTGCTTGTTTATGAGAAGAAGCTAAAACATTTTGTTTAAATTCATTTATATCTTTTTGTGTCTCTTCATCTGCACCTGCTGCTACAGAATCAGTACCATTATTTAAAGCATCCGCAATTACTGCACCAGTTGTTAACTCTTTTGCATCTTTATCTTCATTTACAGGACATACATGCATGTTAGCTGTATATTTAGGATCCTTTTTATCTTCTACACGTGGATCAAAACTTTGTGTAGAACAATACCCTTTTGTAACAGCAGTTGAACGAACAGCACCATTATTTGTTAATAGATACTCATAACTTTTTTCTTCTGAACCAAGTACAGTAACATAGATTTGAAGATAACTATGTTCATTGGCAAATTTCAACTTATTACCTTTATCTTCAATCTTACATACTGTTGCATCAATCTTAGGATCAACTCCACCTACTCCATTATCAACAGCATATTGCATTGCACATGTTGAAGCTGTTAGCTTATCATCTTGAGTATTATTTGTATCATCAAATACACTAGAAATATCATCTGCAATATAATTCATCGCAGTTGCAGCACTCATTGTTTCAGACAAACCCTTATATGTACAAATATCTTTTTGCGTATCTGTTAAAACAACATTTTTATCTGAACATTTATCACCAACTACATTTTTATAATACGCTGTAGCTTTATTTAAATCTGCAAGAGGAGCTTTAGAATCTTTTGTAGCATGATCAATACTTGAAATAAATGCACCAAAAGCATCCCCATTAGTATCTGCACTATCTCCAACTACTGTAATTAAGTCAGATAAACTAAGCCCTGCTCTACCCATATAAGCAGCAGCAAGTGCTAAATTCTCTTCAGGTGTTTTTGGTGTTTTTGTATCTAATTTATCAATAACACCTTGATAATTACCTTTATCTATCATATTTTGTGTCTCTAAACGAGACTCCCCTTCACTATCACTACCACACCCACTTAATAAAAATGTAGCAGCTACAAATGAAGTTGTTAAAAGTTTTTTTAACATCACATTTCCCTTTTTTAAAGTATTTCTTTTATTATAATATATTTATTCACATTTTTACTTAAAAACAGTTTTTAAAAATCTTGCTCTTGAAAAAATGTGACAATATCCTCTGTTTTTATCTCATTATCCTCATCACCATTTTGACGTGTTTGGATAATCTCATTTTTAAACTCTTTTACTTTCTCTTTAAGAAGAGTGTTATTAATATCTCCCACTAAAATAGAGTGTGTACCATCATTAAAAGCATTAACAATCCCCTCTTTCGTTGTATATGATATTCCATCCGTCAAAGAGTGTGTTATATAACTTTTATCATGATTTACTAAATGAACAGGACAAACATGAAAACTCTCTTTATAACGAGTATCTATTTTATCATCTACACGTGGATCAAAACTCTCTAAAGAACAGTAACCATCTGTTACTACAACCTCATCTACACCTGTTACTTTATCATACTTTAGAAGGTACTCAAAATGGTTATTTTCTACAACAATATCAATACTTTTATATGTCTGGTTTGATTGTATAAAAGTTAAATCCCCTTTTGGTGTAATCTCACATCCAGACTCTTCACGTTTGTTAAAAGCATATTGCATTGCACAAGCTGAAGCTTTTTGAGAATCTTTTTCATACCCTAATAAATAATTAATTGTTGTAACAGATTCTACAGTTTGGGCAAGGCCTTTATAAGTACAAACTTCTTGTTCCATTTGCGTTAATGTTGAAGTTTCATTAGCATCATCACACTTATCTCCAATGACCATCATATAATAATCTGTTGCCTTATTTAAATACTCTAAAGAATTATTGTTTTCCTTAGTTTGTGCTGCACTCATATCAATAAAATCCATTAATGCACTTCCATTCGCATCTGATGCTTTTAAAATATCATCAATAACCGTCGAAAGACTCAATCCAGATGCTCCCATATAAGCTTTACCAAGAGCTAAATATTCATCTTTTGAAGTTGCACTATCTTTTAATTTATTTATAACTTCTGTATATTTTTTCTCACTGAGTAAATGATCTATCTCTTGTTTTGAAATCTTATTTTGTGTTGTATTATAATCTACATGTGTATCTTGTTTTGAACTATTACATCCAGTCAAAAGTATCACAAACAATATTCCAAAAATATACTTCATAATTTATCCTTTTTTATTATTATACCAATTTAACACAAAAGTAACACTCCTTTAGTATCCTTTTACTAAAAAAAGGGATACTATGAATAAAATCACATTATCACTCCTAGCAACACTCTCTTTATATGGTGCAGATTTAGGGACAATTCAAGTTACACAAACAACCAATTCAAAAGTTTTAGAAAATGTAAGTAACAACGACGTAAAAAGTGCAGACTTAGCAGAAGCTCTTTACAAAGAGGTACCAAGTATCAACCTTATTCGTCGTAGTGGTATTGCAAACGATATCACTTTACGTGGACAAAAAAGAGACAACATTGTAGTAACTGTAGATGATGCAAAAGTGTGTGGAGCTTGTCCAAATAGAATGGACCCACCAACTTCTCACATTGTAACTGCTAATGTTGAGAGTGTAACAGTAAGTGAAGGACCATTTGACGTAGAAGAGTTTGGAGTTTTAAGTGGTGAAGTAAAAGTAAAAATGAAAGAGCCAACAAAAACACCAAAAGGAGAACTTGAAACAACTCTTGGAAGTTTTGGATACAAAAAATTTGGAACAAAACTTAGTGGTGGTAATGAGAAAGTAAAAATTCTTTTTAGTGCCTCTTATGAGCAAAGTGACCAATACAAAGATGGAGATGGAAATACTCTTGCACAACAATTAAAAAATGCTACAACAAATACACCTCAAGCAGCTACACAATATGCACCAGCTTATGAAGATGCAAAAGCATTTGTTAAAAAAACTGCCATGTTAAAAAGTTTTATTAACCTAGCACCAGACCAAAAACTAGAACTTGGTTATACAGTTAATAAAAGTGATAATGTTTTATATGCAAACAGTAAAATGGATGCTCTTTATGATGATAGTACAATTTACAATTTACAATATAATGTAAAGTATCTTGCACCTTACTCTAAAAACTTTACCCTTAAGCTCTATAGAAGTGATGTAGAACACCCGATGAGTACAAAGTTTAGACTCTCAAGTGGAACTAACTCTGCAAATGAAGTGATTAGTTCTTTAACAACAAAAATGGAAGGTATTAAAGCTATTAATGATGCTGATTTTGCTCACGGTACTATAACATATGGTATAGATTTAAGCCTAAGAAACTGGAATGGAGAGTATATTGGGTATGGGATGAAAGCTGGAGTTACAGGTAAAGACTCTATTGCTGATGTAGATACAATAAACAGAGCCTTATTTGTGAAATATACAAAAGATATTGGTATTTTAAATATCAAAACTGGTTTAAGATATAACGACACAACAATCACTACAGCTAATACTAGATATGATGATAGAAACTTTGACTCTTTTGACGCAAATATTGTTTCAACCCTTTCATTTAAAAATGATTTAAAAATCTTTCTAGCTCTTGGTCAAGCTTCACGTGTACCAGATGCAAGAGAGCTTTATTTCCAAACTTCTATGGGGACAATGGCAGGAACTCCAACACTCGATGCAGTAACAAATAAAGAAATAGATGCAGGAATTGAGAAAAAATTTGATAATGCTTATTTTAAACTAAAGGGATTTTATAGTAAACTCCAAAATTATATCTATTTCCACAAAGGTTTAACTCAAAATAACTTTGAAAATATAGATGCAAAAATCTATGGTGTTGAGTTCCTTGGTAGTGTTGATGTAACAGATGAGATCTATGTAGATTTAGGTGCAAGTTATAAACGTGGTAAAAAAGATGAAGCACTTGCAGGGCAAAGTGATACAGATTTAGCAGATATTACACCACTTAAAATCAATGCTGCACTTAATCTTGAAACAGAAGATGATTTAACCGCAAAGCTAGAATATATCCACGCAGAGGCATGGAAAAATTACGATGCAGATAATGGAGAACAATATCTTCCAAGTTATGATACATTTAACATAAAAGCAACTCAGGCATTTAACAAACACCTTGAGGTTACAGTTGGAATTGACAATATCTTCGATAAAACATATGCAGTATCTAACACTTATGCGGATCTAATTTTACTAAGCGATGCAAATAGTGGAGAAGTTATGCTCTTAAATGAACCAGGGAGATATGTTTATACAAATATAAAATATAAATTTTAAGAGGTTTTTCATTGCAAAGATATCTTCTTGCATTTTTAGCTACACTTACCCTTTATGGGGGTGTAGTTGCAACATACTTTTTCTTTTTGCCAACAAAACAACAAACTACCTCCTCTTTGAGTACTCCCCAAAAAATTAAACTTCGCATTTTAGAACAAAAGCCTCTTCAAAAACAAAAGAAAATAGAAAAAAAACAAAAAATTAAACCAAAAAAAAGAGTTATAAAATCTCCTAAAAAAGTTTTAAAAAAATTACATAAGCCCAAACCTAAAAAAATAAAGCCAAAAAAACAATCACCAAAACAAATAATAAAAAAAAGTGCACCAAAACCAAAAAAAGAGGTAAAAACAACACAACCAAAACAAGTTGCTCAAACACCTAAAAAGCAAAAACAAAAAACTCTAGGGGTATCTAAGCAACAAAATAATCTCAAAAAGATACAACAACAAAAATATTTCATAAAAGTAAAAGAGATAATAAACGAAAATAAAACGTATCCTAAAAAAGCAAAAAGAAGAGGTATTAGTGGTATTGTAGAGGTTGATTTTGTTGTTTCTAAAGATGGTGAGCTTCTTAAAATTGAAAAACTCTCAGGGAAAAAAATATTTTACAAATCTGTTAAAAAAGCTCTAAAAAACAGCTTTCCAATCCAAACACCAAAAAATCTTTTTCAAAAAGATATTCACTTACATCTCAAACTTGTTTACAATATAGTATAATCTTTTTATGTTTAATTATGATTACCAAGAATTTCAAAAAGCAGTTACAACACTCGAACTTATTGGTGTAGAGAACCGCAACGATATTAAAGCAAAATACCAAAAACTCTCAAAAAAATACCACCCAGATATGCCAAATGGTGATGTAGAAAAATTTCAAGAACTTACAAAGGCGTATAAAATCCTTCTTGAATATGTAGATAATTTTAAATTTCGTTTTACACAAGATGAGTTTTCTAGCCAATACCCTTTTAGTTTTGAGGATTTGCAAAAGTGGAAGAGAAATACGATTTAAAAAAGTGTGATATAATTTGACTTAACAAAGTGTTGCACTTTGTGTATGTAATAAATTCTAAGTTATGCTGGAACATTACTTTAGAAAATAAAAAGCCTTGTTACTCTGTGGTGGAGTGGCAAGGCTTTTTTTTTGGTTTGATGGTTGGGTTATGGGGTGAGATTTTCTAAGGTATTTCAATGTTCCAGCATTTTGATTTACATACAGTAGGTTATTTAATAATTGCAATAATTTATCTATTATTTGCATTAAAACATTAACTTACACTCAAGGGACTAACCACCCCTTGAGCTCAAAAACTCCTCAAAATACTCCCTAACTCTTAAAGCTAAATAATACTCTGGCTTAAAAAAACTCCCTCCAATAAACCCAACATGCCCACCATACTTATGCACTTCAAGTTTTACACTTTTTGAATGTTGATGGGGTTTTGGAATAACCTCTTGTGTCATAAAAGGATCATCTTTTGCGTGAAGTAAAAGTGTAGGGATTGCAATATCTTTTAAAAAGTGTTTTGAGCTACATGTAGCGTAGTAGTTATGTACATCTCCAAAACCATGAATTGGTGCAGAGTAGGCATCATCAAATGCCCAAAAAGTGTTAAGTTTTTCAATATCTTTTTTCTTAAAATTTACAAACTGCTCCATTGCAAAAGCATTAAATTTTTGATGAAGCATCTTTTTTAACTCTTTGAGTAAAATGTATTGGTAAAACCTAGAAAAACCTCTATTGACTCTATTTGCACACATTGCTAAATCATAGGGTGCACTTACACTCATTGCAGCTTTTAAAGGGGTGTTACTTTTTTCTTCCCCTAAATATTTGAGTAAAATATTCCCACCAATAGAAAACCCAACGGCAAAAAAATTGCTTTGTGGGTAAAGCTTTGTTAAATGATTTAAGTACTCCCTAAAATCTTCACTATTGCCACTATGGTAACTGCGTGGTTTTAAGTTTGGTTTTCCAGAAGTTCCTCTATAGTGCATCGTTACAGTTGAGAAGTTGCTTTTGTGTAACTCTCTAAGGGTTTGTTGAATATAAGGTGAGTAGTATGAGCCAGTAAGCCCATGCAAAAGCACTACAATATTTTTTAAATCATTCTTTTGCCAATAACACTCTATAAAATCTCCATCACTTAAACTAAAATGTTCTAACTTAAACTTTAGAGGTTCTTCTTTGTAAAAAAAGGAACTATAAAGAGTTTGAAGGTGTGGGTTTTTAAAAGCTGGAGTAAATCTAGTGATGATGCCCACCCATAGCTCCTAAAAGTAAAAAACTTCCAAGTAGTATAATTAAACCTCCCCCTATCATCTCTAAAAGATAAGTGTTTTTATCAAGTTTTGTAGTTGTTTTTTTGTTAATTGCAATAGAAAAAATTCCAGCTAATGAAATTGTAAGCCCCATCCCTATACTCATAGCAATAGCAGCAGCAACTCCTAAAAGGTAATGTCCTAAAATAATATTAAATAAAACAATTGTCATAACACCAGGACAAGGCACAACACCTGCACTAAAAGCAACTGCAAATTCACTTTTATTTTTTGTTTTTACTTTTTTTTCTATTTTTCCTTTATCTTTATATGCTTCATAAACAAGATAAAGCCCAACACCAATAATCATTACAGCACTAATCATCATTGTAGTATGAGTAAGTTCACTAAAATGACGTCGAAACATTGTCTTAAGAATAAGAAAAATTCCAAATGTAAAAATCATTGCAGATGCAGCATGAATTAAGGAGATAAGATACCCCATTTTAAAAGCTTTTTTATAATCACTCTTATTTGATGTAAAATAGAGTGCTACCAAAGCTTTTCCATGACCAGGACCAATTGCATGAACCAGACCATATAAAAATGCAATCCCCAAAATGAGTAAAGAGGTTGAAAAACTATTTTCATCATTTAAACTACGAATTGTTTGTGAAATATAACTATTAATCTCGTATTGATAACTAATAAGTTGTTGCATAAAATGCCCATACAGCTCCATCATCTACTTAAACTCCAATCTATAACCATAATAAAAATCATTATCTACTCCTGTAACTTTTGCTTTAGCACCTTTTATTTTTACAAATTTATCTTTTAATGTTAAAGCTACATAAAAGTCACTATCTCCAAACTCTAAAGATGTTTCTTTTGCTTTTGTATGAAGTTCCAAATCAAAACCATAACACATTTTGTGATTTTCCATAAAAGGATGAAAATGGGTAATTTGAGGAAAAGGAATTTTTTTATTCGCCACTTTAATAAAAGTGTAAAAATCATAATCTGTCATAGTATTAAAATAATTTTCTTCAACACTTTTTTCCTCATTTGGATCTATCTTACCATTTCCATTACTATCTGTATCCATTAAAATCATACTAGAACTCATTTCATCTATTTTCCAAGTAAAATGAAGTTTTTTTATAATTCCATTTTCAACAACTACATCGGGATAAATATCAATAAAAATATGAGGATGAGCAAAAAGTAATGTACTTAGAAGAAGAAAAAAGATTGTTTTCATTGATTTAGTTCCTTCAAAATTTAGGATAAAATTCATCTAAATAGTATCATAATTTAGTAATAAATAAATAAATAAATGCTATAATCTTGATTATGATTATCAAATTAGCAAAAAAATATTTCCTTTCCCTTTTTATTGTTGCTACATTTTTGGGTGTTTTTCACCATCATAATGACTTTCAACCACATAATGATTGTCAAATATGTACAATACAATCAAATATTGCTGATGCTGATACTCCAATTATTCCTCGATATATTCAAAAACTAGAGTATAAAGAAACTCCTTTTATAGCATGGAACATCCATTATTATTCTCATCTATTTTATTCTCTTTATAATCCTCGAGCACCCCCTTTAACATAACAATTTTCATAAATAAAGATTAGTACTATTTTAAAATTTATAAGGATATTGTTATGTCAAAAAAAATAACACTTTCACTTTTAGTTGCTTTAACATTAAGTGCAAATAGTGATACACCTTCTTTAGAGAAAAGAGTTAACCTTTTAGAGAAGCAAATTCAAGAGTTAAAACTTCAAAATGTTCAAGCCAAACAACACTTGCACTCTAGTAGTTTTTCACAAAATGCATATCTTCCAGATATTGCACTTATTTTAAATATGTCTAGTGTTGCTAGAAATGTAAAAAATTCTCAATATGAAAATTTTGCTATTGATGGCTTTATAAAAAAAGGTGAAGCAGAATTACCATTTAATAAAAATAGAGGCTTTAACTTAAACTATGCAGAATTAGCCTTGCATTCAGTAGTCGATCCTTATTTTGAAGCTTTTACAATGTTACATCTCCATCCAGATAAATTAGAGATAGGAGAGGCTTATGTTAAAACAACAGCTCTTCCTTATGGTTTAGGTGTTAAAGCTGGAAAATTTAAAAGTAGTTTTGGACGTATTAATGCAAAACATCAGCATGCTTGGAATTTTGATGACCAACCAATTATTTACAAAGCTTTCTTTGGTCCAGATGCAATTAGCGATATGGGTATATCGACGCAATGGGTAGCAGATACACAAAACTATTTAATGATTGGTGTTGAATTGTTACAAGGTTCAAATGAAAGAAGTTTTGGAGATACACAAAAAAATAACTTAACAGTTGGATACCTAAAAACAGGAGTTGACTTCACAGAAGATCTCTCAACATTAGCAGGGGTAAGTTTTGCACGTGGAAAAAATACTTTTGGTGGAGATACTGATATTTATGGAGCAGATCTAACAATGCAGCAACAATTTGATAGCTACAGTTCTTTAACTTGGCAAAGTGAACTCCTTTACCGTAAACGTCAAAATGTAATAACAAATGCAAAACAAGCAGGATTTTATACACAGTTTGTTTATAAATATAACAAAAACTATGCAGCGGGTATACGTTATGATGGAATTATCAAAAAATCAGTTAAAGACCTCAATAAATATACAGCAATGGTTGAATACCATCCATTTCCTATGTCAAGACTTCGTCTTTCATATAGTTATGATAAAACAAAAATTATTGATGGTTCAAGAAAAAATATTCATACAGTAATGCTTACACTTAACATTGCAGCAGGTGCACATGGTGCACACGATTATTAGGAGAAAAAAATGAAAAAATTATTACTATTATTACTTACAAACTTAGCTCTTTTTGCATCAATGCAAATCGATACAACATACTCAACACTTGGTGCAATTGCTAAAAAAGTTGGAGGAGATTTCGTTAAGGTAACTGTACTTGGTTCCAATAAATATGACCCACATTTTATTGTGCCAAAACCTTCACTTTTAGCAAAACTTCGTCGTGCAGATTTACTTATTATTAATGGTGGAGGGCTAGAGATTGGTTGGTTACCACCACTTTTACGTAATGCTCATAATCCGAAACTTAATGAAGGTGCTTTAGGTTTTTTAGATATTTCACAATCGTTAGAACTTATAGATAAACCAACAACAGTATCACGTGCATTTGGTGATGTTCATGCAGAGGGTAATCCCCATTATAGTACAGATCCATATGTAGTTATAACAATTGCTAAAACAATTGCAACAAGATTAGGAGCAATTGATCCTATTCATAAAAATGACTATTTGCAAAATTTTGAAAATTTTCAAACACAATGGAAAACTTTTTTAACAAAACTTGATAAAAAAATGCAACAATGTACTATAAAAGAAGTGGTACAGTATCATGAACTTTTTAACTATTTTTTAAAACGTTACAACATTACAAGCATTGGTACAATTGAACCACTTCCAGGAATTGCTCCTAGTTCTAAACACACATTAGAACTTATTATGCTTATGAAACAAAACAAAATTAAAAAAATTCTTCAAGATGTTTATCATGAGAAAAAAACAGCACAATTTATTGCAGCAAAAACAGGTGCAAAAGTAGCTGTTATTCCACACGATTTAGGTGCAGTTGGTGGTAAAACACTTCAAGATTTTTACAATAATATAGCCTCAAGAATATGCAAATAATTGAGCTTTTATGGCCAGCTTTTGTGCTGGCTATTGTTTTAGTTTTTATCCACTCTATTTTTGGGTTAGAGATTATCCGTCGTGGTGTGATCTTTACCGATTTAGCAGTGGGACAAATTGCTTCAATTGGTATGGCACTAAGCATTACATTTTTAGATGGTGCATACCAAAATGAACTTACATTTGGTTTTGCACTTTTAGCTGCAGTTATGATTACATGGGCAACAAAAAATATCCCAAAAATTGAAGCTTTTATTGGGCTCTTATACGCTTTTGGAATCTCTGCTATTATGCTTATACTTGCAAAAAGTTCCCAAGGAGTTGAGCTATTTTCAAAACTAAGTGCAGCAGATATTTTATTTACTTCTCAAGAAGAGTTACTCCATAGTATTGTTATTTATGGATTTGTAGCGTTTGTTATGTTTGTTATTTACCCAAAACTTAGTGGGATAAAAAAAGAATTTTTATTTTTTGCCATGTTAGCTTTAACTGTAACCTCTTCTGTTCAAAGTGCTGGAGTACTTGTTGTTTTTGCTCTACTTATTGCACCATCATATGTAGGAGTTTTTAATAAAAAACCTTTTTTAATTGCTACAATTTTTGGCTCAGTAGGAGTTTTATTGGCACTTATTATCTCTTATAATTTTGATTTACCAACGGGATATACTATTATTTTTACAACTGTGAGTTCTTCACTTTTATACATTACAACAAAAGAAGTTTTAATGAAAATCTAGGTAGAATCACGAACTTATTTTATCCAAGGAGCTACCAAAATGAATCGTAAAGAGATATACAATCCACAATCAACGGAAAGTGTTAATGATAGGAGGATTTTTGGTGGTAATCCAACAGGTATTTTTGAGTTAAATAACATTAAGTATCAATGGGCATATAACCTTTGGGAGATGATGTTAAACAACACATGGTTCCCAAAAGAGGTAGATATGACACGTGATGTTAATGACTACAAAAACCTCACAGATACAGAAAAAGATGCCTACGATAAAGCACTTTCACAACTTATTTTTATGGATTCTCTCCAAACAAATAACCTTATAGATAATGTTAACCCTTATGTTACATCTCCAGAAATCAACCTTATACTTGTGCGTCAAAGTTTTGAAGAGGCCCTTCATGCACAAAGTTATGCAGTTATGGTAGATAGTATCTCAACAAATACAGCAGAGATTTACGAACTTTGGCGTAAAGATATGATGCTTAAAAGTAAAAATGATGCAATCGCTGGAGTTTACCAAGATTTAGCAAGTAACCCTAGTGAGCACAACTTTGTAAAAGCGTGTTTTGCAAACCAAATTTTAGAAGGGATCTACTTCTATAGTGGTTTTGCTTACATCTACACGCTTGCACGTAGTGGAAAAATGCTTGGAAGTGCACAAATGATACGTTTTATTCAAAGAGATGAAGTAACACACCTTGTGCTTTTTCAAAACCTTATTAACACTTTACGTAAAGAGAGACCTGAGCTGTTTACACAACAACTTAAAGATGAAGTTATTGCAATGTACAAACAAGCTGTTGAGCTTGAAACAGCGTGGGGTCAGTACATCACACAAGGGCAAATTTTAGGTTTAACAGATGCGATTGTAGAGCAATATATTCAGTACCTAGCAGATGATAGACTTACATCTGTAGGGTTTGATAAGCTTTATAATGTTTCAAATCCTATCAAATGGGTTGATGATTTTGCAAAATTTAATGACCAAAAAACAAACTTCTTCGAAGGTACAGTTACAAACTATTCTAAAGGTAGTTTGAGTTTTGATGACGATTTTTAAGTCGTTTTTTACTATAATAAATAAATTTTTGATGGAGTTCGTAGATGACTAAATATATCTTTGTTACGGGTGGAGTGTTAAGTTCTTTAGGAAAAGGGATCTCAGCTGCAAGTGTTGGAACACTTTTAAAACATTCAGGTAAAAATGTTGGAATGTTAAAAATTGATCCTTATATCAATGTTGACCCTGGAACTATGAGCCCACTTGAACATGGAGAGGTTTTTGTTACAAAAGATGGTGCAGAAACAGATTTAGATATTGGTAACTATGAGCGTTTTTTAGATACATCATTTTTAAGAACTTCAAACTTTACAACTGGACAAGTATATTCTAGTGTAATTGAGCGTGAACGTAGTGGAGGGTATCTTGGACAAACGATTCAAGTCGTACCTCATATTGTTGGAGAGATTGTAAACCGCATTAAAGAAGCTGGTAAAGGGCATGATATTTTAGTGGTAGAACTTGGTGGAACAGTTGGAGATATTGAAGGTTTACCATTTATGGAAGCTATTCGCCAAATGAAACACGATGATGAAGTAGCTGGTACTTTTTTTATCCACGTAACGCTTATCCCTTACATTAAAGCAGCAGGTGAATTAAAATCTAAACCAACGCAACACTCTGTACAAGAGCTTCGCCGTATTGGTATCACTCCACAAATGATTATTGCTCGTAGTGAGACTGCACTACCAAAAACATTTAAGAAAAAACTTGCAATGGGGTGTGATGTTTCTCCAGATAGCGTTGTAGAAGCGCTTGATGCAGCAACAATTTATGATATTCCACTTACATTTTTACGTCAAAATATTTTAAAACCAATCGCTAAAGAGTTAGAACTTGGTGAGATTGATCCTGATATGGAAGAGTGGGACTCTTTAGTAAAGAAAATTGTACAACCAAAAAATAAAACAGTAGTTGGATTTGTTGGAAAATACTTAGAGTTAAAAGAAGCATATAAATCTTTAACTGAAGCGCTTATTCACTGTGGAGCACACCTTGATACTCGTGTAGAGATCAACTGGGTTGACTCAGAAGAGATAGAGGAGCGTGGAGCTGAAGCACTTTTAGGTGATTGTGATAGTGTACTTGTTGCTGGTGGTTTTGGTTCTCGTGGTGTTGAGGGTAAAATTAAAGCAATTGAATATGCACGTGTAAATAAAGTTCCATACCTTGGAATCTGTCTTGGGATGCAACTAACACTTGTTGAGTATGCTCGCAATGTTTTAGGACTTGAAGGTGCAAACTCAATTGAGTTTGATGAAAACACACCACATCCAGTAATTTATTTAATAGATAACTTCTTAGATAGAGATGGCTCAACACAATTTAGAACTCACAACTCTCCAATGGGTGGAACACTTCGCCTTGGTGAATACCCTTGTGATACAAAAGATGGCTCTTTAATTAGAGAAGCGTATGGGCAAAAAACAATTTATGAGCGTCACCGCCACCGCTATGAAGCAAACCCAGCATATAGAGAGCAGTTTGAAAAAGCTGGTATGATTGTAACTGGTGAATCTAATGGTCTTATTGAAACAGTAGAGATTGAGGGGCATCCTTGGTTTTTAGGTGTGCAATTTCACCCAGAGTTTACTTCACGCTTACAAACTCCAAACCCTTCTATTTTAGCTTTTGTAAAAGCTAGTTTAGCTGCAGAGTAATTTTAAAGAGGTTCTCCTCTTTAAAACACAACAGTTATGAAAAAACTTACAAAACAATCCCTTTTTGAACTTCTATCAAATCGATTCCAAACAGAAAAAAAACTTTCACAAATTCCATCTCCTGCACTTTTACACGACGGGCAAAAAGCAGCAAAAAAAATAGCTTGGGCAATTCAAAATAAAAAAAAGATAACCCTTATTGGGGATTATGATGTAGATGGTGTAAGCTCAAGTGCAATTATGGTGGAGTTTTTTAGGCTTATCCCATATAAACTTGATGTAATCATTCCAAATAGGTTTCGCGATGGGTATGGGTTATCTCCAAAAATTTTAGAAAGAGTTGATGCAGATTTAATCATTACAGTAGATAACGGCATAACAGCCATTGAAGCAGCACAAATCTGTAAAAAAAGAGGTATTGAGCTGATTATTACAGATCATCATACACCATCAGCTCAGCTTCCAGATGCGTATGCAATAGTTAATCCAAAGCTCCCTGAATGTAACTACCCTTTTAAAGAGATTTGTGGTGCAGAAGTCGCTTGGCTTTTACTTGGTCTTGTAAAAAAAGAGTTACAACTCAACATCAATATGAAAGAGTTTTTAGATATTTTAGCAATAGCAATTATTGCAGATATTATGCCACTTATTGACATTAACCGCACAATTGTAAAAGAGGGTTTAAAACAACTTCAAGTCTCAAAACGCCCCTCTAGTATTATTATGCGTGATTTTATCAATAAATCTATGCTAAACTCTGAAGATATCGCTTTTAATATTGCCCCAAGATTAAACTCTGCTGGAAGATTAAGTGATGCTACTTTAGCCTTAGAATTTTTTAACGCTAAAACAACATATGAAGCGTACGATAGATTTGAAGAGTTATGTAAACTCAATGATGAGCGTAAAGAGATAGAAGCTCAAACAACACAAGCTGCTATTGAACAAGTTAATGAAGATGATTTAGTAATAGTTGTAGCAGGTGAAGGTTGGCATGAGGGAGTTGTGGGAATTGTTGCTTCACGCCTTGTAGATAAATTCTCCAAACCTGCGATTGTACTTAGCATAAATGGTAACACTGCTAAAGGGAGTGCTAGAAGTTTAGGTGAAGTTGATATATTTTCTCTTATTGATCAAAATAGAGAGTTTTTAGAAAAGTTTGGTGGTCATAAAATGGCTGCTGGACTTTCGCTTGATGTGCAAAATATTACCCCATTTAAAGAAGCACTCAATAAAAGTGCACAAGAGATACCATCTGCTGCATTTGTTCCAAAAGATTCTGTTACAGGTATGCTTTCTACTACAGAATTAGATTTTGAGCTTTTAGAGATTTTAGAGAAGTTTGAACCTTACGGGGAAGCAAATCCACGTCCAACTTTTTATTTCCAAGAGGTAGATGTTATCTCTATTAAACTTCTTGGAAAAGATAAATCTCATTCAAAAATTGAGATACGTGAAGATTTATATAGTCCAAATTTAGAGCTTATAGCTTTTAGAAATGTCTTTGAGATGCCACAAAACAAAAAGTTAAGTTGTAGCTACAAAGTTGCAAAAAATGAGTTTCAAGGGAGAGTTTCACTCCAACTTTTAGTAGATAAAATCTACTAACTTTCCCTATTTAAAAGTTTAATGACAATCATTACACTAATCACCTGAAAAAGTGCTGCTAAAATAAATGCGTAGTAATGGAGTAAATCGATAGATTTAGCTTGAAAAGCTAGTGTTGCCATTGCAATTAAAAGTGTAAGTGGCATAGAGTGAGAGAGTCCAACAAGCATTGCATCTTTTAAACCTAATTTATCTATAAAAACACTCGAAGCAATTAAGCGCATAACTACCATCATTAAAGCAATAAGAAATGCTTTTAAAATTAAACCATCCATCACAAGTGCTTCTAAATAAAATGAACTTCCAATATGGATAAAAAAGATAGGGATTAAAAAACCAAAACCAAAAGAGGCAAGTTTTTTATGCAGTTCATGTTTATGTTCAAAAAATGTTGGAAGGAAAATTCCAGCTAAAAAGGCACCAAAAGCAAGTTCAAGGTGTAAATAAAGCATAACCCCAACAAGTAAAAAGAAAATTCCCATTGAAAGGCGTACATCTTGCTCTAGTTTATCATCATGAGGCATCAAGGTTGTTGCAACTTTTGGATACCACCAAAATAAAATCTCAACAGCACGAAACAACACAAACATAAAGAGTAAAAAGAGTGTTAAATATCCAACTGTTTCTATAAACTTAACGCCAAAACCCTCCTCTAGTGCAGAAGAGGTTAGCGTTAAAATAACAATACTCACAACCTCCCCAATAGCACCTGCTTTCATAGAGATATCTAGCCACTTAGGGGTTCCATACTCTTTTGAGAGGGTAGCAATAAGCCCAACAGAGATAAGTGGTAAAAGTACAATAAAAATATTACTCAGATGAAAATAGAATGCAAAAAGGAGTGATAACCCATACAAAATAAGCAAATACCCACCAATACGCTTAGCCGTACTCAAAGAAATTTTTAAAAATGTTTTAAGATTAATCTCTGTTCCAGCTATAAACATAAGGTATAAAAACCCAAGTTCAGCTACTATCTCAAAAAGGTGTTCATCGTGTAAAAAACCAAAGTAGGTAAAAATAGAACCAAGTACAATCTCAATAGGAGTTGTTGGAAGTTTAAGAATTTTTGCAAAAAAAGGTGAAAATATAATAATGAGTGAAACAGAGCCTATTAAAACAACATTATCACTCATCATTTATACCTATTTTACAGATGTTGCTACTTCAAGACCTAGGTTTTGAAGCATTGCTAAATCTTTATGGGATTCTCTCCCTTTTGTTGTAAGGTAATTGCCAATAACAATAGAGTTTGCACCATATTTAAAAATCTCACTTTGACGATCACCAAACATCAACTCTCTTCCACCTGCGACCATAATTCTATCTGCATTTGGAATAGTTTTACGTGTAAGTGCAATAAGCTCTAAGGCTTCATCTGTTGTTAGCGGATTAGGTTTTAAATGGAGCGCTTCATTATGATGATAAAAGTTAATTGGCACAGATGCAGGATGAAGTGAAGCTAAAGACTCAAGCATTGAAATTCTATCTTCTTGTGTTTCACCAAGCCCAAAAATACCACCACTAATAAGCACAAGCCCAGCTTCATTGACATTTTGGCATGTTTCATAACGCTCTTGCCATGAGTGGGTTGTGCAAATATTGCTATAAAACTCTTTTGAAGTTTCTAAGTTATGGTTATAAGCATCAACTCCCGCTTTTTTGAGTGTTAAGAGTTGCTCCAAAGAGGCTGTTCCATTACACCCAATAAGGCGAAGTTTTGGAGCTGTTTTTTTTACCTCTTTGGCTACTTCACAAACAAAGTTTAGTGTTTTATCATCAAGCCCTTTGTTTGAAGTTACCAAACAAAAACCAAGCGCACCATTTTCTTGCGCTGCTAATGCTTCTTGTTTTATTTGCTCTAGTGGTTTTTGTTTATAACGCTCAATATCTGCTTTATAACGCACACTTTGGGAGCAAAATTTACAATCTTCATTACACGTACCACTATTAATATTACAAATGGAACATAAAAATATCTTCTTATCTTTCATAACTAAAATGCTCCTCTTTAAAATAGTGTGATTTTTGCATACGTGAAAAATATGTTACTTCAAATTTATCTTCAAAAACTTCAAGCATTGCACACTCTGAGAGTGGTTTTTTTCTAGCACACACTTCACCTGGATTTAAAAAGAGTGTATTGTTTATCATCTCACATTTAAACATATGGGTATGTCCAAAAATAACCACATCACTATCTGCTGCCATATAATAAGGCAAATGCATAAGCTTCCATTTAAGCCCTGCAAGTTTAAAATAGTGTGGCTCTTTTACAAGGTTATAGCGTGAGTGATGCTCTATGAGGTGATTGTCGTTATTGCCATATACTGCAACATATCGCACCCCTGATGCTTCAAGCATCTCAAGCATCTCAACCTCAACAATATCTCCTGCATGGATAATAAACTCCACACCCTTATCTAAAAGCAAATCAAGTGCTTTTTTCGCTTTGTTAAGCTTTCTATGTGTATCGGAGATTATCCCTATTTTCATGCTTTATACTCATCTACTGGGGTGCGTTTTTTACATTTTATACACTCATACACCTCTTTATTGCGGTATGTTCTTTGTGCAAGAACACCATCACACCCCTCCTCTTTACACTTAAGAGTTGTTGGCTCAAATTTACTAATAAATTTACATTTAGGATAGTTCTCACATCCCCAAAATGCACCACGGCGAGATTGTTTCCATACAAGTTTTCCACCACACTCAGGGCAAGGAACTTCAGAAGTTTTACTCTCATGGGCAATTGACTTTGTATTTTTACACTCAGGATACCCACTACATGCTAAGAATTTTCCATTGCGACCATTTTTCACAATCATATCTTTACCACATTTTTCACATTTTTGCTCTGAAATCTCTTCCTCTTTTACAGCTCCATCTTCCCCTTCAACTTGCTCAGTATATTTACATTTTGGAAAACCACTACATGCAATAAACTCTCCAAATCTACCTGAACGCAGTAGAAGCTCAGAACCACATTTTGGACAATTTCTTCCAAGAGGTTTTGCAACTTTTAAAGAGGTGATATTTGCTTTACCCTCCTCAATTTGCTTCATAAATGGAAAGTAAAAATCACTTAAAAGTTTTTGCCAATCAACTTTTCCTTCACTTACTTCATCAAGCTTCTCTTCCATATTTGCAGTAAAGTTAATATCTACAATATTTGCAAAGTGTTTTTCTAAAATTTCAGTTACAGTAAAAGCTATATCTGTTGGTACAAGCTGTTTTTTCTCAATTTTTAAATAATCTCTATTTGTTAGTGTTGCAATTGTTGGAGCATACGTAGATGGTCTTCCAACCCCTTCAGCTTCCATCTTTTTAATAAGACTTGCTTCACTATAGCGTGATGGTGGCTCAGTAAAGTGTTGTGATGCTTTAACACTTTGAATCTCTGCACTATCACCCTCATGTAATGTTGGAAGAAGTTTATCTTTATCTTCATTTCCAAGTACTGCATAAAAACCATCAAACACTAATTTTCTACCAGTTGCACGAAACTCACTCTCATTTCCTGCAAAAGTGATACTTTGTTGTTCAAAACGTGCATCTTCCATTTGTGTTGCAACAAAACGCTCATAAATAAGCTTATAGAGTTTTAACTCATCTGTTTTTAGAAAACTCTTTGCAAGTTCTGGTGTAAAATCTAACATTGTAGGGCGAATAGCCTCGTGAGCCTCTTGTGCACCTTTTGCTTTTTTTGTATAAACTCTAAACGATTTTGGAAGATATTTTTCACCATAGCGTGAGCCAATTAAATCACGCGCAGCCATCACTGCCTCTTTTGCAAGGTTAAGGGAGTCTGTTCTCATATAAGTGATAACCCCACTTGTTCCATTTGGAGTTTGTACACCCTCATAAAGTGTTTGTGCAATCATCATTGTTTTTTTAGGGCTAAAACCTAATTTACTCGATGCAGTTTGTTGTAGTGTTGAAGTCATAAAAGGTGGTTGTGGAGAAACTTTACGCTGTTTTGTTTCAATTTTACTAATAGAAAAGTTATCTGCTTTTACACTTGAAACAATTGCATCTGCACTTGTTTTGTTCTCAATTGTAAGCTTTTCAATCTTTTGACCTTTATGTTTTACCAAGTTTGCATCAATATCTTTTTTAAACTTTGTATCAATAGACCAATACTCAACTGGTTTGAAAGCTTTTATCTCACGCTCTCTATCTACAATAAGTTTTAACGCAGAGCTTTGAACACGCCCACCACTAAGCCCTTTTTGAATTTTTGAGCTTAAAAGTGGAGAGAGTTTATACCCAACAATTCTATCAAGTAAACGTCTTGTTTGTTGAGCATTTACCATATCCATATCGATTTTACGTGCATTTTTCAGTGCATTTTGAATAGCACTTTTTGTAATCTCATGAAATACAATACGTGGAAGTTCTTGTGGATCTTTTTTAAGTGCATGAGCAATATGCCACCCAATAGCCTCACCCTCACGATCCTCATCGGTTGCGATATAGATTGTATCTGCTTTTTTTGCTTTCTCTTTTATCTCTTTGAGTGTAGCAGCGTTTTCTTTTGCAACAGAGTATTTTGGCTCTAGTTTATGAGTCTCTTCATCAACTGTAATTCCAAAACGTGATTTTGGTAAATCGCGGATATGCCCTTTAGAGGCGATAACCTCATACCCTTTTCCTAAAAAGTTTTTAATTGTTCTTGCTTTTGCAGGTGATTCTACTATTATTAAATCCAAACTTCCCATCCTACTACTTATTAAAGTTATTTGTTTTGAAAGTGTAGCTAAAAAAAATTACTAAAAATATTAAAGTTATTTTTTTTATGTCCGATTATAGTTTTATCAGGGCATGGAAGCCAAATGATACAAATTTTACGAAGAGCATTAAGCTCTGACCCAAAAAGGATTTATTATGGGATTTAGAATTAATACAAATGTAGGTGCGATGAATGCGCACAGAAATTCTCTTATGAACAACATTGGACTTGATAAAAGTCTTAATGCTTTAAGTTCAGGTTTAAGAATCAATCGTTCTGCAGACGATGCTTCTGGACTTGCTATTGCCAATAAACTCTCAGCACAAGCACAAGGTTTGGGTCAAGCTATTCGTAACTCAAATGATGGTATTGGTCTTTTACAAACTGCCGATGGTGCTTTAGAAGAGTATGGTAATATCTTACAACGTGTTCGTGTACTTGCAATTCAAGCATCAAATGATACGCAAGATACAACTTCACGTAGTCATATTCAAAAAGAGGTAACTGCTCTTTTAGGTGAAGCTCAAGATATTAACGATACAACAAGATTTAATGGTGTTGCTATCTTAGATGGTACTGGTGGTGAAGGTAAAAATGGTAAATTTGTATTTCATACTGGTGCATATACTAAAGAAACACAAACTGCAGATTTAGCTACAAACTCTGTAAAAGCTATTACTGGAGCTAGTATCGCTTCAAATAAAGTAGATACTCGTACAAATGCGGAAGCTACAATTGCAAGAATGGATACAGCTATCAAAAATCTTGATGAACATCGTGCACGTATCGGTGCAGCTCAAAATAAACTTGAATCAACTGTAAGAAATATTTCAGTTACTCAAGTAAATGTAACAGCAGCAGAATCTCAAATTCGTGATGTTGACTTTGCAGCAGAGAGTGCAAACTTCTCTAAACACAACATCTTAGCTCAATCTGGTTCATATGCTATGAGTCAGGCTAATGCTGTTCAACAAAATGTATTAAGACTTCTTCAATAGAAAAAGTTTTTTAATACTTCTTTATTTAGCAGCTTTTTGCTGCTAAATTCTTCACTTTTTTCTCTACAAATTACTACTTTGGAACTCTTCTTGCTTTTCTAATTCTAAATATCTATTAAAAAGAGATGTAATCATGGGATTTAGAATTAATACAAACGTAGGTGCGATGAACGCACATAGAAGTTCTGTTATGAACAATATTGGACTTGATAAAAGTCTCAATTCATTAAGTTCTGGTTTAAGAATTAATCGTTCAGCAGACGATGCTTCTGGACTTGCTATTGCCAATAAACTCTCAGCACAAGCACAAGGTTTGGGTCAAGCTATTCGTAACTCAAACGATGGTGTAGGTTTACTTCAAACTGCCGATGGTGCACTAGAAGAGTATGGTAATATCTTACAACGTGTTCGTGTTTTAGCTATTCAAGCAGCCAATGATACACAAGATACAACTTCACGTGGACATATTCAAAAAGAGGTAACTGCCCTTTTAGAAGAAGCACAAGATATTAATGACACAACAAGATTCAATGGCGTTACTATCTTAAATGGTGTTGGTGGTGAACATAGTGATGGTAAATTTGTATTTCATACAGGTGCTTATAGCAAAGAAACACAAACTGCAAATTTAGCGACAAATTCTGTAAAGGTAATCACTGGAGCAAATATCGCTTCAAATAGAGTAGATACTCGTACAAATGCAGAAGCTACTATCGCAAGAATGGATATTGGGATTAAAAATCTTGATGAGCGTCGTGCAATTATTGGTGCGGCTCAAAATAAACTTGAATCAACTGTACGTAACATCTCTGTAACAGAGGTAAATGTAACAGCAGCAGAATCTCAAATTCGTGATGTTGACTTTGCAGCAGAGAGTGCAAACTTCTCTAAACACAACATCTTAGCTCAATCTGGTTCATATGCTATGAGTCAGGCTAATGCTGTTCAACAAAACGTACTAAAACTACTTCAATAATATACTAACTTTAGAGTTCCTCTAAAAAGGACTCTAAAGAGTTTTTATAGATTGTTGCAATACAAACAACTTCTTCTATAAAAAGTTTATCTACTTTCTTTATTAACTTTTTCTCATTTTTTAACTTTTGTGTATTTAACATATCTACAATCATAGCAACGCTATAGTGAAAATAACTATAATAAACCATTACAAGGTTTGTACTCTCTCTTGTACCTTGTAAACGTAAAATATCTGCTACTAAACCTAAAAGTGTATAAACATAACTTTGAGCATTTCCTCTTGGTGTCTCTTTATATGTTTGTACAAAGTTTAAAATCTTTTGTGCATACTCTACTCTAAGCTTTAAAGATTCTCTATCCTCTTGAGAGAGCGATGAAGCTGAGTATTTATCAAACTCCTCTACAAGAAGTTGTTGCATCTCTTGTTTATTTATTGGTTGTAAGTTTTGTATAGTAATATCTTCTACGTGAAATGGTATAGAACCAAAAATAGCCGCTCCATCATTAAGATTATAAATGTTTTGAGATTCTTTTTTTATTTGAGGAATAGTATTATACAAAGCTTGTAAAGAGGTGTGAAATAAAGAGTTTGTATATACCCTTCTTTGAAAATTCCCTTTTACAGGAAAAAGATTTCCTCTAAAAGAGATTGTTTGGCTGAGCTCCTCTTTTTTTGAAATATCTACAACTTTTTTTGTAATATGTGCATCACTATGTGTTTTTCCTGTTGTTTGGTCTATTGCAAAATCTGTCCCTAAAAGGTAGATATCTTTTGCATTTAGTAAAAGTGCATCAAAAATAGCAGTAGAGCCTACACACGCACCTATATAAGAGAAAAAATCTTTATGGTACTGTGTATTTTCCTCTAACATAAAAAGTTTTTCATCTTTAAACTCTTGGCGTAAAAGTGTTGGTGTAAAAGGACCAAAGATTTTTATACTCTTTTGTAAAAAACTTTTTGCGTCAAACCCCTCATAGATTTTCGCAACATTTGCAAATCCATCTATATGCACTACAATATCTGGCACAATATTGTGCTGATGCAACGTTTTTGACAAAGAGGCAACACTGATAATAATAAACTTCTCATGCACCTCTTTTAACCACTCTAAATGCTTAGAAAAGGAAGGACCTGCACCCAAAACAAGTACAGGTTTCTTCTCTAAAATCTTCCCATCTATATGTTTTGAGAAATTAAATGTTTTTGTATTGTTTAAAAACTCTAAAGGTTTTAAATATTTATTGAGTAATGTTTTGTATGGAAATGTTACAAAATCTTGTGAAGCTAAAATATTTTGAAAATGTTTAATCTTTGTTTCACTATGTGCTGGAAAATAGGAATATTTTAAATATCTATTTGCATAAAAGCTATCTTCTAAAAAGTTATTGGCTGTATTTGTAAAACTGTTATCATCTTCAGCTATTGAAAAGTAAAGCTTTGAAATCCCCTCAAACTGATAATATGGTGTTACAAACAAAGAGAGATGAAAAAGCTCTAAATCATCCTCTATAATCAAATAAGAGTGAGCACTTATTTTATTATGTATTATAGGTATATGTGTTGCAAGTCCAACACCAATAAAAATAAATTTTTCAATCTCTTTCATTAAAGAGGTTTCTTGTGTGTTATCAAGGTAAAATGTCATTAAAGGGTAAAGCCCATCACGACCTGCTGTTTTATCATCAAACTTCTCTTTATGTTTTTCAAAACCATAGTAGAGTGGAAAACCCTCAAAAATATTTGAATCTTTTTGAAAATTAACACGCTTAGCAAGAGCCTTGGCAACCTCATAAGAGTTACTTTGGTAAAGGTAAGAACCACTTGAGAGTTGCTTTACATCAAAATAACCATCAAGGTATTCTAAGTCATAATTTTGTGTTGTAAGGTTTTGTAGTTTTGCATACACCTCTGGATGATTTTTTTGTAAAAATTCACTATTTTTAGTGTAACACTCCTGTGCTTGTTGCTCAATTTGTTGCATCAATTGCCTTTGTATTGTAAAAATCTATCATCTGTTGTAGATGTGTTGTAAAAAAGTTTTGAATCTCTTTTACATCACTATTATCGGTTTGAAAAAGAAACACTAAACTTTTATGGAAGTACAGATCAAAAACTTTACAAAGTTCATATTTTTGTAAAAATTGCTCTTGTATAAAATAGGGATAAAACTGCTCTAAAGCTTCTAAAAAATCTTGATAATTATTAAATTCTAAATTGGCAAAATGTTCAATTTTTCTTTGTAACTCTTTATAAAATTCAACCTTTTCTAAAAGCTCTTTTTTCTCTAGCATATTTGTTGAAGAGTTTTGAAAAAGTGTTTTATTGTGTGTTTGTTGTTTGTTTTGAAAAACTACATTTTTTATATCTTTTGCCATAACTCCATCAAATGCAGCACCATCCCCTAAGTTGTAAATATTTTGCTCTTTTTTAAATAGTTTTGTAGAGAGGTTCACAGACTCTATAGAGGTTTGAAAATGGGGTGTTGTCAAAACTTTTGAAGTTTTATTCCCCTCAACCTCTATAAGTGTATTTTTATAGTTAAAATCTTCACTCTCTTTAATTGTACGATTATAACTATGTGTATCGATGTGTGTTTGTTTTGTTTTAGAATCTATTGCTAAATCTAACCCTAAAAGATAGATATCTTTTGCATCTGCACGTAAAAGAAATTGATACGCTGTTGAACCACTACAAACTGCAGAGAGTTTTAAGGAGTTAGCAATATAGCTTGTTCCATTTTCAAAAAGAAAAACGCTTTGTTTTGGAAAAAGTTTTTGAATTTTTAGTGGTGTTGTTGCTGCAAAACAAAAAAGGGCATCACTAAAAAAACTTTTATTTTCTATGGCATCAAAGTGGGAAGTTGCAACCTCAAATGAGTCTACGTGAACAATAATATCTGCTTTAATATTGTGTCTTTCTAAAAAACCTAATGTTGCAGAGAGTGCTACAACCTCAAAAAAAGCACTATTTTCTTGCAACCACTGCACATTTTTTTGTAAAGATGGTCCAGCCCCCAGCAAAAGATAGGGACGAGAATTATCTAATTTTAAAGAGTTCAACAAAATATTTGCACCATATGCAAAAGAGTCAAAAGGTTTTACAATATGTTTTAAAAGGTCATTATACATATAGTAAAAGTATGCCTCTTTACTCAATGTTAAATAGAAATCTTCAACAATTTTTTGATCTTGATTCCCCATTAAAAAGTATTTTATATAATGGTTATAATGGTATTTATACTCTAAAAATTGGTGCACACTTTGTGAAAAATTATCATCAAAAACAGAAAAAACAAGCTCTGTTTTTTTTGCAAGTTCTTTATAGTTTGTAGTTAAAAGGGAGTTTCTAAAAAGTTCTAAGTCTTGTTCTACTAAAAAACAAATTTTTGGCTCAATTTTTTGTACAATAGCCTCTAAATGAACCCCTAGTCCTAAACCAAAAAATATATATTTATCAAATTTTTTCACTTCCTCTTGTTGTGTAAGCTTTGCAATAGGTGTTAGACCATCATCTGCAAACATAAAAGGGGTATCTGATTTTTTTGTAAACTCTTTATGTTTTACAAATGCTACAAAACAGTTCTCCTCTATAGAGGTATCAACACTTTGTTGTGCAAGTTTGCTATATTGTAAACTTTGTTTTGCGTAAAAATATTTTTGCGTTGCTTTTTCAAAAAGATCAAATCCACCATCTTCATAAGTAAGTTCATAACGTGGAGTGTAAGCATTTTGTTCTATGGCACTATCAAATGCAGCAATTTTCTCATAAATATCGGGATAATTTTGACTGAAATATTCAATATTGTCTTGAAAGTTTTGAGTGATCTGTTGTTGTATATTTTGCATAGCTATAGTATAGCTAAAGCAAGTAGAAACTAGCCTAAAAGAGGCTAGTTTTTATAAAAGACCAAGTTCTACTAAAATTGGGCGAATTCCAGAAGCGATTTTTAAAAGCTCTTCAGTAAAAATACCCTCTGCTTTATCTTCTGCTACCCACTCTTCGAGGTGTTTTATAGTGTTTGTTTTTTCCTCTTGTGATAACTCTTTTGAGTTAACTACTGCTTCTTTAATTCTCTCTAAATGCTCATGATGTTTATGTGAACTCATTGTATTTCCTCTATTTTTCAAAAATTATGACTAATTTTTACTTAAAAAACTCTCTAATGCTTTTGCATCTGCGAAATAATCTATTTTAACAATTTTAAAATTATCTAGTGTTGCTACAACAATTTTTGTAGTATCTATACCCTTTTGAAACTCTGCTGAGAGTTTATCATCATTAATAAGTAAAATTTCAAATGGAAGTTTCTCTAAATCTGGTAAGATAAACATATTTTTAATAATAGATGGTGCTGGGGATACATCTGCAATGTAAAGTGCATTAAACTGTTGGAGATATGTTGGCTTTTTATCTTGTAAAAATGCGTTACACATATGTCCTACAGGTTTTGAAAATGAAAAAATAAGATATTTTGTATCTTTTGAAAGTTTTTTCATCTTTTGGTGTTGGTCTGGTAACTCTAAATTTGCTAAAGTGTGTCCAACTACAAGTTTTGCTTGTGCATTTTTTACAGCTGCATCATCTGAACAACCAATAAAAAACAGAGCACTCATAAGTAGTGTAAGTAAAATTTTCATTTCTCTTCTCCTAAAAATATTTGAATGAATACTATCTTTATAGAGTAAATAAAAAAATAATTTTATTGTTTTTGTAAGATTGCTTATGCTATAAATCAATAAATTTAATATCTTAGGAAGAAAAAGTGGACAATATTTTAAAAATTGGAAAATATGAACTAGGTTCGCGTTTAATTGTTGGAAGTGGAAAATACGACTCTTTTGAGATGACAAAAGAAGCAACACTTGCAAGTGGAAGTGAACTTATTACTGTAGCTGTTAGACGTTTAAATATTACAGACCCAGATAAAGAGAATCTTCGTGATACTTTTGCTGGAACAAATGTAAAATTTTTACCAAACTCTGCTGGTTGTGTAACTGCTGAAGAGGCAATTACTACTTTTAGACTTACTCGTGAAGCAACGGGGATAGACCTTATTAAACTTGAAGTTATTGGTGATACTCAAAAAACTCTTTACCCAGATGTACTAGAGACTATTAAAGCGTGTGAAGTTCTTGCAAAAGAGGGCTTTACTATTATGGCTTACACTTCAGATGATCCAATTATGGCTAAACGTTTAGAAGATGCGGGTGCTCATGCTGTTATGCCTCTTGCTGCTCCAATTGGAAGTGGTTTAGGTGTTCAAAACCCTTACAATGTTGTATTTGTTCGTGAAGCTGTAAGTGTACCTGTAATTGTAGATGCTGGAATTGGGTGTGCAAGTGATGCTGCTTATGCAATGGAACTTGGAGCTGATGGAGTACTTACAAACACTGCAATTGCTCAAGCAAAAGACCCAATTGCAATGGCAACTGCAATGAAACACGCAGTACAAGCTGGACGTATGAGCTACTTAGCTGGACGTATTGCAAAACGCCCTTATGCTACTGCTTCTAGTCCAACAGATGGTATGATTCAGTTTTAATCTACCTTAAAATTTTGAGAGAGATGGGACATCAACAAAAGTTTTCCCATCCCCTCAAAAAATTTTTGCGCTCCCATCTCTTTTGCCTCTAATGCTTTTTGCAAAGAGCGTAAAAAAACAAGCTGTGACTCTTTTGAAGCCTCAGCATATATTTTTATAATCTCCTCAAATGTAAAACTATGAATTTTACCATTAACGTCAAATTCAATATTTGATGCACTATTAATATTATGCTCTTGCA